>Ga0208456_1000578_pt1 | contig 21357 bp, 26 predicted proteins | sample June2015DPH_4_10_2_FD_184691 | JGI IMG/M metagenome (GOLD analysis project Ga0208456, IMG submission 184691) | Peatland microbial communities from SPRUCE experiment site at the Marcell Experimental Forest, Minnesota, USA - June2015DPH_4_100... | ecosystem: Environmental > Terrestrial > Soil >... | reverse complement strand
CCCTGGGTGGTCGAGGTGACGTACCCAACGCTGGCAAGTATTACAACAATAATAACAACGATGCTCAGCATCCAGAATGGTTTCATGTGGCGTTACTGCTGTATATTTACGTAAATAACTTACGAGGTGACGCTGCCTTGCTTACCTCTTTCCACACTAATCATCTCAGCCGAAGCCTATTGGAGGCCCCCAGTGTCTGCAGCGAAACGAGAATACCGCAGATCGGGAAGACGGTACGAGCTTCCTGCGGTTTCCTCCATAGTGAATACCGCGCTTGCGCTAAGCATACAGGCGTAAGAGCAGGTGCTGAAATGAAAAAGATGAGCAGGGCTTAGTTTAGTTTCGCTGCTACTAACACCAGTCGAGCAAGGCGACCAACGAATTGTTTTCTGCTGTTTTCGAACGCAGCCGCATGTTCCCCTAGCCCACGGGCACCTGTCCGTCGCTACCCTCAAGTATCTGGATATCTGGCGCTCTCTTGAGCGCGTATGCAACCACGAGTCCAAGGAGACCTAAAACAAGTGCGACGACGACTACATACGTAAACGCCTGCGTTGTGGGGGCGAGCACGATAGTGGTCCCTCCGGGAATCGCAACAACAATCGGGGCTGCATAGAGCGTCAATAATGCCCCAGTAACGGTCGTACCAACGGCACCCCCTATGTACCGGAAGACCATGTTGAGGGCAGTTTCTGCGCCGGTTCTACTTGCAGGCACGTACAAAAAGAGGAGGTTGATCGCCGCAACGAAGACACCGCCGACGCCCGAAAACAGTATGATAGTACCGATGATGATCCCAACAATCGAGCTGCCCGCCAACGCGAAGAACACAAAGCTTGCGGCGACGATGAACGAAGCGAACACGAGCGTGTTCTTCGCTCCCCGGCGCGTAACGAGCACTCCAAACAGCGGGCTAGCCACGAGGACAGCAATCCCGGAAGGCACGTACACGAGCGCGGTCTGAAACGTGTTCAAACCGAAGCCGACAGGCGGGGGGGTCTGTGCAAAATAGACGATCGCCACGTCGGCCAAGAACATAGAAAAGCCTGCGATAAACATCACGAAGTTAATTTCAAGAATGTAGCGGGCACCCGGCAGCTTAAGGCCGACGAGCGGATTACGGACGTGAAGCTCCGCATAGACAAATGCGATCGTCGCGGCCACGCCGAGCGTGAGGAGGGCGAGCGTGTAGGGCGAGGACCATCCCCATACCCCGCTCTGTGTGAGCGGTACCAGAAAACCGAGAATCGCGAGCTCGAGTAAGATGATGCCCCAGAAATCGAATCGGGACGGCGTGCGAATAGGCGACTCAGGGACGCGCCAGGCGATCAGCGCCGTTACGATGGCTGCAACGGGAGCCAAAAGGTAGTAGTTCGTCTGCCAGCTAAACGTCTGCGTGATCCATCCTCCACCGACAAGCCCGATCGTCGACCCCACGGCGAACATCGCGCTCACAAAGCCTGTCGCCGTCGCGACCTTTTCGTGCTGAAACTCGTCTCTGATGATTGCAAACGCGAGAGGGAACATCGCCAGTCCGATCCCCTGTATCGCCCGGAAGACGAGAAGGCTCTCTACAGACCACGCAAAACCGTTTCCGATAACTGCGATCGTGTACAGGACAATCGCGATGAGGAGGAGCTTCTTCTTCCCATAGGTATCACCGAGTTTGCCGAACGAGGGCGTTGCAAGGCTGCCGAACAATAAATAGATGCCCGGAACCCAGACGATCACGGCTTCGGTGGTGTGGAAGTCCGCTTGTAGGACGGGCAACGCCGGAACGAGCATTGATTCACTGAAAGACGTTACCAGGGCAGTCAGGCTCAAAATTGCTAAAATAATGCCAGTGCCTCTTTGGCTGCCATCCGAACGCGCTGCCATAATGGCATACCTCAGTGGCGAATATCCGTGCTCCTCTAAATGATTATCGATTTGCTTAGATTTACGCGGGCGTGATCACAGGTGCTAATCAAGACGAGTAGTTGAAGCTGTGCAGAGATTATGACACGGTCTGAGCCTAATGCAGGCTTTTCAGAACCGTTCCAGGATCTCAAATCGGCATCAGAGGAAATCACATAGTCTGAAGCGCTTGCACCAGCCGCTGAAAGAAGTGGTTTATAAACGGCCTCCGTCTGATATAGGCGAAGTTCCCAATACATCAAATCGAGTGTTTAGCACGCGCACTGCGTGAACGGTGTTGGTTGGAAGCATTACAAGCGCCCTCTGCCTGACAATGTATCTCATGCGTATTTGAGGTATTGGCAGCGTGCAAGTCAAGACCTAAGTTGAAAAATACGGGCTTTGGGTGAAAAAGTCCTGTAAGCAGATGTTCAGTTACTTGCATTTTCAAAAAATGCAAAACGAACAAGGCAACTTTAGGCCGCGGCTAAAAAAGGTAGGCGCCTTCGTGTTAGTTGTTTCAGCACGGTTTGCGTTCGTATCTCAATTTTTTGGAGCTTATTTTAGCAATGATTTTACAGTTCTGCATTATGCCGACTCTTTGGTGCTCGAAGCAAATACCTAGAATGTCATAAGCTTTCGTGGTAGTCTGCTCTCCGCAATGGATGATCGCTATGATTGGCATCGATCGCACGCACAAGAAAGCGCCGAAACATTTATATTTACTAATAGTAACTAGATTACCTTTAGTCATTAAAATACCGTAAGTCATATGCACGAATAAACAATCTCAGATTGGTGAAGCAACAATAACACTCGCAGAACGAAAACGGGGAGTAAAAGAACAGAGACGCGAGCATATCCTTAGTGCTGCTGAGCGACTGTTCTTTTCACGCATACCTGTCGTTGGCCCTTTTGTACGCAGGGCGTTGATCGCCGAAATGGAGCCGTTTGCGCCTCACGTGGAAGATAGTTCGGAAGCGGCCACGCTTATTCGCACAGCGACAAGGTGTGCCGCTGGGCCATGCGTTTGTTACGAGCTGCACCCAGAATCGGTGTACACCGAGTCGATATTCCTCGATGAGCTGGCCGACAGTATGGTACGTGCAGGCAACGCGCGATATGTGACGCCAGAAGAAGCGATCGACGTTTTGTACGCGTATTCGAAAGATCGTCCCATTATCGTCGCGAACGTTTCAGGTAAGCCTCGTGAAATCTCCAGCTCTTCAAGAAAATGCTGCGTAGCGTGGAATATGGAGAGGAACGGGCTAAAGTGCGTTATCCGAGAACTGGAAAAGTAGCGCTTTCGTGTTAGTGTCTCAGATGGTGAAGCGACAATGACACTCGCAGAACGAAAACACCGGGAAAAAGAACAGAGACGGGAACATGTCCGTCGACTCGCAGAACGAAAACACCGGGAAAAAGAACAGAGACGGGAGCATATTCTTAGTGCTGCTGAGCGACTGTTCTTTTCACGATGGTACGATGACGTTTCAATGGACGAGATTGCGACCGAAGCCGCGTTGAGCAAGGCCACGCTGTACCTTTATTTTAAGGACAAGGAGTCGCTCTTTTTTGCGGTCGTCAACCGTGGAATCAAAATCCTCTGCTCTATTGTCAAGGAAGAAAAAAAACACGCGGCCGACCTTGTTACCGCCCTTATCAGCGGGGGATACGGTCGGTTTCTCAAGGAGTACCCCGACCATGCCAAAGCCTACTTTTATTTCCGGTCAGGAAGGTTCGACCTCTCACGGGACACCCTGAGCGCAGACGCTCAAGAGATCCTTGCGCTCATTAACACGCTCGTTGAGATGCTACTTTCGTCTATAAAGAGGGGCATAGAAGATGGGGTTGTTCGGTCTGACGTGAATCCCGTCTCGGTAGCGGTCTTGAACATGTTGATTGCTGAGGGCCTTCTAAATATGAGCTCCGATTTGAGGAAGATGATGGAAGATAATGGGCTTACCATGCAACAATTCCTCGCAGACGTCGCCGAACTGGCGCGCCACATGGTCATGTATACGGAGGCGGGGATGAACACCATAGGGGGGCGACACGTGAAACGACGGAGCGAGAGGCGTGCAACACGACAAAATGACGAAATTGCGAACTCTTAATACAAGCGACAGCCCCAAAATCGTGCTCACTGCCGATGAAACGATGATGAGCAGGTTCCGCGGAGGCATGTTTGCGGGGTTTTCGACCTGCATGCCACAAGGGATTCTCCCGGACTGGTTTTTCTTTCGCGTGTGGGCGCCACCAGTGCCACGAACGAATTTGCGAGCGCTCTATTCGGACTTCGGGCTGCGGATCGTAGAAGCAAGCCTGGCGAAGGAATTCGGCGAGGATGAAGTAGCAGTCGTGCACCCGCACGACTTGGAGAAGGTCGTTGGCAGCAGAACTGAGATAGTAGCAATAAGCGGCCACGATTTTCTTGGCATTAATCCGCCGACGTCTGAGTTCGTCGATTGGGTCGATCGCGGTCCTCCGTACAACAGGGTCAAGTTCTTTGAGCTGATGCGAAAGCCGCTCATGAGGGAAAAAGTGGTGGTTGCTGGCGGCAAAGCCGCGTGGCAGCTCGCGGACGAGGCGACAATGGACAAACTGAACATCAACTACGTGCATCTTGGCGAGGGCGAAATTACGATCCCCCAAATGTTCAGATCCATACTTGCCGGGGAGGGGCTGCCTCGAATTGTCACGGGAGTGAGCCCGCGCATAGAGGAGATCCCTAACATCATCGGTGCCACAATCCACGGCTTAGTCGAAATCGGAAGAGGGTGTGGTCGGGGGTGCGCTTTCTGCACGCCCAACATGCTCAACTTCATGTGCAAGCCCCTCGACCACATCGAAAAGGATGTCAAGACGAACGCACAGGCGGGCCAGAGCTCGATACTCCTCCATGCGGAGGATGTCCTGCGCTATGGCGCGACAGGGATGGTGCCGGATACAGAGCGCGTTATGGAACTCTTCACGCGCGTGGCGTCTGTTGAAGGGGTTGACAATCTTGGAGCGAGTCACGTAGCCCTTGCGTCGGTGTATCACAATCCCAGCCTTATCAGCGCACTCTCCCAGATGATGAGCTCGAAGCTTGGTCAGGAGTGGATAGGTACGCAAACTGGCTTGGAAACCGGAAGTGTACGGCTGCTCGCGCGGTATATGAAGAACAAGGCATTGCCCTCGTCAATCGAACAATGGCACGAGATCGCTACCCAAGCGTTCGGCATCCTCGACGATAACGACTGGGTTTGTGCAGCGACGATGATCAACGGGCTTCCAGGTGAGACCACAGACGATGTGATCAAGAGCATCGAACTCGTCGAAGAATTAAAATCGATTGCGACAAAATCGCTCATAATTCCTATGAATTTTGTTTCGATGCGTGGGTCGTCCCTCGATTCTAAAGAGACATTTACCGCTAAGAAAATGACGCCCGAGCACTGGCAACTTCTGGGCGAGTGCTTAGATCACGATTTACACGTTGTCCCACAATTATTGCGACGTTTTGATAAAAATGGCGGCGGATCGATAAAAGGCCGGCTGCTTAAAATCTCGGTGAAATGGAAAACCAACGAGCTTCTTAAAAAGCATGTAGAAGCTATGCGTCGAGGAGAATCACCGATAGAACGGACTGAGGATAGCATCTGGCTTAACCCCCAGATACCAGATTTGAATGGTAAATAGGATGGGCTCGGCCGGATTCGAACCGGCGACCTCCGCCGTGTGAAGACGGAGGATTCGGGACTTTCTAAGGCTTTTTCTGTTGGTGAAATGACCACTAGAAAAGCCAACGCTCCCTCGTGAATGGTCTGATAGATTAGGCTGGATAAACCTACAAGTCGCGAGAATGTGTGTGGTAGCCGTATAGTTGGGTAGTCGTAACCAGTTTTTGCGTGGTGCAGGGAGATTTTGCTGCGGTGAATCTCCAGCAGCTCGTGTTTTGGTAGATTAGCTTCAACAAATAGATCTGAGTAATTGTCCACAGCTAGCATAGTAGATCGCCTGTTTTATGAGGGGATAAATGCTGGGTTATCTGGCGGTCCAAATGCAACGGTTTATTACGAGCGAACTAAACAAGGACGTAGATTGACATGGTGTCTTCCTCAAGGACGTTTCGAGTCTTCGTCAGCTCAACGTTCAGCGACCTCATCGAAGAGCGCAACGCCTTACAGCGTGATGTCTTCCCGAAGCTGCGGCAACTATGCTAAGAGCTCGGCTGTCGTTTCCATTCGATCGACCTACGGTGGGGATGTGGGAAGCAGCGGCGCTTGATCAGCAGACAATGCGGATCTGCACGCAGGAGATCGAACAGTGAACCTTCGCTCCTCCCCATACGTTGAAAAGTAACGCTGAAGAAAGAAACGATTTTGGTCCAATCGCCTGTCACAATCATCGAAATGACGCTGGGAGTGTGTGACGCTCACAGTGCTACACGCTAAGCACGGCCGGGAATATTTATAGCGATTGAAAAGCCGTTAGTGACAAGATATCGATGGAATCACACGCGCGTGCTGCGGATCGTGAATGCCCTGTCCTCGGAGCGCTCCTTTTCGTGGGGGCGGCGCAGTTTGTACTCGTTTTAATTGTTGCAGAGGCGCTCTATCCGGGCTATAGTGTCGCATCAATGATAGTTCACGAAGGGACCACAACGGCGTCCACAACCAAGTCATATTCTTCATCCTCATCGAGATCGTGGATCCGCACCTTTTCCACCTCTGAACCCCCGGATACTTCCACAAGCTCTGCCTGTTTCAAATGTTTAATATCGGATCGTTTTACCTGAGTCTTTAATTCATCATTCACCGCGAGCTGTTCCAAGGGTGACAGTAAAATCACCCGACCTGTTACCTTCGTTAATTCGAGCGCAAATTCAACGCTGTTTTGATCAAATTCCACGACCAGCACGCGCTTGTCACGAAACTGCTCAGGATGCTCATAACCAGTGGATACACCTTTCCCCACGAATTCCGCAAGGCCTATGACGTTCTTCACATCACCGGCAGGGCAGGCGAAGCGTGTTTCACCGAGCTCTATAGGTCCTTTTTTCCCTTCCCGGAAGTTTTTGATCGCCTCGTGGAGCGCATCTGCGGCTAGGTTGGAACAGTGCATCTTGATAGGGGGCAACCCTTCGAGCTCGTCAGCCACATCTTGTCGGGTTATCTTCATTGCTTCATCGAGGGTCTTTCCCTTTGCAATTTCGGTAATCATACTGCTCGTTGCAACTGCTGAACCACACCCGAACGTCTTGAACTTGATATCCTCGATCTTGCCGTCATCGTCGACTTTGATGTAGATGTCCATCAAATCCCCGCATACAGGGTTTCCGACCCGTCCCACGGCAACACCCTTGCCTTCAAGGGTGCCGACATTCCGCGGATTCTTGAAGTGATCCAACACCTTCAGTGTATATTGTGTGCTCTTTGGCATTACATACCCACCTCTGTCTTTGTAAGTGGCGACATGTCACGGAGTCGTTTCACGATACCCGGCAGCGCTTCAACGAATGTGTCGACGTCTGCTTCTCTCGTGAATCGTCCCATCGTGATTTCCAACGACCCGTGTGCCTCCTCGTGCAACAATCCCAGTGACATCAAGGTGTGACTCGGCTCGAGTGTCTGTGACGAACACGCGGACCCCGTTGAAACGGCGATGCCACGTTCTTTAAAAGAGAGTAACATCGATTCTCCTTCGATAAAATCAAACCGGAAATGGGCGTTGTTCGGAAGCCTGTTTGTCGGATGTCCATTGAGATACGATCGTGGTACGGTTTCTAATACCGTTTTGATGGCTTTATCTCTCAGCTGCCGCAACCGTTTGCTTTCCTCGGGCATATACTGTAAAGCCAGTTCTGCTGCCTTCGCGAAACCGACGATGGCAGCCACATCCTCAGTTCCTGAACGTAAGCCGCGCTCTTGACCCCCACCGATGATCAGCGGATTGAGAAGAAATCCTTTCCGTACGTAGAGGGCACCAACACCCCGTGGGCCGTAAATGTCATTTGACGATAAGGTGAGCATATCTATGAAGTCCCGCTGCACATCGATTGGTATCTGACCTTCTGAAGCGACTGCATCGACATGGAACACGAGATTGTTTTCACGGGCGATGTTTCCAATCGACATAACCGGCTGAATCGTTCCTATCTCGTTATTGGCGTGCTGGATTGAGATTAAGATCGTATCGGGTCTAATACGCTCTTCGAGTTTGTCGAGACGCACGGTGCCCGTGTAATCAACGGGGACAGTCGATACCTCGAAACCATTCTTTCTGAGATATTTGGCGATGTTGAGTATTGAAATGTGTTCAACCTCGCTAATAATCACATGTTTACCCTTCTGCTTGTTCCGCAACGCATACCCGATAATCGCAAGGTTGTTCGCTTCAGTCGCACCAGACGTGAAGATGATTTCCTCTGGTTCGCGAGCATTCACAAAATGTGCGATCATCCTACGTGACGAATCAAGAGCTTCAGTAGACCAATCACCCACCTCGTGCAACGACGACGCATTTCCAAACTTTTCGACCATATATAGAGTCATTGCGGCAATGACTTCAGGATCAACCGGCTTAGCAGACTGATAGTCGAGATACACGATTTCTTTTGTTACGAGAAATCACCTCCTAGAAAAAAAAAATAGACACTAGTGCATTTTATTCTTTTCCTACGATAAACACTGCCAGAAAATAAAGAAAAAAAATTAGTACACTTTAAAACCACAGGGTGCCTTTTGCTTCGAGAACCAAATCATTTAATGTTCCCGCACCCACGATTTTTACACCCTGGATGAGCTCGACCTTGTCCCAGCCAAGCATCTGCTTCGATGCCTCACATACGTACACTGTAATGCCCATTTGCAGTGTCTGATCGAGCATCTCTTTTACACTTGGGAATGACCCCAATTTTATTTTTTCAGCCGCTCCTGGTAGTAAAATGCGCAATCCTTGTCCTAGATAGTAAATCACAGGTTCCAATTCCATTGCCTTCGCCGTTTGGGCAAGCACAAGTGGGGAATACTGGCGCTCTGGATTGTCGCTTGTCTGCACGTATAGCAACATCTTTTCATTTGTCATAATCATCTCACCTCTACTTTTTTTTCCTGATTAAGAAACGCAAAACTCCTTCATTGTTCTCGAATTTCACCAGTTCATGACCGGTCCGCTTCACAAACCGCGTGATATCTTCCTCCGCAGCTGGATCGTCTGCGATCACCTCAAGCACTTCACCAACTTTGATACTATCGATGCCCTCCCGTGTTTTAAACAGCGGGACAGGACAGTATAATCCAACGATATCGAGACTTTTTGCGGGTAGTTGATCCGCCATGATCATCGATCTCCAGAAACTTACAAGGCACTTTAATGTATTAGAAAATACCCCTTCAGTGTGCTTGTTGCGACAAATTTGGCCTCTTTTTACTGCCACTACTGCGAATAATGCGCTCAACGCTTAACCGCGAAAAAAGCTCTGGCAGTCGTTCAGCTCTCTCTGATCAAAGCACGCATTTTTTCAGCTAGAATTAAGAAAGCCCTACGCCTAATGTAGGCGATTGTTACTTAGTTGTCTTGCGCAGAGTGTCGCTATGTCAAGACGGACGATTCGGAGCTCTCTGCAGCGTGTTCTTTGGGCGCAATGACAACGAGAAAGGCTAATGCTCCGCCGTGAATGGTCTGATAGATTTTAGTTGGAAGCCCGGCAAGAGCAGAGAAAGTATGTGGCAGCCGAATCGTTGGATAGCTGTAATCTGCTTTAGCGTGGTGCAGAGAGATTTTGGTGTGATGCGTTTCCAATAACTCGTGTTTTGGCAACGCATGCATAACAAAACGATCTCGGCAGTTATGGGTGGCTGACATAATGCTGGACGAAGTCAATGCTCGAGACTTAATCGTTGTGATTAACCGCATTGTGATAAGGAGATACTGACAAAAAGTGTTTCACAAAGCGTGCCGTTGTTATCTGATCTCGTCGGCTGGGCAATTCCAGCCCACGAGTATAAGTATCGGTGTCGCAAAAACTTGCAAAAAGCTTAAAGGAGGACATTAATGCCACGAGGAAGAGTGATGTGGTTCGAGCTGCCTGCGGATGATCCGAAGCGCGCGATAGCGTTTTATGAAAAAGTTTTTGGGTGGACGATCGTCAAGTGGGAGGGGCCTTTCGATTACTGGCAGGTTACCACAGGCCCAGACGACAAACCGGGAATTAACGGAGCGATCTTGCCGCGCCGGGTGGCACAGCAAGTCACGACAGATACAATCGCCGTTGAATCCGTAGAGGACTCACTTGAACAGATTGTGGCGGCAGGGGGCTCCGTTGCGCAGCCAAAACAAGCTATTCCGGGCATCGGGTTATTGCCTACTGCACGGACACGGAAGGAAACCTGTTTGGCATTATCCAGCCGGACATGTCTGTGAGATAGCAACATAGGTGGCGTGCGTGCAAGCAGGTTTAATCGGCAAATGCCGCGCATATTTGGTGAAAAAATGTCTGATTTAAAGCCTTCCGAGAGTTCAGAAAAAAGCGCGGAAACGCGAAAACACATCTCAGTCAAATTCCTAAATTTGATTGGCGCAGGCAGACCAAAGGAAGGCCTGCGTTTCTTTGCCCTTGCTTGTAAGACTCATAATCCGTACGTTACCGGCGGAATGAATGAGTTGGTCGATGCGGTGATAGAGGTGCAGAAGAAAGGAGCAGAAGGTATAATTAAAGGATCGAGTGCCGATTTTAAGCTTATCGTGAGGAATGTGCTAGCTGAGGGAGACCTTGTTGCAGTGCACACTCAGCTCTCCAGCCCCGATCCTCGCGACGGAGGGTTGAGGCAAGTTCATCTTTTCCGCTTTAACGCGGACAAGATTGTCGAATATTGGGATATTACGCAGCAGGTACCAGAAAAGGCTCCTAACGCGGCCGCAGCATTCTCTTGAAGAACTGAAGGAAACATGTGCAAACTTGCTGTTGGCGTCTGCTAAACTGAATTAATAGTCGATCAGTTTTGGACATCAATATGGTAAGTGAGAGGTCAAGAAGTCAGTCAAAAAATATCGACGATTATATCGCGACGTTTCCTCAGAATGTTCAGCACAAACTCAGGGAGCTGAGAAGTGCTATCAAAGAAGCAGCGCCTGAAGCTGAAGAGAGTATTAGTTATGGGATGCCTACCTTCAAGCTCAACGGCAACTTGGTGCATTTCGCCGCCTATAATAAACATATAGGGTTCTATGTACCCTCTTCCGTCATCCTTGCTTTCAAGGAGAAGTTGTCTATTTACAAGCAATCTAAAGGCACGGTTCAATTTCCAATGGATTGGCCTATTCCGTCAAAAACTGTGAAAGAAATGGTGAGGTTCAGAGTCACGGAGAGTGCAGCAAAAGTTGCGCCAGTTTGCTCGACGGGCCTGCCGTTAGAATAATTTTTATTCTTTTTTGAAAATAATAATCGCCCTACGCGTCCTCCTGCCGCTGTCTGCTGCTTGGGCGACAAACAACACCCTCATTATGTTGTAGCTAAAGACACGTAGGCAACTAGGCTCACTCGCTTCTGGTCGCACGCAGAATGGTTGTTGCCCAAGATCGCTCCTAGTCGTTGTCCGGCTTTCGTAGCAAGCCTTCCGGTCATGACGCTTTATTTCGCATCTGCTAGTTTTGGTTATGGATTTCAGGCTGCAGAAAAAATCGTCGCAGTTCGTGTGCGACAGCATCTGGTTTGCCACCGTCAAGCGCTGCCCCGTGGCTAAGACCTTGCAACTCAATGCGATGGACATGTGGAATAACATCTTCCAATGCGTCCAGCGTGTTCCTTAAAAAGGCTGGGCTTTTGCTGGCGCCGAGTAACAACACGTCAGCGGGTACGGCCTCGAAAGACTCAAGAGTCCCCTGCATTTCAACCACGAGCTGATAATCAAAGTGGAATGTCGGGATGAGCTCTTGGAGCGGCACATCGTCGCCCTTGACGCTCTCTGCATCGCGCCGCAGGATTTGCCTGAAAAGCCATACGAGCACAGAGCGCGGGGCGATATTGACCACAGGTTGTAGTGACCCGGGTAAAAACAGGGCCCCAAAATCTTTCAAGAGGGTGACGGTCGCCTCGGCTACCTTGCCCTCGCCGATCTCCCGGTCGAACCGCGGCATGAACGACTGCAGCATCGTCATTATTGAGTTATCGACGTCAAGCGGCGGCTCGTTTATGACGGCTTTGTGGACAGACGGCAGCTCGAGCGCGGCTTGCAATGCGATGAGGCCGCCAGAGCTCAGCCCGAAGACGTTGTGCGCCCCAGTCTCGGTTAGAAGCGTATCCGCGTCTTCAACTTCTCTGCGCATGCTATAATTGCCACCAAATGGCCCGCTCAGACCGCGGCCGCGCCTATCAGGAATATACACGGTGAACGCATCCGATAGAGCAGCGCCGAGCTTCGAATAACTCTGTGAGGCATTGGCGCCTCCGTGAAAAAGAATAACGCCCGGGCCATCGCCCATCTGGCGATACCCGATCGCAGTCCCGTCCTTAGAGACGACTGAACCCATCTCGTATTTTCGGTTGGTCACCTAAATCCTCTAATGCTGCTAGAGTTGCCCTTAATTGAACCGCATGTCAAGTTGGGCACGCTGTCGGGATTGTCCAAACAAAATTCGACCCGTCTTCCATCGCGCTGCACAAACTTTTTTTTGTTAGCTCTGGATTTGTCGCACCAGACCAAACACATTAATGATGCGCCCTCTCTCCACGACCTTGCCATTGGCGAACTTGTTGAAGGCCATCATAGTGCCTCTGACCCGTTTGCCTGTCGCTGGGACGCCCATAAACGTGCCAGAGTGTGTGCCACGCAACGTCGATCGCTCTGCGACGATGTCTCCTTCGGCAATCACAGTCTCGATCGTGAAGCTGAGGTCTGGAAAGCTCTTACGGAGCCTGATAAGGCGTTCCTTAAATCCCTCAACGCCGTGCGCCTGCCCCTTAAGGGGAAGGAGGTCAACAATGTCGGCAGCGAGCGCTTCATCTATCGCCTTCAAATCGACAGTGTTGAAGGCGTCGTAAAGGCGTCGAATGACCGCTTTGTTGTCTTCAAGTGACATAGTGTATTCGTTGTTTTTACGCCTTAAGGTGGTTGCGTTATCGAAGATGCACACACTTCGGTCTGCGCGCTCAGCAGCCAAACGCAGAGCGCTATGCTCAAGAACTTGCCCAGTGGCGAGCCCAGTCCTCAGCTTACCGCTTTCTTTATGAGCGCGCCGATCCTTGACTCTTCGGCGGCAGTCAACTCTTTTAGCGCGAAGGCGATCGGCCACATGGGGCCTTCGTCGAGGTTCGCCTCGTTGTTAAAGCCGAGCGTCATGTACCTCTCTTTGAACTTCTGCCCGCTGCGGAAGAAGCAGATGACGTTACCGTCCTTGGCATAGGCGGGCATCCCGTACCAGAGTTTCGGCGAGAGGGCGGGGGCGCTGGCTTTGATGATTGCATGGAGGCGCTCGCCCACGGCGCGATCCGGTCCCGGCATCGCTTCGATCGCCGCGAGCACGGCGCTTTCGCCGTCCGCCTTGTCCGCGCGCTGGTCGGGCTTTTGTTGATTGATCGTTGTTTCTTTCTTTGTGTTTTTCATGAGTTGCCTCTTAACTGTTTCAAGACGATTCACGTTGTTTTATCGCTAAAAAAAACGGGGTACAGGGCGGATAAGTCTTGTCCACTTTTTCAACAAGCTTTGCGGACAGTAGCGACAGATTTGGCACTTTTGTACGACTTCGCAGGTGGCCGCCGAAAAACTTTTTCGGCAGTGCTCGACCAGCTCCGAAGCGCATCATTCAGATTGCACCACCCAGTACCTCCGCCTGATGTAGACTGAAACCGTATGTCGACGCACGGTGTGAGCGGATACATTGGAAGCATTACAAACACTCCCTGCCGGAGCACGTGTATGAAGGTCTACATGAAGTATTGGACAAGTGCGACTGTGCAGGCGGAAGAGCACGCTTTATGGTTATTGGAATTAATTAAACTGACGTTCAGATTTGATTAATTAATGAAGGAGCTAGGTATATGGAATTCAAAGAACAAGCAGGACTGTTAAAAAGAGTGTTGGGGTTAAAGAAGGAACCACTGGCAATCACGTTCACGAATGACGAAGTCTCAGATGGCCTGTACGAGAAAACGTCGATCTGTAAGGCGTTGAAACGTGCTGCGGAAGGTGACTGTTTTGTTATTGATGAGAATGTAGAGACCTGCCCTGGCGGCAGTAGGTATTGCGGTTTCACGGAGTTTGCGGGACAACAGAAAAAGAGACTTCAGAGCTTCCTTACCAAAGGAGAGAAGCTCACCAGTACGATTGTATCCTTCGAGAGAATGGTAAAACTGACAGTTCAGCCACCGACAGGATTGGCAGACAGACTCGTGATATGTCCGCTTGAAAAAACAACACTACGACCGGATATCGTGTTATTTCAATGCAACGCAGAGCAGGCGTGTCGTCTAATAACTTTAGACACTTATTGGGATGGTATATCACCACAACAACAAGTTATAGGAGCATTATGTCACAGCTCTATAACATACCCCATAGTGACTGGGTGTACGAATATAACTACTGGTGATTGGACAGCACGAAGACAGCAGGGATTTGAACCGGACATACTATTCCTGTCAGTGCCGTACGAACGAATGCACAATTTGATAGCTGCCATTCCCGAATGCTCAGCAGGAAATGCAGAGGCAGTAATACCCGAAGGATTCCAATCAGGGTAATTAAGATCAGGATAGTCCCTGAGCCGGCTTGATTTTTGTTGATGCAGGCATCAAGAAAACTTGCTGCACGCAGAGCAACTATTGGCAACCTCCGCCTGATATAGGCGATGAATTGGAGATGTTAAGCTAACGTTGTGCAACTTCTTATCCTGTGCTTTTTTCGCCATGATCCTCGTGTCCGAGAAAGCCTCAATGGACGGCTCCAGTGTAGCCGATTGTAAAAAGAACGATGGGCTCGGCCGGATTCGAACCGGCGACCTCCGCCGTGTGAAGACGGAGGTTTTAGGGCTTTCAGCGGCTTTTTCTTTGCACGAAATAACCACGAGAAATGCTAGTGCTCCTTCATGAACGGTTTGAAAGATTCGGGTTGATAAGCCTACTAGCTTTGAAAACGTATGGGGCAACCGAATCGTGGGATAACTGTAACCCGCTTTGGCGTGATGGAGCGAGATTTTGCTGCGGTGGATTTCTAGCGGTTGCGTCGCGTGGTTAGGATAGAAATAGGGTTCGGAAGCAGTGGCTAACATAATTCGTGCAAAGTCGGCGCTGGCATTTAGTCGTTATGATTTGCTTTCAACACCTAGCCAAAACACTTAGATAAAAGACACGAAAAAGCATGCGGAAGAGCATCTTGGCGAGCATGTCACAAGATGAAACGATCAAACCGGCTGAAGACGAAACGATAAAACGGCTAGACGCCTTAACAGGGGAACAAATCTCGCTAGCGAAAAAATTCCACCCGAATTATTACAAGCCTCCAAATGAGCATACAGTTCCCGAAGCTGTTACGCTAAAATTAAAAAAAAGAGAGAGGGCTATCTCTAACCCTCACAAGTTCGTCACGACTTGATTCAAGCCGTCGCTGTATGTCAATTTCTGCGGGAATGTGGATATACTATTGCTGTCTGCCTTCGGCGTCGGGCACAGTGAACGACGGCACCTGGGCCACCAACTCGGCGAGCTCGGGGTGCTCCTCGTAGTTTCCGGCTTGCAGCTTCGCGATCTTGTCGCCGAGCTCGGGATCATCGGAGTCCGTGATGTCGAAGGCCTCGAACCGGTCGATGAGCTCCATTCCATTCATTTCGGAGCGGACGTGCGCCGGATGTGTCAGGTACTCCCAGTACCCGTCGAGATCCTCGAGCACGTACACGGCACCCCATTCGAACTCTCCTCCGAGGTCGGGGCCCACGACGTACGACTGCACGGCAGGGTTGGCTTCCCCCGCCTGGCGAAGCAGGTCGAGACCTGCTCGGCGCTGCTCCTCGCTGAGATCGGACTTGAATGTCATGCGGTTGATGTGAAAGATCATTCTCTTCTCCTCTTGCGGGTTGTGCTGGTTAGTTGTTGTTCTTTATCACTAAGTTATAGACTATCAGTACTTCGTAAAGTAAATATTTAATATTGTGCGGGATGTATTATTAAGCAATGTCCGCTGGAGCGCCGCAGAAGCTCTTGGAGCCATCAGCGACGAGCAGGCTGTTGAACCGCTAGTGCGACTGCTGAACAATCAGCGCGAGGAGACCATAATCCGATTGGTGGCGGCAGATAGCTTGGGTAGGATAGGCGCCCCCTAGACAGAAGCGGCTTTGGAAGCGGTCATTTTGCAAGATGAGTTCGCCCCGATTCACGAGACCGCGCGCAACGCGTTAGAACGCATAAAAAAGCGCGAATAATGCAGAGCAGTCCTGAATACTTTTGAAGCCATGCAATCCGTGCGACGTATGCTGTCGCGCTTGTTTCGGTTAATCGGCATCTTTGTCGTCTATTGCACCTGTCCCCGACTTTTCGGTAAGCTGGAAGAGCCCTATGCGTTGTACATTTTAAGGTAGAGTGTTTTGAGGTGATTTGAAATGAAAATCGGTGAGGCTATAAAAGCGGATCATGACGAATTCAGGCGGGTCCTTCTGAGAATGGAAAACACCAGTGAAAAAGAGGTGGAGCTAAGGAAGCAACTGCTCCCGCATTTTAGACGGATACTTTACGCCCACCACGTCGCTGAAGAAGAAGTACTCTTCCCGGCGATGCTGACTAGAAGAGAGCTGAAGGACATGGCGCTCGACCTAACCGAGGAACACAGGGCGATGATCATCCTTCTCGATGATTTGGAGCTGTCAGGATGGGGCTTCAAATTGTGGCGCCACCGACTCCGACCATTCAGAGAGATCATCGTAGTCCACTGGAATAAGGAGGAGACCCTTTTGATACCCCATATGCCCACCTATTTCTCACTGGCCGAGATTGACGAGATGAGCACGGCTTTCGACACTGCGCGAGAGCGGCAGCTTCACGCCGAGTGACTGTTCATTGCATCCCCACCGCAAAGCAGTTGGACTACGCAGCAGAACATTTGGCATCATGCCTCATTGGTTTAGTTGAGGGCGAAGAGCACCAGCCTCTCAGAGGCTTTTCGATCACTAAATCATCCTTTCAATGCAGAAAGAAACTGAATGCCGATGCGGCTTAATCAGACAGATATTACGTCTTGTTCAGCCCGACTCGAGGTCGCGGGCGGCCATCTTGAAGGTCGCCGCAAGACCTGAAAACAACGGCAACCTGATAGTGGTGATACTTCCCGATGCTGGTGGGCGATACCTGAGCATGAAGCTCTTTGAGAATTAAGGGTTCTGGCTCACTCAGTAATGAAGGGTCCGAATCCGCGCTGCCGGATGAGAAAAAGCTTCGAAAAACACGGCGCTTCCCAATGCTTCTGATTGTTACGCGTTTTAAATTTTTGTAAAAGCTCATAGTGCGGTGCGTTGGCATCGAAAAGCTTTAAAGCAACTAATTATATACATATTATTATATATATTTTCTTATTAAAATCAGGCAACTCATATGTATTACGGAAGAGCGACAGACAAGTTAGTAGAAGAACGAGGAGAATGCGGCGGCGTGATTACTGCTGTGCTCATAGCCGCGGTAAAGCAGAAGTTAGTCGACGGAGCGCTGGTTATCAAGAGAGGTGAAAGCATCTATGACGGTGCTCCTTATTTTGCGACTACCAAAGAGGAGATTACGGAAGCTGCCGGCTCGTTGCACTGCGCCCCAACGCTGAGCGCGAAATTGATAAAGAATGATTTCAATGGTGCGCGTGATTTGCGCATTGCGGTCACGTGTAAGCCGTGCGACGCGCGTGCCATTATCGAGTTGAGCAAACGTAATCAGATCGATCTCGACAACGTCTATATGATCGGCGTCAACTGCGGCGGGACGATGTTACCCGGGCCTGCCCGTGAGATGATTCGACAGTTCTTCGAGATTGATCCCGATGACGTGGTAAAAGAGGAGATCGATAAGGGAAAGCTTATCATCATAACCAAGGACGGCCAACACAAAGAGCTCTCCATCGATGACTTGGAAGCCGAGGGTTACGGCCGACGCACGAACTGCCAACGATGCGAATATAACATCCCGCGCATGGCCGATCTGGCGTGTGGCAACTGGGGCGTCATCGGTGACGACGCAGGAAAAGTCACGTTTGTCGAAGTGCGCACGGAAAAGGGGCAAAAGCTCCTCGATACAGCGATTGCAGCGGGCGCGATCACGCTGAAGGACGCGCCGCCGCAAGGTATAGCCCTACGCGAGAAGCTGGACGGCATCATGGTGAAGATGGCACGCAAAGCCATGGCGACGCAATTTGCCCAATTTGACGGCGAGCACAAATTCGAGAGACTGTTCGCCCAATTTGATAAGTGTGATGGCTGTCGGGAGTGTATCGACGTGTGCCCGATATGCTCGTGTGTTGAATGCTTTACGAAGCAAGAGTTCGTGGTGCCTAAAGACACAGTGCCGCCTGACCCGATGTTCCACCTTACGCGATTGATGCACGTGAGTCCGTCGTGTGTGAACTGCGGCCAGTGCGAGAACGTGTGTCCGAAGAAGATCCCGCTTGCCACGATCACCCATATGGTACAATCGTCGGTTCAAGGGACGCTGGGGTATGTGCCGGGACAGTCGACGGCTGACGCGATACCTCTGTCCAAAATTGCCGAGGTGAAAGCATGATCCAAGCTGAAGACGCTACGGAAATGGATGAGCGGCAATGGGAACCTAGTATCTTGACCTTCTGCTGCAACTGGTGCTCTTACGCGGGCGCGGATGGGGCGGGTACCGCGCGCATGCAGTACCCGCCGAACGCGCGCGTTATTCGGGTGATGTGCACGGGACGTATAAATCCGCTGTTCATCGTTAAAGGATTCCTTGCTGGCGCCGACATGGTCATGGTGCTCGGATGTCACTTCGGTGACTGCCATTACCTGAAGGGGAACTACACGTGTGATATGCGAATGAGCTATCTCAAGGCCTATTTGCAGGCAATCGGCATCAATCCCGAGCGGCTGTACTGGGATCAGATCTCCGCGTCGGAGGCGATCAAGTTCACCGAAACGATGCGCAACGTCGTCGCAAAGGCAAAGGCGCTCGGGCCAATCGCCAACGAAATTGGCGCGTACGCGCACGGCACACGGCAGAACCGCTCGATACTGGGGATGTCGGCATTTGATGCATGCGCGAACGGTGCGGGGGAGAACGGGTCGACGACACAAGAGATCGCGGAAGATATCTGGTAGAAGCATTTGGGCGTGAGTACAACCCTAAACGGGTAGAGGATACCCCCTGCGAGCTGGATTGCAAATATATCGTAACCGCAGCCCGCATGAGATTCTCTGCGGTCTTGTCGCAGGTGCTATGCGCTAGGCCCGGTTTGTTTCTTAATCTCAATCTGAAGACAAGAGTCAGGTCCAATTCATCGGCTAGCAAGAACGCCAGCTTTATTCTTCGTCCTCGCTAAGCATTTCTTCTATGTCTTTAGCTACAGGGCGTTACTCAAGTTCAACAATAACGGATTTTGGTATAACCTCGGATACGTTATTGGCCTCATTGTCCTTGGGGCGGGCGGCGGAGGCAGCGCAAGAGCTTCTAGAACGAAAGAAAGACCCAGGATACAGGGTCAGGAAGCCCCACCACCTTGGCTGTTGCTGTTTGCTAGCATCGCTACCGCATTTGCGTGGCTGCTGTTCCTGGGACTCTGGTTGTTTTTCTATGTCAGTAACTTTAGCATATGGGAAAACGTCGGAGTGTTCGTCATCTCCGTTGCAGTAGTAGCAATATTAGAGACCGCAATCTGGGTCCCGTGGGGACTGAAACAGTCTAGTAAGTAAAAGCTTCTCTTCGCCATCTTCGTCACTGTACTCTCACTATCATGATGACGTTTTCCTTTGCGCGATTCACGTTATCCACTCAAGTACAGCCATCGCGTGACAGCACCGAAACCGTTCTCAGCAGCTTAGATCTTGCCCTGTACGCGAGGTCAAAAAGCTGAGGTCAAGAGCCAGAGCCGCCACTTACCTATAGTTTTGCGACAGAAGCATTAGAACTACGAAACAACTACGTTTTAAAGGTTGATTATGGGTCAAGCACGTGCGAAAGCATTCCATGGCAGAGAGGCGTTAGCGTGACCGCGCGAAGCGCCTCTCGGGTCATTTGGTGGATCATCATTGCATTCGGTCTTTTGGTGGGGGCCGTGCTTCTCTTGCTGGGCTATTACCTGTTCGGAGTGATCATCGGCGGATTTGCCGTCCTACGCCTGATTTATACGCTCTCTCTACCCAATAGGCGTGGGCCGATGTGGTTGCCGCCCCTGAGTGATTCCGAACGTGCCCTGCTGCGGTCAATGGCTCGAGACGAGTTTCTGGTGGCTGCGGGCACGATGGGGATCAGCGGTGCGCAGCTACGACAGGACTTCAACGGTGGCATGTCCATCGCCGAGATGGCTGCCAGCGCGAGCGTAGGGTTGGAACCGATAGTCGATGCTATTGTCAACGATGCTTCAGCCCGGATCGACCGAGCGGTCGCGCAGGGATCAGTCGAGCACAATGAGGGTAATTCAGCAAAATCTAAGTTACGCCTGTGGGCCGAGCGATTGGTCCACATCCATAAGCGGGATCTCCCGAGTAGCCGATATTGAAGGCAGCAGTTAATTCCAGCCGAACCCTGATCGGCAACCGCGTAGGAGTAGAATTTTAGCCCTTTTCCGTCGTTTAACAGCAGTTAAGCTTTTATTTGCACTCGGCTTCTTTTCAAGCGATCGCTATGTTGTCTATTGACGTGTTGTATTACGAGGACTGCCCGCATTACCAAGAGGCAGCAGACTCCCTCAAACAGGTTCTCAAGGAGGAGCACGTTGAAGCGAGGGTGAACATGGTAAAGATCGCCAAAGGCGGGGAAGCAGAGGTGGTTGGCTTCCTTGGCTCGCCTACGATTTTGGTCGACGGGCACGATGTGCAGCGAGGAACGGACCATACGTCCCCGTTTCAAGGACACTGCAGGATTTTCACATACAACGGACACGTGTTTGAAATTCCGCCAAAAGACATGATTCGAGAGGCGGTTAAGCGGTTCGCGTGAGCGAGAAACGCGACGGCGACCGGTACGGTAATTTACGGAGATTAGATAACAACTAGAGACTTCCTATCATGCCTTAGCACGTATGTTTCGCTTACGAAATGCCTGGACCTTGGTGAAAGCGTGGCAGAACATCTTGAGGCTCGCGAGAAAAACGCACGGGTGCTAAAAAGAACCAAAAGTTACAATGATCCATTCCCTTATCTCGTCACGCACGCGCCTAAAAGACGTGCACGGTGCATTTTCTTGCCCCACGTCTGGGAGGATCGTCAAAGGCGTGATGGATGTACTTGGTCCCTCCGGGGATAATGGCTCCGGGGAAAATGGGGCATCTT
>Ga0208456_1000575_pt1 | contig 21495 bp, 18 predicted proteins | sample June2015DPH_4_10_2_FD_184691 | JGI IMG/M metagenome (GOLD analysis project Ga0208456, IMG submission 184691) | Peatland microbial communities from SPRUCE experiment site at the Marcell Experimental Forest, Minnesota, USA - June2015DPH_4_100... | ecosystem: Environmental > Terrestrial > Soil >... | reverse complement strand
TAACTTCTTGCGGGACCCAGAACGCGGTGGCAATTTCCTTGAAGGAAACCTTTTGGAAGTGAATCTCGGTAGTCTGTTTTTGCAGTCTGATTTCGGATTGCGGAGCCAGAAGATCGGTGCGAAGGCGAAGGATCTGAAAGTTTGTGGGATCGATCCACGCCACTCCCTGAACAAGAATCAAGGTAGAGCCCCCACTGGTGTTGAACCGCTCGGTCGACCGAGCCGTCTTGGGTATCTGAGCAAAGGCGATAACGTGCAGGTCTTTCCCGTCGAGAGATTGACGTCCCAAGTAACGGAAGCCCGCGCCGTTCTGATAGACGGGATGAAAGAAGAGAGAAACCGAGGCGAAACCCGCCGTGAGCATCAGGCCCTTATCCAACCCGCCCAGCGACACACTTTCGCCCTGCGGCGTTGCGCGAGCTTCCTCAATCCCCACGCCCCACTGGTCGGGCTGAGCGAGGAGCAGGTACTGGAAATCCTGATCGAGCGAACGTGCGACCTTCCTGTTCTTGCCGAGCAGCTCCTGGTGGACCTGCTCGAGCGACACGGTGTTCGGGAAGTTCTTAAAGAACGATTCCACCCCCTCGCCTACGTTCTTAAGAACCACCCCGAGCTCATCCTGGTTCGAGGCCAAACGTATCCCTTTCAACTCCGGCATGGCCTGCACTAGATCCTGAGGCGATTCGGTAAGCACCGACATCGGTGTGGCATAGCGTGTACCCTCCTGGCGTTCCAGCACCCGGAGGTTCAGCATGTGAGCCTCGGGCCGGAGTTTCTTCACCTTGCGGCCGGCGGTGTATTGATCCATCTCGCGTCCGGCCATGACATTGTCACCTTCCTCCAGCAGCGCGCGAACCCGCAGAAGCCGCGCTTCCTCACTCGCTCCGGCGCGGATTGCTCTCTCAAGATACTGGTCGGCGGCTTCCCAATTCTTCTGCGCGATCAGAACGCGCCCCATTTCCTGAAGCGCCAGGACATTGCTAGGATCAATCTCCAGAGCCTTCTTATAGAAGCCCGCCGATGTGCGGTTCTCACCTCGCCATTCCTCCAGCACGCCCGCAATCAAGGCTGGTTCAGGTCGCTTCAAGGTGGCGACATCGTTGAGTTTCGTGGCTTCCTCAAGCTGCTGGCTGGCGATTGTCCAGCCTCCGGCTTCGAGCGACGCCAAGGTCAGAAGCAGGCGGCACTCCACGCAACTTGGTGCCCCCCGGACACCTAGGGACAGCAGAGGAACCGCGCGCACCGCATTGCGATGGTCGATCAACTCCTCACATCCGCGGGCGAAGTCCTTTTCCTTGCGGTTGGCTTCAGCTCCAGAACCCTTCGCGGCATCCTGCCGGAGCCGCGGCGCCAGCGTGCCCACCAGCGTCGCCATGGAAAGCTGGTCCGGATTCTCAGTCAATTCCGGCAGAACAATGTGGATGCCACTTGTCTTGTCGGCGGCCCCGATTTCGACCGTCTCATGTGCTGCGGCGTAACCGGACTTGCTGGCGACCAGCTTCACACTGAGGGTCGGGTACAGCTCCGCATTTAGTGTGAATTCGGTCTGGAACTCACCTTGGAGGTTGGTTTTCAGCGCCCGCACGGTATTCATGCCCGCACCGACGTCCAGGCGAACTGTGACGCCCCCGAGCGGATCTCCTTTCAGGTTGGTGGCACGACCGAAAACCTCCCAGGTGTACATCCCCAAGGTGCGCGCCGAGTTCCCCAGGTTCCCCGTCACCCCTTGGGGGCCTTGTGCCCAGGCTGCGAGGGGAAACAGAATCAAGAAGAAAAGGCCCTTCCTAACGCTCACTGAAGTACCTCCCGGCCATGCACAAATGTGCTCACCCGCGGAACGACTGTCATTGTTCTAAACCGGAATTTCCAATCTCCACTCTGTCTCTGCCCAAAATCTTACACCCGCTGCCCCTCTGCCTCAAGCACAACCGTCGAGTCACAGCCGTTTTGGAACGTCGGGTTGGAGAAGTTAGCAAGCATTGAAGCCGTCGCTTGCCCTCGTGGAACGGCATAACCTGTGTCTCGGCGGTGAGGATTGAGAGACTACCACATCAACATTTTCGACCGCGAAAAAGACGACGGCTACATTGGTGAGATGAGACAACGAGAATGAGCTCCTTGAAGTCGGCGGTCACAGTGGTGGTGTTGTTCGTTGTCCTCCCGCTGCTGTTTCTGGGCATCGGCAGTCCCACAATCAGCTTTGTCTTTACGATCGGAGTTGGACCGCTGTTTGCCGGTGGCAGCGTGGCGAACCTGCTAAAGTAACGAAGTTGAATGCGAATCACACGATTTAGGTCACTGGTGGTGGGGGCGCTGCCCAGCCACGGCCTCCAAGTCTATGCTAGTATCATAGGGTTGAAACTGTAACCTCATCCCATGTTTAGTTTCTTGAGGCGACCTTGCTGAGAATTGGCATCGTTGGGCTGGCCCAAGTGGGCAAGACGACCTTGTTTCAGATTCTTACCCGAGCGCACGGGAGTGGGCAGGGCGCAGGGCGGCCCGAAACACATGTGGGTGTTGTTCGTGTGCCCGACGCGCGTCTTGACCGGCTAGTGGAGATGTTTCAGCGGCAGAAAACCATCCACGCCACCATCGAGTACGTCGATACCCCCGGCAGCATCATCGAGTTGGCGCGGACGGGTGTCCAATCCCAAAACTTGCGTGAGTTGAATGCTCTCATGCACGTCGTGCGGGCGTTTCAGGACGAAGCGATCCCTGCTGAAGGCGGAGCGGTCAATCCCCAGCACGACATTGAGAACGTGGAGCTGGAACTGATGCTCTCCGACCTGGCGATGGTGGAGAAACGCGTCGAGCGGCTTGAAAGGGATCTTAAGAAGCAGAAGAATCCCTCCCTCGAAAAGGAGCTCCAAGTCTTGAAGGTGTGCAAGACCGTCCTTGAAAAGCAGACACCTCTGCGTGAGGCTTCCCTCGGACCGGAAGAAGAGCGGCTGATCCGAGGTTTTACTTTCCTTAGTTTGAAACCCATGCTCTATGTTCTCAACCTGGGGGAGAAGGACGCGGCCCGTGCCAATGCTGCGGAACAGTTTGCGGCCGCAGCGGGGTTAAGACAAAGGCCCCACACCGCGGTCACGGCTATTTGCGGCAAAGTGGAAGCCGAGCTGGCTGAACTGAGCGATTCCGAGGCGGCAGAATTCCTGGCAAGTTACGGTCTGAAGGAGTCCGCCATCTCAAGGCTGATCCACGCCAGCTATCAGCTCTTGGGTTTGATTTCTTTTTTCACCGTCGGTGATGACGAATGCCGGGCTTGGACAATCCGTGCCGGGACGTCTGCCCTCGAGGCAGCCGGGGAAATCCATTCCGACATGCAGCGTGGGTTCATTCGCGCTGAAGTGGTGAAATACGAGGACCTTATGGCGGCTGGAGGCCTCGCCGAAGCGCGCGCACGCGCCCAGCTCAAGCTGGAAGGGAAAGACTATATCGTGCACGACGGCGAAGTGGTGCGCATTAGACATTCCGGATAAGAGCAGTGACAAGTGACAAGTGGCAAGTGACGAGCAGAAAAGCAGAAGTCAGAATTCAGGAGTTGGTTTTTTGCAAACTTCCCACCTGCTCTTCGCTGACACCTGACACCTGGCACCTGCCCTTATGCTCGTAACTCGTCACTTGTCACTCGTCACTGTATGTACTATCTCTGGATCAGCCTCGCATTGGGCATGGTCGCCGGGTTGGCGAATATTCTGGGTGGCATCATTGTCACTGCCCGGCCCTGGCGGCGGAGCTTTCTTGCCTACTTCATCGCTTTCGGCTCCGGGTTTATGCTAGCGACGACGATAACGGTGATGATTCCCGAAAGTTTTGAGCGCATGCAGGCGGCTCGCGCAGCCCTCTGGATTCTGGTGGGCTACTTCATCGTGCATGTGTTCGAACACTCTTTGCCCGCACACTTCCACTTCGGCGAGGAGACCCATGCCGAGGAGTTTCTGCATCCCGGAGTCGCCTACGCGGCGCTGGGAGGGTTGCTGACCCATACGTTTTTCGACGGTGTATGCATCGTGTGCGGCTTCATGATCTCAAACTGGCTCGGCATTGTCATCTTTGGCGCGGTCATCCTCCATAACATCCCGGAGGGATTCACGATGGCCTCGGTCATGGCGGCGGCCAATAAGAGCCGGGCCGCCGGGATGTGGGCGGTGGCCGGGCTGGGAATGTCGAGGATGGCGGGCATCCTGGCAATGGCGGTCGCGCACCGGTGGGTGAACTATGGCTTGGCGCTTTCTGCTGGGGTGACCCTATACGTGGCTGCCTCGGATCTTATCCCCGAGGTCAACAAGCTACCTGGACCTCGCGTAGCCCTGACGGTTGGGGCGGGCGTGGCGCTCGTCCTCTTGCTGCGGTTCTGTTTCTTAGGGTCGGTCGTACCCTGACAGCAGGTGTCAGGTGTCGGGTGCCAGGTGCCAGGGACTGGTGGCTTAGGAAAAATACTGAGCATTAAGCAGAAGGCAGCAAACAATACCCAGTGAGCACTTCATACTTTAGACTTCATACTTCAGAATGTCCCTAGCCCCTAGCCCCTTTTTCGACGGACCACGGACAACTGACAACTGACTACGTCCACACCGCTATGTATTCAAATCAAGTTCTCGACCACTTTCATCACCCGCGCAACGTCGGCGAGATTGGGGACGCGACGATGGCGGTGGAGACCACAAACCCCGCCTGCGGCGACCTGATGAAATTGTGGGCGGTGGTCAAGGACGGCGTGATTGTTGATGCCAGCTTCAAGGTGGCGGGGTGCGTTCCAGCGGTCGCCTGCGGGTCGTGGTTGACGGAAAGAATCAAAGGGAAGCCGGTCACGGAGCTGACCGGTCTAATGCCTGACCAGATCGATGCCGGCCTGGGCGGATTACCTGCTGCCTCGAAACACGCTGCGGTGCTTGCTTCCGATGCTCTGAAACAACTCCTCGCCCGATTGCCTTAAGCGCGAAGCTAGAGCAGGCCCTGCGAGACCTCCTGGTTAACGTCGACGGTCCGGATGGCAATAAGGTGCAGGTGTTCTGCGAGTGACTTCTGTTCTATTCGTCATCGGGAGGTCGCGGCCGCCAGTAACGCCATCGCACAATAAGGGCAGTAAATATCCCCCACCTGCACTGGGTGGTGGCACTGTGGGCACGCAGGATGCAGGTTGAATTTGCACTTCGGGCAGAAATTGAAGGCCGGGTCCGCCACGGCTGCGCACTTGGGGCATGCAATTCTCAAGGGGTGCCGCATCAGGAAATAGATGATAAGCCCAATGGCATAGGGGACGAAGATCACCAGCACCGTCCACAGGGCTACGTTCATTCCCCGTCTTCTGGCATCACGGTTCACATAACCGACGAGCAGCACGAAGAAAGCGAGTGCCGCGCCAGCCATGAAGCCGAAAACGATCCGAAGGGCTAGGGGAGGCGCGTGTAGGTCGCGAGGGAACAGGACAACGTGCATCAGTACCTGCATCCCCGCGAAGAGCAGTACGGCAAGGCCGATAGCCCACCAGGGGACCACCTTGACTTCCTCAACGATGTTGGGCTTCACTTCGATCATAGTTGGTTTCCTCTTATCACGCTTAACCGGTTGCTGAAGAAAGGTATAGGCCTCTCGTTTTGAGCGCAGTCGTCAGTAATCAGTCTTCAGTTATCAGTCGTCAGTTATCAGTTCTCCCACCCCGGCCGGTCAGCCTTCAGCTATCGGCCACCAGCTTTCAGGCTTCGTACGACTTGAGCGCTTGTCTTTCCACTGCCCCCTGCCTACTGCCTACTGCTTACTGCCCTTTGTCTCCTGACTTCTAACTCCTGGTCACTTATCAACGCGCTTCTGTCACGCTCGAGCCACGCGCTTGCCGCCACGCGATAACCGCCGCTGCGACGACGGCGGGCGCCACCCAGGAAAGCGCGAAGCCCGTCATCCACACGGCCCTTGAAATCGCCAAGCGATGTCCCATCCACTCGAAGCCCCGCCACAGCAGAGGTGCGGAGACCACTCCAAGGACCCACGACAAGGTGCAGGAAATCCACAGGGCTCGCATGCGCGCCGCGTTTTCGATGAGTTCGCGGGCTCGAACCCGAGCTCGCATTTGGGTGGTCAGCACCAGCGTGACGTCGAACCGCGGCGCCGCTGAACGCAGCGCACGCAGGGCGCGCTCGGTCTCGAGAGCCTGCTTCCGGCACTGGGCGCAGCTTTCCAAGTGCGCCTCCAGCCAGTTGCGCTCCTCGGTGGTGAGGCTTTCCACCTGCCTCTTGTCGATAAGCTCTAGGGCTCGCTCGTGGATATCATCCCTCATGCGTATATGTCCTTAAGCCATTCGCGGAGCATTGCCAGGCCTCTGTAGAGCCTCGACTTCACGGTTGAAAGAGGTGAATCGACCACCCGGGCAATCTCTTCGAGCTCCATGTCCTCGTGGAAACGCAGGGTGAGCACTTCGCGGTAGGAAGGAGGCAGATGCCTCAGCGCGGTGGCAACGCTGGCTGCTTCTTCACCCTGGAATGCCTGTTCAAATGCGGATGATGAAGTAGTGTCTTCAAGTTCGAGGGGTCGGTTAGCTTCAGTCGGTTGCAGCAGGGCATCAAGGCTCTGCGGCTGCCGGCGGCGCAGGAAGTCGATCGCCAGGTGGCGCGCGATGGTAAAGAGCCAGGTTTCAAATCTCCAGCGCTGTTGGTACTGGTGGCCCTTTTCGAGTACCCGGATCCAGGTTTCCTGGAATAGATCTTCAGCCTCCTCGCGACTGCCGGTAAGCATGAGCAAATAACGGAACAGGCGGTACTGATACTGCTGGATAAGATAGTCAATCAGAGAGGCATCGCGTCGCCGCAGCCCCCGGGCCACCTCCCCGGCTTCCTGTTCAACCGTGTTCATAAACCAGCAAGTCGCGAGTCCCATTCTATCCCTGTATACGGAAAACGTCCTCGAAAAGACGCCCCATCACCTTCCCAAGACAATATCTCTCTCGGTGAATGTTGAAGCATTGAACGCGCAGGCGGTTAGGGGTGCCTTATAGGTCGACTGGGAGGTCAAAACGGAAATCCAGTTCACTATTTTCAGGTGAAAGGCTGGCGGCGATGAAGCTGGGTAGGGCGGGTCCGACTTGTGCGGCCCGCGTGTTCATATTGCCAATTGCGCTGGCTGTGCTCGGGCCCGCCCATTTGCATTTGTTTGTAGCCAAGGCTCAGATTATCGACACGAGCGGGCAGTCTTACTACGTGAACGCCAGACCGCTGCTGGACTATCCTCTTCCCGACCTTTTGAGTGCAGCGCCAGAACTTCAAGGACTAGAACCCACCGGGAACCAGGACGAGTTGGCTTTCATATTGGACAAGGCCGGAAAGGTGACCGAGGACTTGTTGGGCAGCATGCCGAACCTGATTTCGCGTGAGGACGTCACTGAGGAGAAGCTGAAGCAAGCCGAACTCGGCGAGGATTTACCGTACGGCGTCTTGACCCTGGCGAGAGGCGATTCGCTCTTGCAGGGCCTTCGCAACCACGCTTTCTGGGACTAGGTCGAGTTCCTGTGCGATTTCGCGCTGAGCCTCCCGGGTCCGGTTCTGTTCGAGGTAAATCTGCGCCAGAGCCAAGTGTATTCCCGGGAGCTTCGGGTCGGCTTGGGCGGCGCGCTGGAAGAAGTGAATCGCCCGGTCGGTCTGTCCTAGCCCGAGAAGCGCTTCCGCTATACTCTCGTACATCCGGGAGGAGTGGGGAGCCAGCCGCCGGATTTCCCCGAGGCACCATTGGGAAAGATTCAGGTACGCCTGGCCCAGTTGGTAGGTGTACTCGGGGTCCCGCGGAGCGAGCGCGCACAAGATTCGGTACTGGTTGACCACGCCAACGGGATTTCCGGCTAACTCGTAAGCTTTGGCAAGTTCCAGGTGAGCCGCAGGCTCCCGAGGCGCCAGTTCTGTAGCGCGCTCAAGCTCCCGGACGGCTTCCGGAAACCTGCGGGTGGCCAGCAAGCTAGCTCCAAGCAGAATGTGGGGCGCGGCAAATTGCGGCTGCAAGCGAATCGCTTCGCGAAACTCGGCTATCGCCCGAACCTGGTCGCCGCGTTGCTGATAGACTGTGCCGAGGTTGTGGTGGACGAAGGCAACATTGCCACCCTGGCGGACTACACTCAGGAATGCTTCCTCGGCCTCATCCAAGTGTCCGGCCTTCTCGGCGGCCACCCCGGCTTGGAATACCTTGCGAAGCGCCTCTGGCAACTCCTGCTGCGCCCGCGCACTGTCGGCCAGAAGGAGGCTGGCAAGGCCGAGGGTCGCCACCACGGGAAGGAGGCGTATCCTTCGTCCACATGCCGGGATGATTGGCGAGCAGGTCATGCCAGCCTTCCCATTTACGTAGGGGCAACCCTTGTGGTTGCCCCAGGGTGGCCACAAGGGCCGCCCCTACAAGGACGCACAATCCCTATTGCGGCTGGGCGGGCGCAGGCGTTTCCTCGATGTTCTCAGCTTCGGCTCCTTGCGCTTCTTCCCGCGCCAACTCCTGGTCCTTCGCGAGAGCTTCCTGGGCCTGGCGCGACATGCCCAGTTTTTGGTAAGCGCGGGCCAGCAGGGTGTAGGTCTGGCGAAGGTTGGGATTGAGCCTGAGGGCGGCTTTCAATTCAGTGATCCCCACCTCGGTACGGCCTACCCGCAACCAAGCGTCGCCCAATGCCAGGCGCGCGGCAGGCGAGTCGGGATCGATGGCGAGCGCGCGCTGGAGGCTCTCGATGGCCCGCTGGGCATCATGTTGAAAGAGGTAGCAGGTGCCGGCGCCGTAGGCGCTCGTATAGTCCTGCGGGGAGAGCTTTCGAGCACGCGCGTAATAGTCCAGCGCCCCATCAAACTTGTACTCGGATCGCATCAAGTCGCCCAGAGCGTCCAGGATCTCCACCGACTCCGGGTTCGCCTTCAAGGCAGCTTGATACTCGTTCTCCGCATCCTCCCGGTCGTTGCGGGCCAAGTGGGATTCCGCAAGCAACTGGTGCGTCCGGAAAGAATCGGGCGAGGTCTCCAGCAACCGCCGAAACTCCCTCTGGGAAAGGATGGTGCAGAGTCTTTCCAGGTAATAGAGGGCATCAAGGTTGGAGGGGGCCAATTCCCAAGCCTTGCGTAGGGCTTCGTAGGCGGGCTGGTACTGGCCTTCCGCAATCTGCGCCCGCGCCAGCAGGATGTGGGCGGAGGCGTCCTGTGGATGAGCCTCCAGATACTTAGAGGCTAGAATCCTTGCCTTGGAGTATTGGCCGCTATAAAGGGCCTTGCTTCCCTCCGTCAGCTCGCGCGCGGCTTGTGCCCGCAACCGAGTTGGGGTCACGAGGGTAACGGCCAGGGCGAGCAGATAGAGGCCCGCCGTCGCCGACTCCAGTTGAGAATCCCACTTCCGCTGTCCCTTTGCTTTCCCCTCTTCATTTTTCTTCCTTGCGGCCAGCCTGCCGCGCCCGTGTCTGCGCACAGCGGAAAAATGGCCCCCAAGATAGGCCAAGCCTGCGAAGAAGATCTCCGAGCTGGGATCGACGCTGGTCGTGGCGCGGCCCCTCAAGGACAACGTGCTGGCCGTGGGGCTTTTCAATCGGGGTGAGGCCACTGCAACCGTGGCCGTCCGCTGGCCTGATCTCGGATTGCACGGCAAGCTCAACGTGCGCGACTTGTGGGCTCACAAGGATCGGGGCGCAATAGCGAATCAGTTCTCAGCCACGGTTCCCGCCCATGGGGTCGTGCTGATTACCGTCAAGCCCTAATGCGCCTGCCATGAAGAGCGGAGCGGCAAGCAGGTTGGTAGCGCAGACCCTTTTTTCAAGGTCTGCGGCTTTTCTCGCCGCCCGCGCCAGGCTGGAAGACCGGGCCACGATGGCGTATACTCTGGCAAGCCAAAGGGGGACTCGAATTGCCAGGAAACCACAACGAAATCGAGAAGCGGCTTTGGGATGCAGCCGACGAGCGGCGGCGCAAACGAGTCGTCTTGCTCGTTCCTAAGGCTGCCCGAAAGCCGGTTTGGGAAGCAGCCCTCGCTCGTTACGCCCTTGGGCGCTTAGATGTACAATGGCTCAGGTTCCGGGCAACTGAACCAGGATATGCCCGATAGCTCTCCAGGCAGGAATTGAATGGCCATCAAGAAATCCGAACTCTACGGCTCGCTCTGGAAAAGTTGCGACGAGCTGCGCGGGGGCATGGACGCCTCGCAGTATAAGGATTACGTTCTCGTTCTCCTCTTTGTCAAATACGTCTCGGATAAATATGCGGGCCAGAAGGATGCGCTCCTCGACGTGCCCAAGGGAGGTAGATTTGCCGACATGGTGGCGCTGAAGGGCGACAAGGAGATCGGCGACAAGATGAATAAGATCATCAGTCGCCTGGCCGGGGCCAACGACCTCACGGGCGTCATTGATGTCGCCGACTTCAACGACGCCGACAAGCTGGGCAAGGGCAAGGAGATGGTGGACCGCCTCTCCAACCTGGTGTCTATCTTTAACAACCCGGCGCTCGATTTCCGGGGCAACCGAGCCGAGGGCGATGACATTCTGGGCGACGCTTACGAATACCTGATGCGCCACTTCGCCACCGAGTCAGGCAAGAGCAAGGGGCAGTTCTACACCCCGGCGGAAGTCTCCCGTATGATGGCCAAGGTGATTGGAGCTGGCAGCGCCACCCGCGCCGATCAGACCATCTACGACCCCACCTGCGGCTCCGGCTCCCTGCTGCTCAAGGCGCACGACGAGGCCCGTGGCAATACCAATCTCGACCTCACTCTCTACGGGCAGGAGATGGACAACGCCACCGCCGCGTTGGCCAGGATGAACATGATCTTGCACGATTGCCCATCGGCGGAAATCTGGAAGGACAACGTCCTCTCGAGCCCGCACTTCATGCAGTCCGATGGCAGCCTCAAGACCTTCGATTTCGTCGTGGCCAATCCGCCGTTCTCCACCAAGGCTTGGAGCAATGGCTTCAAGCCGGCCGAGGACGAGTTCAAGCGCTTCGCCTACGGAATCCCGCCCGCCAAGAATGGCGACTATGCGTTTCTTCTCCACATCCTCGCCTCGCTCAAGAGCACGGGCAAGGGCGCAGTGAACCTCCCGCACGGCGTCCTGTTTCGCGGCGGTGCCGAGGCCGAGATTCGCCGCAACATTATCCACCGGGGCTACGTCAAGGGCATCATCGGACTGCCGGCCAATCTCTTTTACGGTACGAGCATCCCCGCCTGCGTCATCGTGCTGGACAAGGAAAACGCCCCCGCCCGCAAGGGCATCTTCATGATCGACGCCGCCAAGGGCTTCATCAAGGACGGCAACAAGAACCGCCTGCGCGCCCAGGACCTTCACAAGATTGTCGATGCCTTCACGCGGCAGGCAGAAATCGCCAAGTATTCGCGCATGGTGCCGTTGGCCGAGGTTGAGGCCAACGACTTCAACCTCAACCTCCCGCGCTACATTGACAGCACTGAGCCGGAGGACTTGCAGGACATTGAAGCCCACCTGCGTGGCGGCATCCCTAACCGCGACATCGATGACCTCGACCGCTACTGGCAGGTCTTCCCCATGGTGCGGTCCACACTCTTCAAACACGTGAATCGGCCCGGCTACACTCAGCTCAAGGTAGCGGCTGGCGACATCAAGGCCGCCATCTTCGGGCACGCGGAGTTCACCGCCTTCAATCAATCGGTGACCGCCCTCTTTGGCAAATGGAAAAAGGCCAACACCCAGCTCCTGAACGACATCGCCATTGGCGGTCATCCCAAGGCGTTGATCGAAACGTTGTCCGAGAATTTGCTCGAAACCTTTCAGAAAGCCCGGCTGCTCGACCCCTACGATGCGTATCAGCACCTGATGGACTACTGGGCCGAGACCATGCAGGACGATGTTTACATGATCGTCAGCGATGGATGGAAGGCCCAGGCCGATGGCAAACCGAACACCGACCTGATCCCGCAGTCCCTCATCATCCACCGCTACTTCGCCGCCGAGCAGCAGGCCATCGAGAAGCTCGAAGCCGACCGCGAGGCCATCACCCGTCAGATGGAAGAACTGGAGGAAGAACACGGGGGCGAGGACAGACTGCTCTTCGAGGCCAAAACCGAGAAAGGCAAACTGACGAAAGCCAGCGTCAATGCCCGCCTCAAAGACGTCAAGCACCTCAAAGATGCCGACGACGAGCGGAAGGTGTTGAGTACCTATTCTGCCCTGATCGAAAAAGAAGCTGTCGCCAGCAAGCAACTAAAAGACGCGCAGAAGGCGCTGGAAATCAAGGTCGCCGCGAAGTATGCCAAGCTCACCGAGGACGAGACCAAGACCCTCGTCGTCGACGACAAATGGCTGGCGACCCTCGACGCGGCCGTGCAATCCCAACTGGACCGCCTGTCACAGGCGCTCACTGGCCGCATCCGGCAATTGGCGGAGCGCTACGCAAGGCCGTTGCCAAAACTTACCGAGAAGGTCGAGTGTCTCGCTGCCCGTGTTGATAAACATCTGAAAAAGATGGGGGCGGTATGGGACTGAAGCCCGGTTACAAGCAGACCGAGGCGGGCGCGATTCCCGAGGATTGGCAGGCAAAGAAACTCGGCAATTTCGTGTCCCTCCAACGCGGACATGACTTGACAGAACCCGAACGCCGCCCGGGCAATGTCGCTGTTATGGGTTCTGCTGGTCAGAACGGGTTTCACGATATAGCGCTTGCGAGAGGGCCTGGAGTCGTAGTCGGGCGAAGCGGTGCGTCGTTTGGGCAGGTACATTTCTGCGAGAACGACTATTGGCCTCACAACACTGCGCTCTACGTTACTGACTTTCACGGGAACGACCCACGTTTCGCTTTTTACTTCCTCAAGGCTCTGGATTTCAGTCGATACAACTCTGGCGGCGCGCAGCAGTCTCTGAATCGCAATTTCATTTACCCAATTCCAATTGGAGTACCGGACCTAGACGAACAACGCCACATCGCCGCTGTGCTGTCCGATGTGGATGCCCTGATTGCTTCGCTGGACCAGCTCATCGCCAAGAAGTGCGACATCAAACAGGCCGCCATGCAGCAGCTCCTCACCGCCAAGCTACGCCTCCCGGGATTCAGTGCGAAGTGGAAGAAATGCTTGCTGTCGGAGTTGGGATACTTTTCCAAAGGTAGGGGAATCAAAAAGGATCAGCAAGTGCCAGACGGCAAGCCCTGCGTGCGCTACGGAGAGATTTACACCCGCCACAACGATTACATCCGGGAATTCTATTCTTTCATTTCTGATGAGGTGGGCAGCGGCAGCCAACGCCTGCGGAAGGGAGATTTGCTATTTGCTGGCTCTGGGGAGACAGCCGAGGAGATCGGGAAGTGCGTTGCGTTTCTCGGTAACGGAGAAGCATACGCGGGTGGTGACATCGTCATCTTCACGCCTTCAGATCAAGACTCCATGTATCTCGGATTCCTTATGAATCACGCGTCAATTACCCGCCAGAAAGCGAGAATGGGCCAAGGAGATGCCGTGGTCCACATTAGTGCGGCAAATCTCGGAAGGCTGGAGCTACTTTTACCCCCCTGCCCAGAGGAGCAAACCGCCATCGCCAAGGTCCTGTGCGACATAGACACCGAGATCGCTGCGCTGGAACAGAGACGCGACAAGACCCGCCTGCTCAAGCAGGGCATGATGCAGGAACTGCTGACGGGCAAGACCCGTCTGATCTGAGGCCAAAATGAAAAGCTATTACCGACTCATGCTGGGCAAAGGGAGCGTTCATGCTGAGGAGTGTTTTGCCGGCAACTTCGTTGGCGTCGACTTCGGGATCGCCGAGGACCTAAAAGGAAAGCTGCCGGAGGAGTGGCGGGATTTCAACCGGGTGTACATTCCGATTTTTCTGAAACTACATCCCGAAAAGTCGAAGATCGCTGCCGGTCTGGCTTGCGGGGCTCTTTGGACGCTGGCCAAATACATTAAGAAGGGCGATATCCTGCTATGCCCAGATGGCAGCGGGCGCTACCATGTCTGCGAAGTTGCCGGGGATTACGTCTACGCGCCCGGTGGCGTGCTGCCGCACCGCCGCCCCGTGCATTGGCTGCCGCAACCGATTGACCGCGCTGAAATGAGTGAGGCGCTGAAGAATTCGACCGGTTCGATTGGCACGATAGGTGACATTACAGGACACCAGGACGAGATCGAAAAACTGACCGGCGGCATTTCCGCACCCAAGCTCATCTCCACCGACGACACGGTCGAAGATCCCACGGCGTTTGCCATGGAAAAGCATCTTGAAGATTTTCTCGTGGAAAACTGGGAACAGACCGAACTTGGAAGGCTGTATGACATCTACGAAGAAGATGGAGATCTGGTTGGGAAGCAGTACCCAAGTGACACCGGGACCATCGATATTTTGGCCATCAGCAGGGACAAAAAGGAATTGCTAGTGGTGGAGTTGAAGAAAGGTAGAGCCAGCGATATGGTCGTGGGTCAAATTCAGCGTTATATGGGTTACGTGCTGGACGAGTTGGCGGAAAAAGGTCAAAAGGTCAAAGGAGTGATCATCGCTTTGGATGACGACATCAAAATCCGAAGAGCCCTGGCTGTAGCTCGGAATATCGAATTCTATAGATATAAAGTGAACTTCAAGCTCTTCAAGGCATGATATGAGCACCGTCGGTCAAATCGAAAAGAAGACCCAGCGGCGCATAGTGGAGCTCTTCCGCGACACGCTGGGCTATGACTATCTGGGCGACTGGACGGACCGAGAAGGCAATTCCAACATCGAAGAGAGTTACCTTCGCCCCTTCCTGCAAAAACGTGGTTACAGCGACACACTCATCAAGCGCGCCCTGTATAAGCTCAACAAGGCCGCCGGCGACACGAGCAAGAGCCTCTATGACCGCAACCGGGCGGTGTATGACCTGCTGCGTTATGCCGTGAAGGTGCGCCCCGACGTGGGCGAGAACACCCAGGACGTCTGGCTGATTGATTGGAAGCACCCGGAAAAGAATCACTTTGCCGTCGCCGAGGAAGTCACCGTTCCGGGAAATGACGCCAGAGCCTACGGCAAGCGTCCCGACGTAGTGCTTTATGTGAACGGCATCGCGCTCGGCGTGCTGGAGCTGAAACGCTCCACGGTTTCGGTGGCGGAGGGCATCCGCCAGAACCTGGACAACCAAAAAAAGGTCTTCATCGAACGCTTCTTCTCAACCATGCAGTTGCTGATGGCGGGCAACGACACGGAGGGCCTGCGCTACGGCAGCATCGAGACGCAGGAGAAGTATTACCTGACGTGGAAGGAAGAAGGCGGTGCGCTAGTTTCGGGCGTAGCGCCGGGCTTTAGCCCGGCATGTGCCGCCCTAAAGGACGGCGCTACGTCGGCAGGTGCCGGGCTAAAGCCCGGCGCTACGTTGAAATCAGGACAGCACCATGAAGAGCGCGATGAGATGTCCCTGTTGGACCGCGCTTTGATTCAAATTTGCAATAAGGCCCGTTTTCTGGAATTAATCCACGACTTCATCGTCCTTGACGCCGGCACGAAAAAGCTCTGCCGCCACAACCAGTATTTCGGCGTGCGCGCCGCGCAAACCCACGTGAAGCGCCGCGAGGGCGGCATCATCTGGCACACGCAGGGCTCGGGCAAGAGCCTGACGATGGTGTGGCTCACCAAGTGGATTCGCGAGAACGTCAAAGACGCCCGGGTCCTCATCATTACCGACCGCACGGAACTAGACGAACAAATCGAAAAGGTATTCTTAGGGGTCAACGAAAAGATTTATCGCACCAAGAGCGGCGCTGACCTGATCGCAAAGCTGAATGAAACGACGCCCTGGCTGCTGTGTTCGCTGGTCCACAAATTCGGCGGCAAGGAAGAGGGCGAAGAGGTCGGCGATATTCCGGGTTACATCGAAGAAGTGAAAAAGGCGCTGCCGCCCGGCTTCAAAGCCAAGGGCGATCTGTATGTGTTTGTGGACGAGTGCCACCGCACACAGTCAGGCGAGTTGCACGAGGCAATGAAGGCGATTCTACCCGGTGCTGTCTTCATCGGTTTTACCGGCACGCCCTTGCTGAAGGCTGACAAGAAGCGAAGCATCGAGGTATTCGGCCGGTACATCCATACCTACAAATTCGACGAGGCGGTGAAGGACGGCGTGGTGCTGGACTTGCAATACGAAGCCCGCGACATCGACCAGAACATCACTTCGCAGGCGAAAATCGACCAGTGGTTCGAGGCCAAGACGAAGGGCCTGACCGATCTGGCCAAGGCGCAGCTCAAGCAGCGCTGGGGCACACTGCGGAAGGTGCTGTCCAGCCAGTCGCGGCTGCAAAAGATCGTAGCCGACATCCTGATGGACATGGAAACCCGCCCCCGCCTGATGAACGGGCGCGGCAACGCCATACTCGTCTCCGGCAGCATCTATCAGGCGTGCAAGTTATACGAACTATTCGACCTGACCGACCTGGCCGGCCAGTGCGCCATCGTCACCTCCTACAGGCCATCGCCCGCCGACATCAAAGGCGAGGAGTCCGGCGAAGGGCTGACTGAGAGACTGCGGCAGTACGACATCTACAAGAAGATGCTGGCCGATTGGTTCGACGAGGCGCCAGAGACGGCAGTGAACAGGGCCGAAAAATTCGAGAAGGAGGCAAAGAAGAAGTTCATCGAGGAGCCGGGGCAGATGAAGCTCCTGATTGTGGTGGACAAGCTGCTGACCGGCTTCGACGCGCCCCCGGCCACCTACCTCTATATCGACAAGCAGATGCGCGACCACGGCCTTTTCCAAGCGATCTGCCGCGTGAACCGGTTGGACGGCGACGACAAGGACTACGGCTACATTGTTGACTACAAGGACCTGTTCAAAAGCCTCGAAACATCCTTCCGCGATTACACCTCTGGCGCTCTCGACGGCTACGACAGGGAAGACGTGGCCGGGCTGCTGGAAGACCGGCTGGCTAAGGCACGCGAGCGTTTGGAGGAGGCGCGGGAAGCGGTGAAGGCGCTCTGTGAGCCGGTGGAAACGCCCCAGGATTCACTGGCGTATTTCCGCTATTTCTCGGCGAAAGATTCAGGCAACGCGGAGCAATTGAAGGAAAACGAGCCGAAACGCCTTTCGCTTTATACGCTCACCGCGTCACTCGTTCGCGCTTACGCGAATCTGGCGAACGAGATGGAGGAGGCAGGCTACAGGCCCGCCGAGATCAGGACGATCAAGGCGGAGGTTAAACACTTTGAGAATGTGCGCGATGAAGTGAAGAAGCACAGCGGCGATGCCATCGACCTCAAGATGTATGAGCCGGCCATGCGCCTCATGATCGACACCTACATCCAGGCCGAAGACAGTGAGACGGTTTCCGCCTTCGAGGACATGTCGCTGGTTCAGCTCATCGTCGAGCTAGGCGCCGAGGCCGTGGACGCTCTGCCCAAGGGTATCCGCGAGAACAAGGAAGCCGTGGCGGAAACCATCGAGAACAACGTACGCAAGCTAATTATCGACGAGCAGCCGATCAATCCGAAGTATTACGAGAAGATGTCGGAGTTGCTCGATGCCTTGATTAAGCAGCGCAAGCAGGAAGCCCTGGATTACCAGAACTACCTGAAAAAGATCGTCGAGCTGACGAAGCAGGCGAAGAACGGACCTGGCGGCGCGGCGTATCCGAAGCAACTCAATACCCCGGCCAAGCGGGCGCTTTATGACAACCTTGGCAAAGACGAGGCATTGGCCCTTGCCGTGGATGTTGCCATGCGTGCGAGCAAACAGGACGATTGGCGCAGCAATGCGGTTAAGGTGAAGAAGGTGATGCTGGCCATTAAGCGGGCGCTCGAAGAGTCGGAATCGCAAGCCGACGTGAAAGCAGTCCTGGAGTTAGTGAAGAATCAGAATGAATATTGAGAGGCGGCAAATCAGCATTCGAGGCCTTCCGGTGGACGTGGTTCGGAAGGGCATCAAAAACCTGCACTTGGGCGTCTATCCGCCCCACGGTCGCGTGCGCGTGGCCGCGCCTCTGGCACTGAACGACGAGGCGGTGCGGTTGGCGGTGATCGGCAAACTCGGGTGGATCAAGCGCCAGCGGGCGAGATTCGAAGACCAGCCTCGGCAGTCCAAGCGTGAGATGGTGAGCGGCGAAAGCCATTATTTCTTAGGGCAGCGGTACCGCCTGAATGTGGTGGTACAGAATAGCCCCGCCCGCGTTGCCATCCGCAACAAACGCACCATTCACCTATTTGTCCGCGAAGGTAGCGATACCGCTCGACGCGAGAGGGTCTTGCTTGCGTGGTATCGCCAGCAGCTTAAAGCCCTGATCCCACCGTTCATCGGACAATGGGAAGCCGCTATGGGCGTGAAGGTGGCCGATTGGGGCGTGAAGCAGATGAAAACCAAGTGGGGCGCCTGCAACATCGAAGCCCGCCGCATCTGGTTGAATCTGGAACTGGCCAAGAAACCGGTTCAGTGCCTTGAGTACATCGTCGTCCATGAGATGGTGCATCTCTTGGAACGACACCACAATGACCGGTTTACCAAGCTGATGGACAGCTTCATGCCACAGTGGTGGCTTCACCGGGCGGAGCTGAATCGCGCTCCGCTGGGCCACGCGACATGGAAATACTGATCCAAGCCCACGGCGACTGGCCCGCCGCCTTTGTTACAGGGAACAAGCCCTAGGACCCTCTGCGGGCAGATTCGCACGTATAGGGGACACATGTACTGGGACGTCGGCGGGTGACACAGATACCGGCTCGTGATGCCTGCGACATGCTGATTCCGCTTGAGGCTGAGGTGGAATCCTTGCATGCCCCGGCTGCGGCATTCTTGCGGCCTCAATCATCTCCCTTAGGTGACCCCCAGCGTCCCGCAGGACGCGACCGCCACGTATTGCTCTGACCCTTGTACGGCGCCAACCCGACCCGGATTGTTTGTGCAGCGACTGGAGGAGCGCACTGCCAGATTCATCGCTCGCGCTCTTGTGAACCCGGCGTTTTCGCTCTTGACACGAGGCTGTAGTTTTGATAGGCTACCGTGGTTGACCTATGGAGAACGCGGGCACAGAGGGCGCGAAGGGGATTCAGAATCGGCACGGCGGGGGCGCAAAACGGTTTGGAAACGCAAAAAAGATACTAAATAGAGGGAACGAACCTAAGGATCTATTGGAAACACAGCACTTAGCTGTTCTTTGGAGCGAAAAACGAACTCAAAACGAACTCGATTTTGAGTGCAAAAAGCGCCGATCAACGCGAAAGAACAGCGGGTGTAGCGTAGCTCGTAGGACTCTTTACACAGACGACTGCTAGGGACAACATGTCGTCCGCGTCAGCGAAAGGGGGGCTGCTGCAATTTCAAAAAATGAACGAACTATGCAGGAATGTGTATGAAAACAAAGGACCGCTGTGGAAAAATGCGGGAGAAGCGGGAATGTTATTGATAATAAAGGTACTTAGTCGTTCAGGACGGGAATCTTATTGAAAAGACAGGTAGTTATGGTTCACGTGAGGGGAAGTTTTGAGCCCAACACAGACAATTAGTCGTAACTCACTCACCCCCTGCAAATCAGCCGCTGGTAGCTTTCGGGGTCGTCCACATCGATGACTACTCCCTCGTCCTCGACCTCGACAAACTGCGTCGCTGGGCGGTATCTCCTGATCACGGAATCCGCGCCGGCATCGGAGGCCAACTGCAATAGCTCACCGAAGACTTGCGGTCCGAGGAGCACCGGATGTCCCCGGCGACCCTGATATGTGGGGATCACGATCGGAGCGCCGCACTGGCGGAAAGTTGCCACAATTCTTCTCACTGTTTCTGCGCAGACGGCGGGATGATCCACCAAACAGAGAAGGATGGCTTCCAGGTTATCCGCGATCAGGGATCGCAAACCCACTTGCAATGACGATGTCTGGCCGGATCTGTAATCAGGATTGATGACGACCTGTGCAGGCTCAACCTTGATCTGTCGTTGAATGTCCTCTGCTTGATGGCCGAGCACTACCACGATGCGCTCGATGTCAACCTCTCCGAGCGTCTGCACAATCAGCTCGAGAAATGTCCGGCCCCGGTAGGTGAGCGTGGCCTTGTCGGTTCCCATGCGGGAGGATTCACCCGCAGCGAGGATCAAGCCTGCAATCATGCGATAGCACCACCCCTTAATCCCCTCCTTTCCGAGGAGGGGACTAAGGGGTGGTGCCGATCTCGGTGGCTTTGGGTTTGTAAGCAAGAGAGGGATGAGAAGGCGCGGCATGGCGGCGGACCGCGATCATTTCCGCCACAATGGAGACCGCAATCTCCTGCGGAGTCAGCGCCCCGATATCGAGACCGATGGGGGAATGAACGCGCTCCAGCTTTTCTGCGGGCACGCCTTCGCGCTCCAGCACCTTCGAGATTTCGATGAACTTCCGCTTGCTGCCAATCATACCAATGTAACGTGCCGGTGTGCTGAGCGCCCAGCGCAGGCAATCCAGGTCGCCCTTGTGCCCGCGGGTGACCAGCACCAGGTAAGACAATTCGTTGATTTTGAGCTTGGAGAAAATCTCTTCCCAGGGTCCGGCGTGCGTTTCGACGGCTTCCGGGAAACGGTCCGGGTTTGCAAACGCCGGCCGGTCGTCTGCAACCACCACGTCGAATCCCGCCAGCCCTGCCATCTTCGCAACATAAAGCGAAACGTGCCCGCCCCCGAAGAGATACACCGTGGGAGTGGCCAGGATGGGTTCAACGAAAATATCGAGCGACCCGCCGCACACCAGCCCGTTGTCGTATTCCGGATTGGCGTTCAAGTTGAAGTGCAGCCGGCGCGGCTTTTCTTCTCGCATCACGTCCTGCGCCACGGACCACACTTCGGCCTCGACGCACCCTCCGCCCACCGTGCCCACCATGGACCCATCGTCGCGGATCAGAATCTTCGAGCTCTCGTAGCTTGGAATGGAGCCTTGCACCTGGATAATGGTGGCTAGCGCCGCCTTGCGCCCTTCCTTCCTGAGCCTCGCAATTTCAACGAAAATATCCATCGCCCCTCTTCCGCCAGGTTAATCGCCGGCGAAAACTATGTCAACAAGGGTATCGCAAGTCGCAGTCATTCCCGCGAAAGCGGGAATCCACTCCGCAATTCTTCGGAAATAGGCTGTCTATAGACTGGATTCGCTTTCGCGGGAATGACTGGCTTTTCGAAAGGCATCCCTCCCAAATGACACCGGCACCCGATGCCCGCTCAGATCGCGTCCGAAAGTGACGACATGTTGAAGTCGCGGACTTTGATGGCCGGCAAGCGGTTGTTGTTCACGGGCAGGGGAGCCGTCATGCCCTCAACCTGCTTGAGCATCTCCACCACGCTCTGATTAAATCGGAAGTTATTAACCGGATACTGGACCTTACCCTCTTCGATAAAGAAGAGTCCGTCGCGGGTAAGTCCCGTCAACTGCACGGTATCCGGTTGCAGAAACCGGATGTACCAGAAGTGGGTAACCAGCAGGCCGCGCGGCGTGGCAGCAATCAGCTCGTCCAGCGTTGCCGAGCCGCCTTCCATAATGACGTTGGAGGGAAAGGGTACGGGTTTCGTCTGGGTCTTCTCGGCCCAGTAGCGGTCCCGCCTCATGGCCTTGACCACACCCTTTTCCACCCA
>Ga0208456_1000572_pt1 | contig 21568 bp, 15 predicted proteins | sample June2015DPH_4_10_2_FD_184691 | JGI IMG/M metagenome (GOLD analysis project Ga0208456, IMG submission 184691) | Peatland microbial communities from SPRUCE experiment site at the Marcell Experimental Forest, Minnesota, USA - June2015DPH_4_100... | ecosystem: Environmental > Terrestrial > Soil >... | reverse complement strand
GGTCTCAAAGGACCGCAAGTCCCGAGCTGTCGCGGGGCTATCAATGGGCGGCGCCGAGTCCCTCTTAACCGGATTGAACACTCTGGACCACTTCGCCTGGATCGGCGCTTTCAGCTCGGGTGGACTTGCCGAGGAGTTCAAGGCGGAGTTCCCAACGCTCGACTCCAAAGCTAACACGCAACTGCGACTGCTTTGGATCGCTTGCGGCACGGACGACCATCTCATCGACATAAACCGCAAGTTCCGTGACTGGCTCAAGTCGAAGGCAATCCAGCACACCGATATTGAGACGCCGGGCGCCCACACCTGGATGGTCTGGCGGCGCAACCTTGCCAGCTTCGCCTCCCTCTTGTTCCAGAAGAATGCGCCTGAGTGAGTAGATTCGAGCCCCACTTTGCCAGGCAATTCGGCGGCCCCTTTGACGGTATTGACGGCTACCGGTCATACACATAGACGGCTCCCGAATCTGGCGAATCAGCGTGCGCGACAAAAACCACCAGGGCCGTGGGCCACTGGAACCAGCGAAAGATCTTAGGGTACTCGGCAAACTCCAACAGCTTGGCAACGGCTTCGTCCACGGTTTCCAGTTTGCTCAGTTGAAACATCCGAGTGACTTGCGTTTGGCCGAACATCTTGGCTCTCCTCCTTTCGTCGGCGTGAACTTATAAAGTGAGCGGGCTCGTCTGTGGCCTTCGCAATTTTCTTCGTGCCAGCCCTTTCCTTTCCATCAGAGGACAATGCGTCTGTGTACTGTTCATAAACTTGACATTCACTCTGTCGGGGAGTTACATTAGGCTCACTCATTAGGATCGTCGCCCTAAGGGAGGTTGCCCATGCCCCCGCGCTTCAGTGTTACCGACCAGCGGCGAACCGCGACAAAGCGCATTGTGCTCTGCTGCGGATTTGTTGGCCTTTCATTTCTCGCCATCGTAGGGTTTGGTCTTCTTCAGAGGTCACAAGCCTCAGAGAATATTCTCCCTCACCGCCAAGTTTCTGCCGCGCCCACCGAAACTCATCCCAAGCTCGTCGCGACTTACGGCAAGCTGCCTCTCGGTTTTGAGGCCAACCAGGGCCAGGTGGGTGGGCCCGTCAAGTTTCTCTCGCACGGCCGCGGCTCCACGATTTTTCTCACCGCTGACGAGGCCGTCCTGACCTTGCGGAAATCCCAGCCCCGCATGAGCCGGTTTGGCAAGTTCGGACTTCCCGGCCGGCTTGACCCGTTTGGCCCGCTTGACCAACGCGGCGGACGCTGGCCGAGCCATGCCGGCGACTGGAAATCACTGTGGCGGTCGCTGATCCCCGACGTCGGCCAACTGCTTCCCGATCCGAGCGCAGGCAAAGCCGGCGTGGCGTGGGGACTGGAATCTGAGCCGCTGCAGGTGGTGCGGATGAGACTGGTGGGCGGCAACGCCAAGGCGCGAGTGGTCGGACTCGACGAGCTTCCCGGCCGCAGCAACTATTTCATTGGCAACGACCCCAAGAAGTGGCGCACCAACGTGCCCACCTATGCCAAGGTGAGGTTCCATGACGTCTGCTCCGGCGTTGACTTGGTTTATTACGGCAACCAGGGCGGACAACTCGAGTATGACTTCTTCGTTGCGCCCGGCGCCGACCCGAACCAGATCAAGCTGAGCTTTGCGGGCGCGGAGGGAATGCGCGTAGACGCGGCCAGCGGCGACTTGGTGCTGAAGGTGGGCAAGGAGGAGGTCCGCTTCCAAAAGCCCGCCCTCTACCAGCCCGCTGTAGCGGCGGTCTATGACCGCCGTTTTCAACCGTCAACCAACCGAGACCCTGTAACGGCGGTCTCCGGTCCTGATGCTCGTCACTCGTCACTCGCCACTCGTCACTGCTCTTTCGTGCTGGCGAGCAACAACGAGGTAGCCTTCCGAGTGGCGGGATACGACCCTAAGCGAGCATTGGTGATTGACCCGGTGCTGAGCTACTCCACTTACCTGGGCGGCAGCGGCTGGGACCAAGGCAGCAGCATTGCGGTGGACGCGGCCGGCAACGCCTACGTGACGGGCTACACCGAATCGGCCGACTTCCCCACCGCTAACCCGCTGCAGGCGACGTTGCGCGGCACCTGCGGTACGGCCCCTAACACGTATGCTTGTCCCGATGTTTTCGTGACCAAGCTGAATCCTTCGGGCTCGGCGCTCGTCTATTCCACCTACCTGGGCGGCAGCGGCTGGGACCAAGGCAGCGGCATTGCGGTGGACGCTGCGGGCAACGCCTACGTGACGGGCACCACTTACTCGGCCGACTTCCCCACCGCTAACCCGCTGCAGGCGACCAACAAAGCTGCAGCGGCACACCCGGGGCACGATACTGCGTTTGTCGCCAAACTGAGCTCGACCGGCTCGGCCCTCGTCTACTCCACCTACCTGGGCGGCAGCAACGAAGACGCGGCCTCGGGCATCGCCGTTGACTCCTCCGGCAACGCTTACGTCACGGGGGGGACTAGCTCGACCAACTTCCCCACCGTCAACCCGTTTCAAGCCACCTGCGGTGGCAGCTGGCAAAACTGCGGCGACGCCTTTGTGGCCAAGCTGAATCCCGCCGGGAGTGCACTCGTGTACTCCACTTACTTGGGCGGCAGCGGGGGTGACGGGGCCTCCGGCATCGCCGTGGATGCGGCCGGCAACGCCTACGTCACGGGCACCACTGACTCGACCAATTTCCCCACTGCCAACCCGCTCCAAGCCAACTGCGATGGCTGTGCCAACAACAACAGGAGGGACGCCTTTGTGGCCAAGCTGAATCCCGCCGGGAGCGCACTCGTCTACTCCACGTACCTGGGCGGCAGCAGCTACGACGATGGCACCGGTATCGCGGTGGACGCTGCGGGCAACGCCTACGTCGCGGGCCGCACGTATTCGACCGATTTCCCCACCGCCAACCCGCTCCAAAGCACCTGCGGTGGCTGTGGCTCCCCCAATTACCACGATGATGCCTTTGTGGCCAAGCTGAATCCCACCGGTACCGCGCTCGTTTACTCCACCTACCTGGGCGGCAGCAACGAAGAGGCGGCCACGGGCATCGCCGTCGACTCCTCCGGCAACGCCTACGTCACGGGCTTTACCAACTCGACCGATTTCCCCACCGCCAACCCGCTCCAGCCCGGCTACGGCGTGGACGCCTTTGTGGCCGAGCTCAATCCCACCGGCAGCGTGCTGGTCTACTCCACCTACCTGGGCGGCAGCAACGAAAACGCGGCCACGGGCATCGCCGCCGACTCGTCCGGCAACGCCTACGTAACGGGCTACACCGAATCGACCGATTTCCCCACCGCTGACCCGCTCCAGGCCGGCTACGGCGGCGGCATGGACGCCTTTGTGGCCATGATTGGTCCCCCGATGCTCTCCCCGACAAGTCTGTCGTTTCCAAATGAGATGGTCGGCACCGCGAGCCCGGCCGAACCGGTGACGGTCTCGAATTTTGGCTACGCGAACCTGACGATTTCGAGCATCGCCATTGCGGGAAGCGTTACCGGAGACTTCGCCGTCGCAGCGACTGGGACGACTTGTTCGACGTCAGCCGCACTGGCGCCCGGAGCAAGCTGTGTCATCAATGTGACGTTTACCCCGACGATTGTCGGCTCCGAATCCGCCAGCCTTTCTGTGAGTGACAGCGCTGCCAGCAGCCCCCAGACCGTCCCACTGAGTGGCACGGGAGTCCTCCTGCCCGCCCCTAATGTTTCCCCCACGAGCCTGAGCTTCAACAACCAGCTTGTTGGGACCACGAGCACCCCCCAACCCGTGACCGTCACGAATACCGGCACGCTGGCGCTGAGCATCACCAGAGTAGGGATCTCGAGCGGCTGGACGCAAAGCAATAATTGTCTGCCTTCCATTCCTGCCGACGCCAGTTGTACGATCAATGTCAGCTTCCAACCAATTGCCGGCGGATTCCAAACCGGCACGCTCACGCTGACGGACCTCGCCCTCGACAGCCCCCAAACGGTGAGTCTGAGCGGCACGGGCGTTGTGCCAGTGGTCAGCCTTTCGGCCACCAGCCTGAGCTTCCCCGCGCAAACAGTTTCAACCCCCAGCGCCCCGCAGGCGCTCACGCTCACCAACACGGGCACCGCAGCCCTGACTCCCCTCACGATCACGACGAGCGGTGACTTCGCCCAGACCAACAACTGCGCTGGCTCGGTAGCTGCCGGCGCCGGTTGCACGATCAGCGTCACTTTCACTCCCACGGCGCCTGGGAATCGAACGGGCACACTCACGCTGACGGACAACGCCCTCAACAGCCCCCAAAGGGTGAGTCTGAGCGGCACGGGCGTTGTGCCTGTGGTCAGTCTCTCGGCCACCAGCCTGAGCTTCCCCGGGCAAACAGTTTCAACCCCCAGCCCCCCGCAGACGCTCACGCTGACCAACACGGGGGCCGGAGTCCTGACTCCCCTCACGATTACGACCATCGGTGACTTCGCCCAGACCAACACTTGCGCTGGCTCGGTAGCTGCCAGCGGCAGTTGCACGATCAGCGTCACTTTCACTCCGACGGCCTCCGGGAATCGAACGGGCACTCTCACGCTGACGGACAACGCCAGCAACAGTCCCCAAAAAGTGAGTCTGAGCGGCACGGGGCTTGCGCCAGTGGTCAGCCTTTCGACCACCAGCCTCAGCTTCGCCGGGCAAACAGTTTCAACCCCCAGCCCTCCGCAGACGCTTCTGCTGACCAACACGGGGGCGGGAGCCCTAACTCCCCTCACGATCACGACGAGCGGTGATTTCGCCCAGACCAACACTTGCGCTGGCTCGGTAGCCGCCGGCGCCGGTTGCGAGATCAGCGTCACTTTCACTCCCACGGCGCCTGGGAATCGAACGGGCGCGCTCACGCTCACAGACAACGCGCTTAACAGCCCCCAAACGGTGACCCTGAGCGGTACGGGGCTTGGAGCGACCGCGAGCTTGTCGGTGTCAAGCCTGACGTTTGCGCGTCAACTGGTGGCAACAACGAGCTCGTCGCAGCCGGTCACCCTCAGCAACACGGGCAACGTAGCGCTCACCGTCACCAGCATAGCCATTAGCCCCAACTTCGGTCAGACCAATAACTGCGCGAGCAGTCTCGCGGCCAGCGGTTCCTGCACGATCAGCGTGACCTTCTCACCCACGGCGACCGGCCCGCTCACCGGCACACTGACCATCACCGACAACAGCAATAGGGTGGCGGGCAGCACTCAGACGGTGAGTTTGAGCGGAACCGGGACGGCGGTGACCGTCTCGGCGACGTCCCTCAGCTTCGGCGCACAGCTCGTGGGCAGCGGTTCTCTGAAGACTGTGACCCTGACGAACCTGGGCAGCACCCCGCTGAGCATTTCGGGCCTCACCGTGGTGAGCTTTGCGCCCCTCACTCCCTTGGGCACGAAGGCCGGAGACTTCGCGATTCAATCAAGCTCGTGTGTGGCGGGCGGTAGCGTACCTGGGCCAGGGAGCTGCACGATCAAGTTGGCCTTCAAACCCACCGCAGCCGGAGTACGGTCCGCTACACTTGTCATCGCTGACAGCGATCCCACCAGCCCGCAGACCGTCAACTTGAGGGGCACGGGGACGGCGGTACGGCTCTCCGCGACATCCCTCAACTTCGGCCCACAGCCCGTCGGCACCACCAGCGCCCCAAAGACGGTCACGCTGACCAACCTGGGCAACACGCCGCTGCGCATTGAGAGTCTCACCCTCGGGGGCACGGATGCGGGAGACTTCGCAATTCAAGCCAGCTCTACCTGTGCGGTGGGCAGTACGGTAGCCAGCGAGGGGAGCTGCACGATCAACCTGACGTTCAAGCCTACCGCCGCGGGAGCGCGGTCCGCTACCCTTGTTATCGGTGACAGCGATCCCAGCAGCCCGCAGACCGCCAGCTTGAGCGGCACGGGCATGTGACTTGGGCTCTCCGGAGCGTCGCTCGGCTTCGGCGCAGAGCCGGAGGTCACCACGAGTCCACCGAAGACCGTCGCGATGACGAACCTGGGCAACGCGCTGCGCTCGAGTCTCAGGATGGATTGCAGCACGATCTCACAGAGGTGCTGTTTGACCACGAGCTTCTTCCGGTTGCCATATTCCTTCTCATCTTGAGTGCCAATTAAGGTGACCCACCTGGCAGCGATGGACAGGGCTGCGCATTTCATCCAGTTCCCATTGGCCTGTTTACCGGGAGGATTCTGAAGCTACGATTCAGACCTGCATGGCCCACATTTTCCCAGTCGATCATGGCATCGAGTCTGCGATGCACCGCCCAGCGATATGGTGGGGGCTGGAGCGCCGGCAACCGTGCGCCGGACCAAAGCGCAGCGACTCGCCAGCGCTCGCCGGTTCTGTTCAGTGTTGCCTCCGCACGGCATGGCGGGGGATGGATCGCATGTCCAGGTTGCGGCGTCCGTTCGCTTAGGACCGCTCCATCTCCGTGACCGTGGATTGGTAAGTTGCTGTAGCGCAGGGCTCGCTCTCAAGCCCGCCGATCTTAATGGCGGGCGGCCTTTCCAGCAGCAGTGGCCCTTTCCGCGCCGCCCAGAGCGCGTCGCGATGGAAGAGCCGTCCGTCGGCTGACGGACTAGAAGGCGAGCGTTGCGCTACATCTCTGTGGCGTGGATTCTGCCGAACAGGAGAGCCAGTGGGGGCTGACCAATGATCGCGTGCCTCGCCCAGCCGATGAGAACGCGAGGATTTGAAACTGAAAGCCACGGACCTACAAGACAGGTCCGCGCTACGCTTGCTGCGGTAGAAACGGCCTCGATGAATCTCTTCACAGGTTCCCCGGCTGGGGAGAAGGTCTGGGAGTTTGGTAGGGGGGCTCACATCCCGGCTGAATGAGTTTGCGGGAAAGCGTTGAAGCGAGAACAGAATCCTGATAGGCTGGCGGGGACTGATCGGGAGTTGATTGCGGAACGGAGGCGATTAATTCGCCTTAGCGAGTAGTGCGGGTTTTCTTTGCACCTCTCATTCACCCCGACTCATTGGAGGTTTAATATGTCTAATCTTCATAACCGTCGCGAATTCCTGAAAACCTCGGCGCTGGCCGCCCTGGGGAGCGCCGCAGCGCTGAATCCCGGAGAAAAGCAGTTCTTGGCAACGCCGGCTCGGGCCTTAGCCATAACCATGCCCCAGACCTTTAATAAGGGTCTTCCCACTGGCAAGCTCGGGACTCTCAATGTGACACGCCTGATCCTGGGCTGCAACCAAGTGAGCGGCTACTCGCATTCCCGCGATTTGAATTATGTGGGGCGCCTGATGGAGGAATACCAAACGGACGAGCGAGTCTTGAACACCTGGCAATTGTGCGAAGAGCAAGGCATCAACACTATTCTTTCCGACCCCTTCGAGAAACCGGTGCGGCTCATGAAGCGCTATCGCAAGGAACGGGGCGGGAAAATTCAATGGATCTCGGAGGTCCATCCCCACAAGTATTACTACGATATCCGCCTGGCCGACATGAAGGAGCACCTCAAGCAGGTCATCGACAATGAACCCAACGCTCTTTACGTCCAAGGCGGGGTTTGCGATTCCTTCGTCCACCGGGGCTTGCTTGATGAGCTGGGTGAAGCCCTGGAACTGATGAAGCAGACAGGACTGCCATCCGGTCTGGGGGCTCATTCTGTGGAGAACCCCAGGGCTTGCATGAAGGCGGGTATGCAGCCCGATTTCTTTATGAAGACATACCACGCGGAGGATTACTGGTCCGCCACGCCCCGAGCGCAGCGCATTGAGTTCAACGTAGACGCGCGCAGTCCCGACAATCACGACAACATCTGGGATATCAAGCCCGAAGCAACCCGTGAGCTGATGGCTGGCGTCCAGAAGCCCTGGATTGCCTTCAAAGTGATGGCGGCGGGAGCAATTCCCCCGGAAAAGGGTTTCCGGTTTGCCTTCCAGGGTGGCGCCGACTTCATCTGCGCGGGCATGTTTGATTTCCAGGTTGCCGAAGATGTGGCGATTGCCAAGAAGATCCTGGCTGAAACCTTGGACCGAACGCGCCCCTGGCAGGCCTAGCCTCCGCCGGTCAACGTTCCGCTTGCTGGTGTCTGTTGTCGGGGCTTCGCGGTTCGAGTTCCGCTACATCATGCCGTCTGCCTGGGAGTTCAAAACCGGAATCCTGGCTAAGGTTATAAGGGTGCGCCAGCCAGGTGGCACATAGGAAGCAAGCGCCGGGATTCATTCGAGGTGATTCTATGAAACGAACTTTTGCGCGCTGGCTGTATGGAGCGGCGTGCGCGGCCTTGATTCTTGGCGCGGCGAGCAACGCCCCAGCCGCCCAAGAGAACCAACTCGCCCGAACGCCGCCGATGGGCTGGAACGATTGGTACCAATATGAATGCAGGGTAACCGACAGCATCATGCGAGCAAACGCCGATGCTCTTGTGAACACTGGGATGAAGGCTGCCGGTTACGAATACGTAAATATTGATGATTGCTGGCAGGGCAAGCGCGATGATAAGGGAGCCATTCACCCTAATGAGCGTTTTCCTGATATGAAGGCCCTTGGTGACTACATTCACAGCAAAGGCCTGAAGTTTGGCATCTATTCGTCACCCGGGCCGAAAACCTGCGGACAATACGAGGGCAGCTATCGGCACGAGGCGCAGGACGCACAAAGCTACGCCGAGTGGGGCGTGGACTTCGTAAAGTACGATTGGTGCAGTGCGGGGGAGGTTTACAAACCCGAGGAGATGCGGGCGGCCTATCGGAAGATGTATGACGCCATCCGACGCACCGGGCGCCCCATGGTTTACAGCCTCTGCCAGTACGGCCTGGAAGCCGTCTGGCGCTGGGGGCCGGAAGTTGGCGGCAATATGTGGCGCACCACAGATGACATTGGGGGTGACTACGACCGGGTTTCGCTTTTCGGGTTCCAGCACGATGGGCTTGAGAAATTTGTGGGACCAGGACATTGGAACGATCCGGACATTCTCCAAGTCGGAATCAGCAAGCTGAACAACGATGAAGGGCGCGCCCAGATGACCTTATGGTGCATTCTGGCTGCCCCCCTGCTCGCCGGAAATGACCTTACCAAAATGACCAAGGAAACGCTCGAGACTCTGACCAATCCCGAGGTGATCGCTGTGGATCAGGACCCCCTCGGTGTCCAGGGGCATCGAGTGTGGCAAGAGGGTCCGCTGGAGGTCTGGATGAAGCCGCTTGCGGATGGCAGTAAGGCCGTGGGGCTTTTTAACCGGAGCGGGTCAGGGCTGCCCATTGGAGTCAGGTTCGGAGCGATTGGAGCCGGCCATTCAGCTCTGGTGCGCGACCTATGGGCTCGGAAAGACCTCGGCACTTTTGCCGAAAAGTTTACTGCCGAGGTGCCGAGACACGGCGCTGTGTTAATCAAGGTGAAGTAGGGCTTATTGCATGTATTTCCCGCCATCGACCACCAGATTCTGCCCGGTGATGGCGCAGGAGGCAGAACTGAGCAGAAACAGGAGAGGCGGGGAAACGTGCTGCGGTTCGAGCAGGAATGCCAGCGCCTGATCCCGCAGCAGGGCTTTCTTATCGTCCTCGGTCACGTATTTACGGAGCTGCTTTTCCGTCATTATCCATCCTGGGCTGAGCATGTTCACGCGGATTCCCTCGTGCCCCAACTCGCGCGCCAGAGAGCGCGTGAAACCCAGGATGCCACTCTTGGTGGCGTTGTAGAGGGTGAAAGGTTCAAAGCCAAACATGTAATTGGTGGTCCCGATGTTCACCACGCTCTTACCCTTTCCTGCACGAAGCAGGTCCAGAAAAGCTCGCGCCACCAGCAGATAGGAGCGCAGATTGAGCGCCCACATGCGGTCGCATGCATCCACGGTGAGGTCGTGGAAGGCGATGCGATCGTCGTTGGCGGCGTTGTTCACCAGGTAATCCACGTGGTCCGCAGCGTTGCGGACATGTGAGGCGAAGGCGCTGATTTGCTCGGGTGAAGCCAAGTCCGCCTGAAAGTAATGGGCAAGCGCTCCGAGCGATTCGGACGCAGCCTGCCCGCGCGCGGCGTGGCGCGAGCAGAAATACACCTCGCAGCCAGCTTCGCAGAGTGCCCGGCAGAAGCTGTATCCGATCCCTTCGCTGCCGCCGGTGACCACCGCTACACGTCCTTTGAACTCATCCTCGTTCCACAATGTTATGCCACCTCGAGAAAGTGTGTGAAAACCGGCTTCCTTCTCTGGAAGACCTCGGCCGGCGGGGGGGAAATGTTGACACTCATCAAGGATTGATAATCACCTTGTTGCGCTGTGGCGAGCCCATCACCTCGACCGCCTTTTCGATCTGGGAAAGGGGGAAGCGGTGAGAAATGACCGGCTCGGGATTTACCAGGCCCCGCTCCATCAGCCGGATGGCCTTCTCCATGGCGAGCGGATTGGTGCCGAAGCTCGAGTCCATACGCGCCTCCAGAAAATGCATCAGGCCGCCATCAAGCTGCAACTCCTCGTGGGTGGTGATTCCGAAAATGTTCCAGCGCGTGCCGCGCCGCAATAGGCTGACCATGAGTTTTACGGCTTGCACCGGCCCGGCTGCCTCGATCACCAGATCAGGTCCCTCCGGCAGAATCTCGTAAATGGCGGCCCTGGCATCGGCTTGTGCGGGATTGAGCGTATGGGTCGCGCCCAATCGTTTTGCCGTTTCCAGCGCGTACTCACTGATGTCCACGGCAAGCAAGCGCCCCGCTCCCGCGGCTTTCGCCACCATCAGGCAATACATGCCGATGCCGCCCGTGCCGATCACAACCACGTCGTCGCCCACAGCCATTTGGGAGTAGTGGATCAATCCTTTCCAGGCTCCACTCAGGGGTTCCGTTTGGCAGGCCGCATCAAAGCTGAGGTTTGAAGGCTTACGGTATAGAGTGTTTTCGCCCGTCACCACGTACTCGGCGAAACTGCCTGGCCGCACGTCTTCGGGGCCGTCGCCGCCGGTGGTGTAGGCCCGCGCGCAGTAGTGCGTCATGCCCAGCCGGCAATTCCGGCACAGTCCGCAATAGCCGCTGGGCTGAATGATGACTTCCTCGCCTTCCTTGAAGTTCTTGGCCTGAGCACCCATCGCCGCCACAATTCCTGCCGGCTCGTGGCCGGGAATAAGCGGGAACTTTACATTCCGCCGAATTCCTTTTATGGCTTTGTAGTCCGTTGCACAGAACCCACACGACTTGATCCGCACCAGTACCTCGCCCGGGCCAGGTGCTGGCATGCGAACGTCTTCGAGCCTAAGTTGGTCAAAATCCCTTAAGACTGCGGCAAGCATTGCCGTTCCTCCCCGCCTAAAAAGGCTCGGCGCAACTGTGCCGCATTCTGGTGCTTTTGGCAAGGACCACGCAAAAACAGAGAGGCGTGGGAAGAGACGTGCAGAAGTCAGAAGCCAAGTCCCTCGAATTAATGACAATGGTAAATAGTGAATAGTAAATAGTGAATTGCAAGTCCCAAAAGGGACGCGCATTTCCTCACTTTATAATTCACCATTCACTATTCACCATTCATAATCCCTTTCCGCTTGCTGCCGCCTGCTTAGTGCCTACACCCCTGCACAAGCTGCGACGCATGACAGCAAACGGGAAATGGCAGGTACCTGGACGGCAGGCGCGGGACTTCCTGGAGCTACCAGGAGCGTCTTTTGGCGGGGCGATACTTCGCGAGGTATTCGTTGAGCTCTTGATCTGAAATCGTAAGATGGTGTTGCAGCGGAGACTCAGCGGTTTCCGCGAGGAGTTCTTTCTGAAGCTTCTGATAGCAGATTGCGGCCCCATCCTGGTAAGGGAAGTGCCTTTCCTCAAAGGCCCGGTTCGAGATGGTCAGCGTGAATTCCCGGTCTTCAGATTTCATGGCCACAACCCGGTAGCAGTAGTCCCTACCGCGGGGCTTTAGTTGAAACCCGGTGTATTGGATAAGCACGCTCACTGTGCTGGATACCTCCAAAGTCGGGCGGCTCTCGCCGGGCGGGAGCCGCCCGAAAAGTCATAGCTTTACCACGTTTTCAGCTTGCAAACCCTTGGGCCCTTTCGTGACCGTGAACTCCACGGAATCTCCCTCGTTGAGTGATTTGAAGCCAGTTGCCTGGATGGCGGAGTGATGAACGAAAACGTCATCACCGGATGCGCGTTGGATAAAACCGTAGCCCTTCGCGTTGTTGAACCACTTTACCTTGCCTTGTTCCTTCTCCATATGTTTCGTTGTTCCTTTTAATTCTGTAGATTCTCTTGTTCTGCTCTCGCAACCAAACGCCAAAAGCAAAAAAGCCACAAAACCAATGATTTTGTGGCCACCCTACTTCTCCGCTTCTCGGTCACAAAAACTGATCAAGTCTTTCTAGTATACACGTTTGGGGCCAATCACGCCAGAGTTTTCTGATTGGCAGAAGGGCTGCCTATGGACTCCTCTTCTCTCTTGTTTTTTGAATCGTCCACAGGATGCTCTGGAGAAGAAATCCTGCCAGGAAACCCCACATAAGGTTGGTAGTTAGGAGTGAGACCACTCCCACGCACGCGGCAATAATAAGAAGCTGCGGGCGCTTAAGGATGTCGCGCAAATAAGCCGCGTGTTGGATTCCCACGTAAGCCAGCAACACTCCCAAGACGGGGGCGGGGATTAGTTTCAAAAGGTCCACGGCCGCGCGGCCAAACAAGGCCAGAAGGATGCAAACCGCGCCGATAACGTAACTGGACCTGGGATTCCGCGCGCCAAATTTGTAATGTGCGGTGACCCCTCCTGAGCCGTGGCAGAGTGGCGGGGCCTGAATCATCCCGCTGAGCAGATTTACCAGGCCAATGCTGATGCACAATCCGCGCACCGTGACGCGGCGAGCCTGCGCCTCATAGAGAATCCGGGCGGTGTTCTCGGTTGCCACGATGGAGTTGCCAAAGGTCAACGCGAATTGCGGGACCACCAGCAATGGCAAAACGCATCGAAGTTCGGCAAGATGTGGGTGCAGGAGAGTGAGCGGCAGTGGTCCCCAGCCAAGCGCGGGTAGCTTGCCCCATTGCGCCGTGAGCCCAAGCGTGATCCCTGCCGTCAACAGGACCAAAGCCGCCGGAAGGCGACGCGAGCCTTGAAAGGCCAGCAAAAGAAGGGCTCCGCCGAGCCCGATTTCCCAAGGGGCGACCGTTCGGCCTGCCCCCAAGACCACCGTGGAGCTCGGGCTCAACATCAGTCGCAAGCCTTCACGCGCCAGCAAGAGCCCTAGACCCAATTGAATGCCCCTGACAATGGGTAGGGTGAACAGCTTGGCAAGCCTGGTGGCGAGGTTGGTAACTCCGACCAACCCTAGCAGCGCTCCCATCAGGAGTCCGGCGCTGGCGATCGACGAGGGGGGAAGCCCCATGGCCAGTGCAATCGCCGCTACGGCCTTGAAGGGCTGAACGGCCATAGGGATTTGGAAATAGCGGCCCGCCAAAACATAAGTGACGCCGGCGGCAAGAAACACCGCCGTGGGATTCACGTGATTCAGGGAGATGAGGGCGATCGCGATTGGAAACAGCACCCCGATGTCGCCGAACGCACCGGCCACATCCCAACGCGTCAGGGGCCACCGCCCGCCGCGTGACTCCACGTTAGCTGCAACGCCCAAAGCTCAAGGCCTCCTCTGCAGGGGCCGGATGATCATCACTTCAGTAGCCTTGATGAGCGCCGCTGCCGTCTCTCCCACCTTCAGATCAAGGTCCCGGGAGGCGTCGCTGGTAATGATGGAGGTGATGGATTGCCCTCCCACATCCAGCACCACCTTGGTCAGCAGGCCAACCGTTTGCAGCCTGATGATGCGCCCCACCAACTGATTTCGCCCGCTGATCACATGCTCGAGCCCCGCCCCGATACCCGAAATCGGCCCGGCGGGCGCAGGCTGAGCCGCAGAAGTCGCCTTTCCGCCCTGCCCTCGCTCGCCTCTTTGAAAAAGCAGGCGGTCAACCTCCGAACGCGGCACGCGATGATGGCCCCCTGGTGTCGTCACGGTCCTGATCTTTCGCTTGTAGATCCATTGCTTCAAAGTCGGATAGCTCACGCCCAACTCCCGCGCAGCTTCCGGGACATGGAGGAGTTCCATACAAGATTGCCTCCGTTCAATATGGTTACGAGCTCATATTTATACGATTTGATACGCCTAGTCAACGGGCGGGTTGCGGAAAGAAGCCCAGGCGCAGGGTTCCGCACGGGGTGAGTGTCATCCTGATCCCGCCAACAAAAGCGGCGGGCCCTCCAGGACGACAGCGTGACATCCGTGGACTCGTCTGCCGTGCTGTCATTCTGAGCGCAGCGGAGCGGAGCGAAGAATCTGGCCCTGGACTTTTCCGCCGACAAACAGCAGGGCGAGATGCTTCGTCCCGACAAGTCGGGACTCAGCATGACAGTGAGCGGGCGCTCTCGCGAACGTCGCAGCGCAGGCCCTTTGCTTTCAACGGTTCGATTGGGCCAGCCTCACGCCGATTTTCCAGTTGCCGTCCTGCGCCGGCCGGCGCTTTCCATGATCGCCTGCTAGCCTGGGCCGGCAGGGTAGGCCGGTAAATCGGCGGGGCGCGGAGGCAGCTTCTTGGGGTGTTCCTGGATCTCTTTCATCACCAACTCGATCGCCTTTTCAAGCTGCGGATCGCGCCCTTGCATCACCAAATCCGGGCGGTTATCGACCTCGATATCCGGGGCCACGCCGCGATTTTCAATCAGCCACTCGCTATTCAAGCCATAGAGCGAGAATTCCGGTCGCGTTACGTAGCCGCCATCCATCAGAGGTATAGAACCGCGAATGCCTCGCACGCCTCCCCAGGTGCGCATGCCAATGAGCGGCCCCAGCTTGTATTTCTTGAAGAAATAACTGAAGAAATCCCCGTCGGAGGCGGCATACTCATTGGTGACGCAGGCCATGTAACCATGGAACACCACATCCGGAGTGGTGCCGCTCTCGAAGTTGCGGGCTGAATCCATCCCCGCCAGCACACGGCGCAGGCGCTCAAAAATGATTTGGTCCACGAAGCCGCCGCCGTTGTAGCGCACGTCGAAGATCAGGCCTTCCTTGCGGATCTGCGGGAAGAATTGCTTCACAAATTCGTTTAACCCTTCAGCACCCATATTGGGAATGTAGACGTATCCCACCCGCCCGCCGGTGGCCTCTTCCACCTTCGTGCGGTTGGAGACGATCATGTCGAGTTCACGCAGGGGATATTCGCTCCCGATGGGTTTCACCACCACTTTCCGCGCCCCTTCCTCGCTGGGCTTCGAGTTCACGGTCAGCGTGATGTTCTCATTCACCATATTGATAAACAATTCGTAAGGGTTCTGTGGGGCGCGCAAGGACTTTCCGTTTACGGCCAGCAGATAGTCGCCCGGCTTCACATCCACTCCGGGCTCGGTAAGGGGCGAGCGCAGCGCGGCATCCCAGTTCTCTCCGGAATAAATCTTCTTGAAGCGGTAGAGCCCGTGCGCGGTGTCAGTTTCAAAATCTGCGCCCAGCACGCCCACGTTAATAGGTTTCAAATCCGGGTAGTCGCCACCTCCCACATAGGTGTGGGAGTTGGAAAGCTCCCCGATCATTTCGCCCAGGACATAGGTCAAGTCGTACCGGTCGGCCACGTAAGGCAGCAGCGGAGCGTACCGCTCACGCTCCTTTTCCCAGTTGACGCCGTTCATTGCGGGCTCAAAGAAATAATCACGCTCCTGCCGCCACACCTCGTTGAAGATTTGCTTCCACTCGGCTTGCGGATCGACTTCCAGGCGCATCGAAGCTAGATTCAGCGCGCCTTCGCCGGCTTTATGGGGTTCCTTCTCGGGCTTGGCGTCGATGATACCGAAGGTCTGCGGCCCCGGCATCCCTTCCGCTTCACCGCCGCCTCCTCCTCGGGGCGCAGCATAGAGGAGCTTCTTGCCGTCAAAGGAGAGCGCGTAGCTGGTCGCTGAAGTGATTAAGACGCTGTCCTTTCGTTCATTCATGTCGTAAGCGTGGATGGCTGGCGCTTCACCGGGCAACGGCCCCGCGAGACCGGAGACGGGCATCGACACGTAATACACAAAGCCCTCCGCAACGTTCAGCGTCCCGCTGTTTTCCGCAGGAGTGGGCAAGCCCACGACGCGCTCGCCGATGCCCGCCAGGTCAATGCGGAAGTCCTTCGGGACCTCTCTTCCCGCCGGGGCTTCCCCGGGCTTCTTCTCCTCTTTTTTCTCCGCCGCGGGGCTTTCGGGTTTCTTTGCACCGGCCTCATCACTCTTGGGAGCGAATGGCGATGGCAGGTCGGAACGCAGCGTCACCACATAAACGCGCGTTGCCTTAGGATTTGAAAACTCGACGTCATAAACGCCCAATACTTCGTTGAAGTCACGGTTCGAAAGGAAATAGAGATATTTACCCGAGGGGTCGAACACCGGGTTCCAACTGTTTGTGAAGCTCGTCGTGACCGGTGTGATTCTCTTGTCGGCCAGCGCATAAAGGTAAATCACCTGGTTTTGATTCTCCGCGGCCTTGGCGTAGACCACCCATTTGCTATCCGGAGCCCAATTGTAATCGGTCAGGTCGGCATACTTGCCCTTGTCGATTTGCGCAGGCTTCTTCTCCTCGATATCCACATAGAAGAGCCGCGTTTCTTTATCCGCGAACAGCAACTTCTTGCTGTCGGGCGACCAGACGGGAGGCAATCTGAACACCTTGCCATCGCTGGTGATGCGGATTTCCTTCCCCATGCCGTCTTGCGGCATGAGGTAAAGCTCGTCTTCACCCGTGCGGTCGGAAAAGTAGGCGACCCATTTTCCGTCCGGCGACCATGCCGCGTATTTCTCGTGGATGCCGGGCGTCTGGGTCAGGTTGCGGATGCTGCCGTCCTTGGCGGGCACGGTGAAGATGTCTCCGCGGGCGGTGAAGACGGCGCGCTTGCCCTCGGGGGAGATGCCAAAGTCCGTGATCAACCCGGCGACTCCTGCCCAATGCTTTCGCGCCAGGGGACGGTCACCAGCCAGGTACACCGTTAGCTTGCGCGGCTTCTCGGTCTTCAGGTCGAAGACGTAAAGGAAGCCGCCGTTCTCAAAGACGATGGAGTCAGGCCCCAGGCTGGGCCAGTTGACGTCGTAATCCTTGAAGTTGGTGAGCTGGCGAGTCTGGTTGCTCTTCAGGCTGTAACTGTAAAGGTTCATGCGGTGCTCTGGACCTCGGTCAGAACCGAAATAAATCGTGTCGCCGTGCCACATGGGGTAAGTATCTGTGCCGGGATAATCCGTGATGCGCTCGTAGGTGTTGTTCTTGAAGTCGTAGATGGCGATGTCCTGGGCCATACCGCCCATGTAGCGCTTCCAGGTGCGGAAATTGCGGAAGATGCGGTTATAGGCGATCTTCGTGCCATCCGGCGAAAAGGAGGTGAGCCCGCCTTTATCAAGAGCAAGCCGCTCCGGCAGGCCGCCATCGATGCTCACGCTGAAGAGCCGCCCGAACCAATCGTTATAGGTGTCGCGGCGGGAAAGGAATAAGATGCGCTTGCTGTCCGGGAACCAAGTGATGACCATGTTGTTCGGACCCATGCGCTCGGGCATGCTCACTACATCCGGCAAGAACGTGAGTTGTTTGGGTTCGCCGCCTTCCGACGGAATAACGTAGACGTTGAAGTTGCCATCGTACTGTGCCGAGAAGGCGATCCATTTGCCGTCAGGCGAGAACTTTGGGAATAATTCCAGGCCCGGATGAGAAGTGATCCGCCGTGCCGCACCGCCGGAAGTCGAGCCCAACCACAGATCCCCACCGTAACTGAAAACAATCTTGTCCTTGTAAATGTCCGGAAAGCGCATCAGGCGGCCTTCGGTCATCTCCTCAGCAAGGCCCAGAGAGACGGAACAGAGCAAACTGATCGCAAGCCACTTCACAATTCGGTACATCCTTCTCCCCCAAAAGGTCGCGATGAGCGGCGACCATGATTCAACTGAAACAGCGGGCGTCATTTTACACCTCTTCGCGGCCAGCGGCACGCCTTGTTTGCTCCCCGTGGAATCTCCGCCAAGCGCAAAAGACAACTGCAGTCCCGGCGCAGCGGGAGCGCCCGCCAAAAAGCGGCGGGCTCTCCAGAAACTGGACGCATTACTCGTTTCCATTGAGCAGCTTGGGCCGGGCCTGTCTGATCCGTCCTCGCCCCGCAACTAACCCCTCACCCGGCCCGCGACGGCTGGTGAAAGCGCCGTCGCGGTCCACCCTCTCCCCTTCGGAGAGGGTAGACCCACTTTATGATGCGCTTCGTTTCTGACATCACGGATAGCGGTTTTCGGCTATACACGCTCAGAATGACAGGCGTTTGAAAAAGACGGCGGGCTCCGTCGAACTTCGGAATTCGGGTTCAGAATCCCCGCAGGTTGGTGCTCAGCCGTCTCGGCAAGCCTTCTTTGGGGGTGCGTTTCAAAACCACGTATTCAATGCCGTGCTCTTTGCAAAAGGCGCGCTTTTCCGGCACATCACCGTCTTCGTTCACCGCGTATATATCCGGCTTGATGATGGCAACCTCCGGTTCGGCATCCATCCAGCCGCATCCTGAAGATACCAGGACCACCTTGACGAAACGCACGGACTGAACCATATAGCGGCGCTCGTCCTGTGGAAACATGGGGTGACCTTCGCCCTTCAGCAGCTTGATGTTGACGTCATGCCCCACCACGACGTAGAGGTCGCCCAACCCGGAGACTTCCTCGAAAAACCTCACATGGCCCGAGTGAAACCAATCGTAGCAACCGGTCACAATCACCCGCTTTTGTGACGACCGCTCGCCATTAGGATCGAACGGCAACGCCGGGAAGCCTCCCAGGTCTTTCTTCTTGAAAACACGATATTCAACACCGTGTGATTCGGCGTAGGCCCGCTTCCGGGGATTGTCGCTCGCCTCCTCCACAACCCAGATTTCAGGATTGATTCCGCCGACCTGTGGTATGGAGTCTTGGTCCACCTGCCCCATCACTAGCCTTACCTCGTTGACATACCTATCAGCCTGGAGCAGATATAACCGCTCCTCCTGAGGAAACTTCGGGGGGTGGCCTTCCAGGGCACGCACGGTCTCGTCTGACCAAAGGAGAACGCGCACGCCCCCGAGCTTCGAAGCCTCCTCGAGCAAGCGAACGTGCTGGGACTTGAAATCGTCAAAACCACCGGCCACCACAACTGTCTTTGCGTCAGTCATCCTTCTTTGAGTACCTGACCTTCACACGGATTCCCCCGGGCACCGGCTCGTCGGATACAACGTAGAGATATCCGCCGCCACACCCGGAGTACATGGCTCCGGCATACCGGGACTGGTAGTAACCCAGGATTCCCGCCAAGTCCACGGTGACGGCCGGGTGCCTGACGGTGTGGGGCAGAATCGTCTCCCAGCACTCCATGCACTCATTCATAGAGGCGCCCAGCGCCTTGCAGTCTTTCGCCACAATGGCATCAAAGCATTGCTTACCCGTCTCGCCCAGCCTCTGGATCCACTTCGGGTCGAGGTTCTTTTCCCCAAGGGGATTGTAACCGTCGGGGCGCTGCGCGACCGGCACCATGTGAATCACGTCCTCCAACCAATGGGCGACGTTCGGATCATTGTTGGATTCGACGTGCACGGGGAAGTAGCCGCCCTCGTAGCTGTAGTCATAGTCCAGCCTGTTCACTCCGGGGTAAATCAAGCCCGCCATGTCCTGCGAACCGGAGGGCTCCGGCTTGCCCTTGTTTTCTGCCTCATACAGCTCGCGGGTAAGTTCCCTGGGATCTCCATTCGGCAGTTTGCCGTTCCACAGCTTGCGCGCCACCTCGCGCGTACTGGTTGCCATTCCGCAGCGATCCATGTACCGGAAGGTGGGCTCCAGACCGACCACCACCATGGAACCCGGTGGAGTAGGGTTCAGTTTCGAAACGAACGGTTGATCGATCCAACCGCCGGCAAAGGCCATTCGATAGGGAATTTCGCTGATGATCGAAGTGATTTCAGTGACCTGCAGTGTGTGCATGGGGACCCGCCGCTAAATAGTTCTCTCGAACTGTGACTTTACCGGCTTTTCGGTCCTGATACTGCTGTTCAATCCAGGCGTAGGTCTTCGCCAGTCCTTCGCGGAACGGAGTACTAGGCTCCCAGTTCAGGATGCTCTTAATCATGGTGTTGTCGCTGTTGCGGCCGGCGACTCCCTTGGGCGCAGTCAAATCATACTTGCGCTGGAGCTTTACCCCGCCAATTTCTTCCGCCATGCTGACCAGTTCGTTGACCGAAATGAGCTCATTGGAACCGAGGTTGATGGGTGTTGCGATCAGATCCTCGCAGTGTGCGATCATGTCAATACCCTTAGTGCAGTCATCGATGTACATGAAGCTGCGGGTCTGTGTGCCATCACCCCAGACTACAATTTCGTTCTTGCCGGTATCCTTGGCTTCGATGACCTTCCGGCAAATAGCCGCAGGAGCCTTTTCTCGCCCACCGTCCCACGTGCCGTTGGGACCGTAGACGTTGTGGAAGCGGGCCATGAAGGTCTTCAAGCCGCGCTCCGCCCAGTATTCCTCGCAGAACATCTCGGACATGAGTTTTTCCCAGCCGTAGCCCCGCTCCGCCATGGCAGGGTAGGCGTCCGACTCTTTCAGTGCCCGGCAGTGCGGATCTTTCTGCAGCTCAGTGTTGTAGGCGCAGGCGGACGAGGAGAAGAAATACCTTTGCACGCCTGCCTGATAGGCCGCTTCGATCAGGTTGGTGTTGATCAGGATGCTGCGCAGGCATTCGATCCTGAACTTCTCGATGAAGCCCATGCCCCCCATGTCAGCAGCCAGATTGTAAACCTCGACTGCCTCCTCGCACGCCCTTACACAATTCTCCCTCTCACTCAAGTCCATGCAGAGGCTTTCAACACCAGGCACTCTCTGATACCAGTCCGGCAAAGGTTTCTTATCAATGGCGCGGATTCTGGTAAACCCGCGGTGGTGAAAGTAGCGGGCAAGCGCCCCGGCGATAAAGCCGCCCGCTCCGCCGATAACGATCAAATCGTCTTTCTTCGTGGTCTGTTGCGTACTCATTTCCATCCCCCTTTCGGGCGTCGGATAAGCCCTAACCCCAGCCGGCTCGACCAGGTCAGGCCCAACGGTATTCCGAACGCCACGTTCATTGCAAGAAGATTTGACAGAGTCGAAAAATCAGCCCTCTCCCCAAGGGAGAGGGCTGTCTATACGACCTCGGCAGCCCAGGTGTCCAGCGGAAGATATGGGTAAAGATCAGCCCTTTGGGAGAGGGCAAAGATTTACGCGTGCTTTCCGCCAATGTTTCGTACGCGCCATGAGCTTCACACCGCAGCGGCGGCGCAGACGCGCGATGCCTTCCACAACTCCAGATAAGGCCTGAGGTCGTTGGTCAAAGCCCGGAACTGATCGAGGGTAAGAGATTGGGCGCCGTCGCTGAAGGCTTTTTCGGGAAAAGGATGCACTTCGATGAGCAGGCCGTCCGCGCCCACGGCCACGGCCGCTCGCGCCAGCGCCGGCACCAAGCTGCGCTTGCCGGTGGCGTGGCTGGGATCGAGGATGACGGGCAAATGGGTTAGCTCGTTGAGCAGTGGCACAGCGGCGATATCGCAGGTATTGCGCGTGGCGGTCTCGAAGGTCCGGATGCCGCGCTCGCAGAGCATGATGTTGGGGTTCCCGTGGGCGGTAATGTACTCGGCGGA
>Ga0208456_1000565_pt1 | contig 21724 bp, 16 predicted proteins | sample June2015DPH_4_10_2_FD_184691 | JGI IMG/M metagenome (GOLD analysis project Ga0208456, IMG submission 184691) | Peatland microbial communities from SPRUCE experiment site at the Marcell Experimental Forest, Minnesota, USA - June2015DPH_4_100... | ecosystem: Environmental > Terrestrial > Soil >... | reverse complement strand
TCCGTCATATAAGCGACGACATAGGGCTGAGAGATGGTTTGCGCATGCCCAATCGCCAGCGGGTAATCGTTGTAGGCTTCGCCCTGTTCCTCCGGCGGCACAAACAGGTGGCGAGGGACCTTGCGCAAGGCGGCCAGAACGCGGGCGTCGCGAATGCCGCGAGCTTCAATCTGTTCGCGAACCATCTGTTCCCGCGCGGCCTTGTATTCATCCGAGGCTGATTGAGGCGGCCGGGAGAACGCTCCACCGTTCACCTCGCGCGCACAGGTCGACGGGGAAAGGAGCTCGAGGATGAGCGCCAGGAGAATCATCGAAAGGGCTGATACATTGCCGGAGCGTTGCCGCATCGTTGCCTCAGAGAGACAAATGATCGAAAGTCCCCTCACTCGCCACTTGCGGCGAAGAGAAGTGTCACCCGGCCAGCCCGCCGTCGCGGGGCCGGTTTCACTACAATCTGGACGTCCCTCCCCAGTCTTGTCAGGCAGCGTAGCAACCGGCGCTCTGAAATCCCCCGAAACTGCCCTTTGAGCAGCTTCGAGATCTTCGGTTGGGTCAGGCTCAGGACTCTTGCCGCTCCCTCTTGGGTGAGGCCACGCTGGCGGATGATGTCTGCAATCTTTGTGACGAGCTGCGCCTTCACGGTCATGTCCTCAGAGTCGGTGTAGCCCAAGTCAGCGTAAACATTCCCGCTGCCTTCCTGGACAGCAACGCCTTCGATGTTCCTTGGCCTTTTCATGATTCCAACTCCTGAGCAGCCTGTTCGGCCACCTTCATTCTATGTCGGATTAAATCCAGATCAGACTTCGGCGTGGCAATGCCGCGCTTGGCTTTCTTCTGAAATACGTGGAGGACGTAGATACCGCACTCAAAACGCACAGTATACACTGCTCGATAAGTGTTTCCCTCCCAGTCCTCTACGATCTCCAATATGCCTGCTGACCCAAACCCCTTCATCGGCCTGGCTTGGTCGTGCTTTCTGCCGATCTGTGCCAGGTAGAGGGCATAACCGAAAACGTCAACGACGTCTTCAGGGAGCGCCAGCAAGTCTTTCTTGCTGCTCCCCACCCAGTACAGGCGCCTGAACTTCGGGGATTCCTCCATGCTTTACCGATGATATATCTAAATGGGTATACTTGCAACCCAGATCCACCGCCCCTAATCCGTCGATAACAACGGGTGAGACTGGTAGGGCCGCACGGCCATGGCCCCTACGCCCCATCCCGTTTCACCCGGAGGGTGCTGCCCGTAGGGGCGAGGCGGCGCCTCGCCCCTACTTCCTCATCGCCTAACCGTACGCTATCGACGGATTAGGGACCGCAGGCCATTTCGGGTCGCTCAACCTCAACCTGTTTGGCTCCGCATCCCGGCCTGACCGGGTCCCTTCCTTTCTTGGGGCCTATCCATGGCAACAGCACCGATGATCGTCGATTTCGCAAAAACCGGCCCCGGAAGTGACGCGGCAACCTTGGAAATCAACCTTCAGAGAGGCGTAGGAAGCACGCCGCAATCTCTCGGATGCCCTGCTTTCCCATTTGCAGTCTGCTTCCGAACTAGGGCAGCTTCCTGAGATAATCCGCCAACTACAGGAGAGAGCACGACTTCCTGCCCGTTGACGAAATTCCGCTGAACTCACCGCTGCTCAAAATGCTGGTAGCCATGAAGGATCGCGAATTCCTTTGAACGGTTCCCCGAATTGTTAGAGTAAGCTGCAGTTCCACTGTGGTTCTTGTATCCGCAACCCCAAGCCGGTTTATCCTGGAGCTGTCTCTGATCCTGAATCCTGGATTGCGACTGAATTAATGCTTGACAGGCTCGCGTCTGTGAGCTACAATAGTAGCGTATGATTACGGGCAGGAACGCCGACAAGAACCAGGCCCGCCTCAGCGCCTTTGCCTGCCTTGGCGCGGAAAAGGCCCCGCAGTCCGGGCTGGTCTTTACCCATACCTTGGGCTGGACACAGGGGGCAGAAGTCGGAAACTTAGCCCTCTCCCTTGGGGAGAGGGTGGCGATCCCGCAGTCGCGGGAGAGCCAGGTGAGGGGTTACTTGCTTCTGTCGGCCCATCCGATCCCTCCCCGCCGTGCAACTGACCCCTCACCCGGCCCGCGTCCCGATAAAGTGCATCGGGATCACGGTCCACCCTCTCCCCCTGGGAGAGGGCAAAGACCCAATTCCGTCCCTTTCTCCTCGGGAAAGGGGCAGAAGACAGAGGTGTGACCGCTGTGTCCAGAGAGATGTGGGACACGCCCAGCAGTCAGGGAGAGTGATCTGCTGGCAGGCGTATTCTGACAACTATCAATTTACCAAAACAGGCTGCAATCAGAAAAGAATTCTTTTTTTGACGCAACAATGCCGGAATCTTATTGAAAACAAAGGGCCGCTATGGAAAACTCGGCGACAAAGCCGGAATGTGCATGAAAACACAGGCACTTAGCAGCTTAATCCGGGAATGTTGCTGAAAAGAAAAGGGGTTAAACCTCGCCACAGCAGAAGGGAAATGACAGCCAACGACAATTTGTTCGGGCCTCCGCGCACTAGCGCGAATCCTGAGTTTGGACGGTGCCTGCCCCTCCCACTGCCTTGCACTCCCCCTGAAATCGTAGTGTTAGGAGGAGGCATTTTGCCCCGATCCGAACTCGAGTTAAATTGAACCAGAAAACAGGACCGAGAAGACAGCGCTGCCAATTTCCAGTTTCTGATTTCTAATTTCTGCTTTTGGGCGCTTACCTTTTCCCCTTCAAGGCGTCGTAAAGGGTAGAGAGGTTCAAGCGAAGTTGGTGATGGAAGGCTGCTTGGAACTGGCCGGAAACATACCAGAAGAGCCGAGGCAACTGAGCGGGGCGGACGAGATAGCGCTGATCCGCCGCGCCCAGGGAGGGGACCCTGAAGCCTTCGAAGCGCTGGTGCGGGTATACGATCAGAACGTGCTTCGCCTTGCGTTGCAAGTGGTGCGCTCCCAGGAAGAGGCTCGAGACCTTTACCAGGAGGCGTTTTTGAAGGTTTACCGCTCTCTCCGCTACTTCCGCCTTGAGGCGCGTTTTTCCACTTGGCTCTATCGGGTGGTGATGAATGTTTGCCTGGACCATCTACGCCGCCAAAACACGCGCAAGGAAGTCCAGGGACCCGAAAGCGAAGAGGGTCAACCGGAGTACTTTCAGACGGTTCCTGACGAGAGGGCAGTGCTCGACCCGGAACGCGCCGTACACTCCAAGGAAATTGGGCGGCGCATCCACGCAGCGCTCCAGCGCCTGAACCCTCGCGAACGCATGGTTTTCGAATTGAAGCATTACCAGGGTCTCAAGCTCCGCGCCATTGGCGAGCTTTGCAAGACCAGCGAGCAGACGGTTAAGAACTGTCTGTTCCGCGCTACCCAGAAATTGCGCCTGGAGCTTGGAGACCTTGTTTAGAAGGCAGTGACGAGTGACGAGTGACGAGCCAAAGAGGTGGGCGAAGGCGATGAAATCTAGCGACAAGACAGCGGGGGGGCTTGTCACTCGTCACTTGTCACTCGTCACTGCCCTTAGGAGACTTGGTCATGAACTGCAAGGAGTTTGAAGAGAACTTGACACTCGATCTTTATGGCGACCTTCCGCCTGAGCAACGGGCGGCCTACGAGGCGCATCTTGCGGGCTGCGTCCATTGCCAAGCTGCGCGGGAGGAAGTCCGCGGCCTTCATGAGGTGCTGGCTCAACGGCCACGCATTGAACCTTCTCCTGATTTTCTGGTGGAGTGCAGGCAAGCGCTGGTGGAAGCGCTGGACAGGGAACGACTGGGATGGCACGGCCTGATCCGGGAGTGGCTGCCTTTCCTGCAACTAAGTATGGCCCCGCGCATCGCCTTCGCTTTAAGCCTGATAGTTTTCGGTTTTGGGCTCGGTTGGACGCTCCGCCCGCGAGCCGCTCGAGTGGTCCCTTCCGAGCCTGGAAACGTGACCACGTCTTCCCTGGCCGGCACGGACTTTGAAAACATGCGCATCAACGACATCAGTCGCGTGGCTCCAGATCCGAAGACGGGCGACGTGCGCATCACCATGGACGCGCAACGCCGTGTCACCCTCGAAGGGTCGCTTGACGATCCACGCATCCAACAGCTTCTGGTCTATGCCGTGAAGAGTTACGACAACGCGGGGATTCGCCGTGACACACTGGACGCCTTGCGTGCCCGAACAAAAAGTCCTAACGTCCGAGCCGCCCTGCTCTATACCATGGAGCACGACTCGAACGTCGGGAACCGCCTGGCAGCCTTGGACGCGGTTCGAGGCATGGAGGGCGGCGATGATCTGCAGCAGAGCTTGATGGAGGTCCTGGAGCATGACAGGAACATGGGAGTCAGGGTCGAATCTGTTGACGTGCTGGTTGACCACGCTGAGAAGGAAGGACGCGATGAAGCGATTCTGAGCGCACTCGAGCGCCTTGCCACAAACGATCCGAACCGCTATGTGCGATTGAAGTGCGCGAGTGCGCTGAGAAAGCTGGGAAGCGATGGGTTCTAACAACCTCATGAGAAATAAACGCCTCTTGCAATCCGCAATATGGCTTTGGCTGGCTGCCCTGCCCTTGCAGGCGCTCGGCCAGTCCATCGTAAAACGGGGCACGCCCGTGCGTCACGGGAAGGCCTCCTGGACGGAGACCTACGAGTGGACCGCTCCGGCACGCGAGGGTGGAAAGCTGATTCTGCGCGCGGACATGGGCTCCGTGGAGATCACCCCCGGGTCCGGCAATCAGCTCGAGGGTCGCGTGGTCGTGCGCGCTTACACGGGAAGCGAGGAGAAGGCGCGCCGCGTTTTCGATGCTTACCACCTCAGCGCCCGCTCTATAGAGGGCGGCGGTGTTTATGTGAGCGGGGAGTTGTCCGGCTGGAGGCATCACGACCACTCCGCGGGAGCGGAATTCGACATCAAACTTCCGGCTCGTTTCAATCTGGACGTTGAGACGCAGGGTGGCGACATTGGCGTGGAAGGCGCCCTCCAGGGCGAAGCGCGGCTGACCACCGCAGGTGGTGATATCCACACGACGGACATCAGTGGCCCAGTCAGAGTGGAAACCGCCGGCGGAGGCATCAGCTTGGGGAACCTTGGGGCCCGCGCGGAAGCCCGGACTGCCGGTGGCAGCATTCATGTCGGGACCGTCCGGGGCGACGCGATGATTGAAACTAGCGGCGGGGAGATCCAGGTGGGGCAGGTGGACGGGACGCTGCGGGCCGAGACGGCGGGAGGCGATGTGGTCATCGCCGGGGCTGCCGGTGAAGTTGTGGCGCAGACTGCGGGAGGACAGATCCAGGTCGGGCCAACGGGAGGCAGTGTGCGAGCGGAGACCGCGGGAGGAAGCATCCGCCTGCAAGGGGTGCGCGGCCGAGTTGTGGCGGAAACAGCGGGTGGCAGCATTGACCTCTTGCAGCTCGAGGCGGGCGTCCGAGCCAGCACCTCCGCAGGACGCATCCTGGCTCAGTTCAACGCAGCGGCGAAGACCTTTGCGGCATCGCAGCTCGAGACCTCCATGGGAGATGTTTACGTGTATCTGCCCGTGGGTTTGCCTTTGACTATTGACGCTGCCATCGACGCGGCCGCCGGCCATCACATTGTCACCGACTTTCCTCTCAGCATTCTGGGTGATAAGGAAGATTTTGGCGAGCGCACGATTCGCGGCCACGGAACCCTGAACGGCGGGGGTGAAGTTTTGCGCATCCGGACCGTTGCCGGCAACATCGAGATCCGAAAACTCGACTCGCGAAGCTTGCAGGATTTGAAGAGCCGCGAAGAGACGAGTTGGAATCGCTGGCAGGAACGGCAGGCGGAAAAGAACCAGAAGCAGCGCGAGCGTGAGCAAGAACGCCGTGAGCGTCAGCGAGAGAAGGAGGAAGACCGTGACCAGGACTGACCACACGCGACTCCAAGGACATTTGAGAACCTGCCTTTTCTTTTGCCTCGGCATGGCATGCACGGCCACGCTTGCAGCTTCTCAGGAGCTTGAACGAGCCTGGTATGGGCGCTATCCACTTCCTCCTGGAGGAAGTGTGGCGGTCGAGAACGTCCAGGGCGAAGTCAGCGTGGAGGGATGGGATCGGGCGGAAGTGGAAATCACGGCGGCAAAGATCGGCTCGGGGCAAGGCGACCACCTGGATGACGTGCGTGTGGTGACCGAGCTTGGGGACCGGAGCTTGAAGTTTAGAACCGTCTACCCACCCCATCTGGAGGAACCGGTGCGGGTGAATTACCGTTTGCGCGTGCCGCGCCAGGTCCGGCTGTCCTCACTGCGCACGCTGGAAGGAAATATCGCCGTGCACAATGTCGAGGGATCTGTGGACGCGCGGACTCTGAGTGGGAACATCGCGCAGATGAATGTGACGGGCCGAGTAGTGGCACGGGCGCTTACAGGAAGCATCTTCGTCTCCCTGCGCGCCCTGCCGGTAGGTACGGCTCCGCTGCTCCTGGACACGGTGAATGGCAACGTAGTCCTGCTCCTTCCACCCCGCTCGAATGCGGACCTGGAACTGAGCACGGTGGCCGGGACGATCGAAGGCAATTACGTCTTTCAAATCAGCTCCATCCCCGGCGATTCGACACGACGGACGCGTGTGGGGCTGGGCGGTGTGACCATTTCTCTGCGTACTGTCCGGGGCTCGATCCGCGTCGCCGAGCGGGACGACCTTTTGTAGTCGCGCTGGTGACGAAAACAGAGGACTCACGTCCAATGGATCGAGCGCCATTAAGGAAGCACCGGTTGAAAATGAATTTCCGAGCCATTGAAAGCGCCAGGGTTGGCACCGGGAGGAAAATTATGAATCGAAAGTTTGCCATGGGGTTACTGCTATCAGCGTTGGTGTTGCTGGTTGGCGTGGGTGACTGCCGCAGCCAGGAGGCGCCCGAGCCTCCAGAGCCGCCGGACGCGCCGGAAGCTGCAATTGGCGGGCTCGACTCGCAACTCTTCGCTCTGGATGGAGTCGCCTGGCTGGGTGTTACATTGAAGGATGTGACCGCTGATAAGGCGCGGGACTTGAAATTGCCCGGCGAGTATGGTGCCCTCGTGGAGAGCGTTGAGGCGGACAGCCCGGCGGCCAAGGCAGGCCTGCAAAAGGGCGATGTGATCGTTGAGTTCGCGGGTGAGCGAGTGCGAAGCGAAGCGCAGTTGCGTCGCCTGATTCGCGAGACACCTGCCGGCCGTACAGTCAGTTTGCAGGTCATCCGTGACGGTCAGGCGCGAGCCCTTAACGCCAAGCTCCAGTCTAGAACGAACCATTTCAACATTGATGTACAGGTTCCGGAAATACACATCCCTCCCATTAGTCCGCAGCTTTTTGATTATCGGGGTTTCAACTTTCAATTCGGCGCCGGCAGACCCAGCCTCGGAATTTCGGGAGACGAGCTGACCACGCAGCTCGCAAGCTATTTCGGCGTCAAGCAGGGCAAGGGAGTTCTGGTGCGCGAAGTGGTGGTCGGCAGTGCTGCCGAGAAAGCGGGGCTCAAGGCAGGAGACGTCATCGTGGCTGTGGATGGGAAGAGCGTGGCTACGGTTACGGAACTGCGCCAGGCACTCGAGATCAAACCCTCAAAAGAAGAACGAAAGGTCAACCTGACAGTCGTGCGCGATCGGCACGAGCAGACTGTGCCTGTCGAACTGGAGAGGCTTGGCCCTGGCGAGCGCGGGAAAATGGCTGCGAATTTTGGGATTGATGCGGGCGAATTACAACGCTTCGCAGGGGAGGCAAAGGCGCAACTGGCGGCGGCTCAGCTCGCCCTGCAAGGATCTCAAAGGTTACTGAGTGACCAGCAGCGTCAGGCGTTGGAAAAGGCACTGCGAGCCGCAAAAGAGTACCAACGGGCAATCCAGGAACGGCTCAAGCTCCAACTCCAGAAACAACTCCACCCTCTGGCCGGGCAGAACGAGGCCATTTGAGCCGCTCGACCGGAAGGGCGGTTCCGCAGGGCGGGACCGCCGCAACCGGCTCTCAACCGTTCGACCGTCTCACGCCCCGCCCTTCCCCATTCGTAGTGAGAAATTCGGGCCAACTCTCCCAGGTTTTACGCGGCGGCAAGGTCAACAATCGGATAACAGGTGAAGGACTGCTTGTACGGCACTTCCCAGTAGGGTATGTACTCATGTACCGTATCGCCGTCGATAGTGAAGTGGAGCGGCTGAGCAGTTTTAGGCTTTAGCTGCTTCACCAGATCTTCGGGGCGCTGGCCGTTCCGCACCACCAGCCTTGCGTCCGCGGCGCCGATTATGGCGAGCAGAACTGGACCGTATTCCAACGCGTAACGCTCATGGTCCGCAATCTTATCCACTCCCGTGTATCGCGTCAGCTTGAAGTCCATGGGCAGGCGGAACGTGATCGTATCGCCCTGCGACCAAGTCCGATCAAGGGTCACGTAGGTTCCCGGTTTGCCGGTGGTGGCCAGCGTGCCGTTGACCTCAATAGGCATGTCCTGGGCTGCCCAAATCGGGACGCGCACACGGATCTTGGCCGGAATCGGCTGCGCCGCCGACAAGTGCAGTTGCACCTCAGGGTGAAACGGAAACTGCGTGGCCATCTTCAACTCGAGCGCTTGTCCGGCCTGCGACCAGGTGATGGTCGAGGCCTCGAACAAGTCGACGTATAAGCCGTCAGGGGCAATGGAATAGATGTACTCCGGCAGCGAACCCAGCAGCCTGGTGCCCTGGCCTTCGCAACAAGTGTTGATAGATATTCCCACCGAATCGTCTTTGGGGCCGACCAACTTCGCGTGGTACATTATGCCTTTCGTCCCCACTTGGTTGGCCAGGGCAACGTTGTAGACGGACTTTTCAATTTCGTTGACATACTTCTCCTGGTCCGGATACAGCAAATGGAAGCGCTGGTTGAAGCGAACCCAGAAGACGTTGCCACACAATTCGCCCGTGTTACTGTACAACCGGTACGATTGGGGCGGATACTCGTCGAACTCGCAGATTGCGATCGTGCCGCCCACGTGCTCCCATTTATCATGGTACAAATCCCATGCCCCCAGCATGCCATCCAGATAACGACGATCGCCCGTGGCCCGGTACAAGTCCAGGTAGGCCTCGAAATCAGTGATCAGATAACAGTGCGGGCGGTCGTAAGGATATTGCCAAACCGCGCGCTCCTCATGTTTCGCCAATTCTTCCAGCCAGTAATTCTCCTGGAAATAGCGCTGTACGACTTGGAGGTCCTCCGGCTTACCCACGGGTGTGAAATACATTCGGGTGTTAGCAATCATCCCCTGAATGCCCTGCGCCGCGCCGCGAAGCAATTTGGGCAGATAGGGACAGCGATCGAACCAGTCGTAGTACCCGCGCAGCAGGCCGAAAGCCTTGGGATTGCCCGCGTAGCCCGCTTCGATGAGGCCGTGAGTCAACCAGGCACGCGTGTAAGCGGCGCGTTCAGAGAAGAAGATGGTGTCCTCGGGGTAGGCCATGATATAGCCGTTGGGTTGGCGGCAGTCCGCGATACCGTCGACCAACTCATTCACACGGCGCCGCAATTCCGGGTGATCGACCCAGCGAAGGGTATTTCCGGCGCCCATGAGAAATCGCCCGGCGTTGGAACCGGGAAGATGCGTATCCCAGAACTTGACCGGTTCTCTCAACCCGGCAGGATTCGGTTTGCCGGCCCGCTCGCGGAATGGCCGGAGCAACTCGTCCAGCGTGAAAGAGTCGAGCAGGTACCCAATGTTGTTCTCGAGGGCAGTCTTAAACAGGCCGTCGCCGAGGGTCACGCCTTTTAACGGAGCACTGGCCTTATAGGCTACAGGCCTCCAACGGCGCTCGGGAATGACGTTTTGGGGATGATCGGTGACAATACCTTCTCCCATGGGGCGCGGCGGCCGGGTCAGCCGAGCCAAGCCTTGATTCCCGTAAGTCGAGTCGGCGCTTACCGGTCGACCTGCGGCGATGTCCTTGCCTCCAGACAGGACCTCCATCTTCGACAAGGCAAAATCGTACACCTTGGGCTTCCGCAACCTCAACTGCGTGACTGTCAACCGCACGTAGCGTCCCTTAACCCCGCGGGCAGGATATTGAGTAATCTTATCGTCAGGGTTCGGGCCATCGGTGCTGGTTAGGTCCGCAATAGAATCGGCAGTCTTGAACCGCGGGTCGTCGGAGGCTTCAATCTTGAAGCGAACGGGAAAGCCATAGCCCCGCACACCATCCCAATCGAGCTCGAGGGCTGGAAACAGTTTGACCGCCTCAATCGGCTGACTTGAGCCCAAATCGACCTGAACCCAAGTGATTTCGCCGGCCCTGTCAGCAGGCTTGGTTTCGTAAGGTCGATAAGCTGTCGCGGGCGTGAAGGCCATCCGCTCCTCTTTGGCATTCAAATTGGCTGGGTTATCCGGAATCGCCGCAAAGATCGAACTTGGCCCGAAAACTCGTAAGGCGGTGAGGCCTGCGCCTGTACTGACCGTTTTGCCCAAAAACTTACGTCTGGTTAAACACACCGCTTGATTCCTTTCCTCCCACGGCGGAGGGAGTCGAAATTCTCAGAGAGGTGAATTCTGAAAGCGCAAAGGACTTACTGCAAAATCTGAGCATGCGGCGAATTCGTTTTCCCGGGAAGCGGCGTCGTGTGACGGTGAACCAATAGCCACCGGCCCCGGTGACGAACAAAGATATTGGTGGTTTCGATCAGGGCGGAGGAGAAGCCGTCCGCTTGTGTGGTGGTGATGTCTTCGAGACAGGACACCCAAGCTGTGTCGCCCACGATTTGAACTAGGGGGCGGCTGATTGAAATCAACATCTGCCCGGTTGACCGGAAGATGGCGGCCCAGCTTCTTTGGACCTCCTCCCAACCCAGGAGCAACTCCCAGCCGGGGTGCAAGCACCTGACCCAATCCTCTTGAAGCCACACGGCTTCCATACGAGCTATGTCCAGGGACCGCATGGCTTCATAAAACGCCAAGTTCGCAGCCAGAACTTTCTCTTCCTCTGCCTCGGGGTGATGCTGCATGAGCATAATGGAAACTCGCTTTCCAGGCGGCAGGCCGAGCGGGCTCGGCAGCCTCAGCATTCGAAAGCTGCAGGAATAGGCGCGGCGGCGAAAATCCTGCTATGCATGAGCGCTAAACCGCCTCAGGATTCGTTGGAGCGACAAACCAACCAGAACAATCTTCAGGATATCTGCGGCCAGGAACACATCGAAAGATTACCACCTCTCGGCCCCAGGGAGGTGCAAGCCCGGGCCCGCAGCAGTCGCAAGAACCGGCGGACCGGCTGCTCCCTCAGCAAGATAGAGGATCTGACCCGGGGACCAAAGTCAGTGCGAGTTCACCAACCACGAGCGATTATAGCCGATGGGTGACGGTTGGGGTAGCAAATTAGCCACCCTCACCTGACACCCTCGCACCAGGCAATATTGTGAAAGAAGCCGACGCCTTAGTTGGGTGCAACGTACCACGAGGACAGAAACTCGAAGGCATCGGGTTGGCACTTCCCCGCGTGACCGAACGAGAAGAAGGAAGAGTGCCTTATCCTCAAGAAATCGCCAAGTTGACACACTGCAAGGCGAAGTCGCTGGTGGTACACTCACAGCTACCCGGGATTCCAACATGGACATCCTGGTCTAAGGTGAGCGGCGCCTCGATTATTTCTTTGGAGTCATCCATGAAGAAACCAAAACGAATGCTCTTTGTTGCTTTGTTACTCAGTTTGGTTTGGGCGGGATTGCTTAAGGCCGAAACTGCTCGAGTGTGGGAAGGGACGCTACGAATTCCTACCTACTTGCTGGGCCCTGACGATCCCAACCCTCCCTTCCCCGCCGTGAATGGCCAAAACATCTACCCCTACACAATGCAGGACGACCTCACGGACCGGAGAGAAGTGAAGAGCTATGAGGCGGTTTACCTTGAAAATGAGTTCCTCAAGGCAACCGTATTGCCGGAACTTGGGGGTCGATTGTATTCGCTCTACGACAAGACGGATAAGCGTGAGGTGTTCTACCGTAATAACGTGGTCAAGTATGGGCTGGTCTCACTGCGAGGGGCGTGGATATCCGGTGGAATTGAGTTCAATTTCCCCAACGGTCACACTACGGACACGGTGGCGCGAGTTTCTTACCGAACTCGAGAGAATACGGACGGCAGTGCAACCGTGATCATAGGGGATGTTGACCAGGTGAGCGAGATGCACTGGGAAGTCGCCCTGACGCTTCGTTCCGGGGAGGCACGGCTCGAGGAACGCGTGACGCTTTTTAACGACACGCCGGTGACCAACCTTTACTGGTATTGGGCCAACGCCGCCGTTCCGGCAACGGAAGACATGCAATTCATTTACCCCATGAGGGAAGCCAATCCCCATTCGCACAGCGCAATATGGACCTACCCACGCTGGAAGGGTGTAGATTACAGTTGGTACAAAAACATACGTCAGCCCACTTCCTTGTTCGGGCTACAAGTGCACCGTGACTTCTTCGGGGCTTACTACCACAAGCAGGATCGCGGCGTAGTGCATGTGGCCGATTTTCGTGCGCTTCCAGGAAAGAAAATCTGGTCGTGGGGCGTTGCGGGCGATGGCCTGATCTGGACGAATCTGCTGACAGATCAGGATGGGCCTTACAACGAAATCCAATCGGGACGTTTCGAAACCCAACTCAGCCAGGAATTCATGACTCCAGGGGCGGTCGAGCAATGGACGGAGTACTGGTATCCGGTACACGGACTCGAGGGCGGATTCGTGGAAGCCTCGAACCAGTGTGCCCTCAACGTGCGCTTTCGGCCTCCCGAGGGAAAGGATAAGCCCCGCGTAGAAGCGCTCGTCAGCCCGGTGGTGGGAATAGGGGCCGCAGAGGTTAAAGTGAAGCTCGGAGAAAAAGTGCTGCGGTCCTTCAAGCCTGTGGCCTTTAAGCCTCTCGTCACATCCCGCTTTTTGGTCTCGGTTGAAGATCTCAACCAGGCACGGAACGAACTGGAAATCGAGATCCAAGACCAGCAGGGGAAAACAGTGCTCCACTGGGATGCCCGCGATCCAGTGGATGGAAACCGCGCCTTTGTTTCGAGTGCCGGCGACCATTCATGGCCGCAGATTCCGGATGACAAGCTCACTGTCGAGCAGCTTTTCATAAAAGCTCAGACCGACGAAAAAGAGGGCCGCCGTGGGGAAGCCGCAAACCGCTACAGGGGAGTTCTGATGCGTGACCCGGGGTACATTCCAGCATTGCTCGCGGTTGCGCTGGAACGATACCGAGCCGCAGACTTCATCTCGGCGCACACGGATGCAACCTTCGCACTATCGCGCGACCAGACCAATGCGCAAGCCGCATACCTGGCGGGTGTCATCCTTCGCCGCGAGGGCAAGCTAGACCTTGCGCAGGACCTTCTCTGGAAGTCTATCCATTTCGGCGGAAACGCCGTGCCTGCACTTGCACAGCTTGGAGAGATTGCGATTCAGCAAATGGACTATGCCAATGCCGAAACACTGCTACGCCAGGCGTTGAACTCGAGCCCTGACAACATGACAGTCATGTGCGACCTTGCTGTAAGTTTGAGAGGCGAAGCGAAACTGGCGGAGGCAGCAAGTGTCGCTGCTGAAGCGGAGCGGAAGATGCCCCTTTTCCCCCCTGCCGTGGCGGAGAAGTGGATTATTGCCGAAGCTGCAAGCCCACATGCTGCCAGGGCGGCAGGCGTCGCGAAAACATGGAAGCAAACACTTGGATACGCTTCGCAGAATTACCTGGAGGTGGCAGCATGGTATCGTGAGTTGAATGTCTTGACATCTTCCGACTTTGTTCTCAAGGCGGCGGTAGAGAACCTGCCTGATAGAGACGTCTCGCCCCTGATCTATTACTACCTTGCCGCCAACGCCTGGAAAGAGCATCGGAGCAGCGAGGCGGCAGCCTATGCTGCGAAGGCCGCTGCTGCCAACTTTACAGGTGTGTTTCCCAACCGAATCGAAGACGCCGAGGTATTGAATGAGGCCATTGCCCAAGATTCCCGGGACACACATGCCGCCACTATGCTGGGTAACTTTCTTTTCGCTCACGGGCGGTACGATGAGGCAGCGCAAGAGTGGTCACAGGCTATGGCGCGAGGATTCGATGATCCAGTGCTGGCTCGAAACCTGGGAATCTATGCGTGGAAAGTGAAAAAGGATCTGGCCGAGGCTGGAGGCTTTTTCGAAAAGGCGATTCGGCTGGCTCCTCACGACTTCCGCCTCTATACCAACCTTGATGAAATCTATGCCCGCCAAGGCGCCACAGACCGTCGTGAAAAGCTCTTGGCAGACGCTCCACCTGACGTGCTTGACCATGACACGGTGCGGGCCTCGAAGGCTTTGCTGCTGCTGGAAAAGCGGCAGTTTGACGAGGCCCTGGACCTCCTTAAGGGCCACAATTTCAAGCCTTGGGAGGGAGGCCGGGTGATTCGGGATATTTTCGTCGCGGCGAATCTGGAAAAGGGACGCAAGGCTCTGGCGGAAGGGAATCCAGCGCGAGGCGAAAGGGCATTTCGAGAAGCTCTGAGCTATCCGGTCAACCTTGGCGTGGGAGAACCGGATGAGCGCAGCGATGAAGCGGCGCAGTTCTGGCTCGGAGAGGCTTTCGCGGCTCAAGGAAAAGCCCAAGCGGCCCTCGAAGCATGGACCGCCAGCAGCCGTGAAGGGGCCTCAGGCGGCATTTCGCTCTTCTACCATGCCTTGGACTCCAGGGAGATGGGCCGCGTCCAGGAGGCTATGGATGGCCTCGAGCAACTTGCGAATGCCCCGTCCCAGGGCCGGACTGCCCCAGAGGATTATTACCTTGCCGGCCTTGCAGCACGATCCTTGAAACGTGTTGATGAAGCGAATGCCGATTTCCAAAAGGCCTTGCAGCTTGAACCGACCTTGTGGCCGGCGCGCTTGGAACTTTCGCGACCGGAGAATGTCAAATAAAGGCTGGGCACTGTGTTCTGCGTTCCATGACTACGGTTGTTTACATGCCCAGTCGTGTAGTGAAGGTTTTCAGCAAAGCGCCTTTACTACTTTGCCTTCACCGTTTCCGGGTCATCGGTGCTGCCCTCGGGCTTGCCGCTGCACGCAACCGCATTCACAACTGCCGGGATTTCCTGTGTTATACTAGCGCCACTTGAAAGGGAACCATCGGTCTGAGATCTGGCGTAGGCCTATGAAGACTTGTCAGTCGCGAACAGCACGGCGGGGAGCAAGAGCGGGCTTTCGCAGGATGTGCACGCAGCCGACCCAATTCGAAGCAGGTTCCACACTAACTCGAGAAGGAGTGCAACCATGTCTGACAGGTGGGTTTTCCTGACCGCATTTCTTACCGTGATTGTGATTGTCGCGGGGGCTTTCAACATGCCCCATTATTTCACCTTCGAGCTCTTGAAGTCATTGATCTTTCTTGCCATCGCCTTGCTGGTCTTTTTTGGCGAGGACCGCTTCAGTTACATGCTGGGGATCGTCGCGCCAATCTTAGGGTTCGCGCTAAACATTATGTTGGGCGGTTTCTTTGACGAGTTCACGGTTCTGTTCAACGCCCTCACAGGAAAAGTTACTCCACCCATGAGCACGGCTCTCCACGGCTTAGCAATCCTGCTGGAGATTGTGCTTGTTATTGTTTGCCTTCGCGCCTGGCACAAACAGGTCGCCGAGAAGTTCTTCGGAAAGACGTTCTGGATTTCCCTGGCGATATCGGTTGGCTACGTCGCGATTCTGGTGGGCTGGCATTTCACTCATGTTATGTGAGTGTCCGCCTTCCGTAGTCGGGTCCTTACCGGGGCCAGGTAGATTGAAATAGGAGCGCGGGAGCGCAAGCTCGTGCGGCACCTGGGTTCTCTGCCTCCGAGAGATAGCGCGGCAAGGCGTGAATCCGGCAAAGGAAGGGAGACAACGACAGGTGCGGGAAGCGCCATACCCCGGCCTCAGTTGTACTTCCATGCCGATGTATCCTCGCCCGCCGGCGCGTTCTTGGTGATGTGACTGGCCATGGTCCGGATCAGGTTCTCCTGGGTCATCGATCGCCAGCCGTGGCCCTTCTCGGGCCGGCCGAATTCGAAGCTCCCTTCGTAATGGGGGTCGTGAGTGGTCTTGAGGAACTCCTGGAGATCGTAAACGGCAAGGTTTAGATAGAAGTTGTCCATGTCGCCCACCTCGACGTGGATCTTTCCCACCAGTTGCGGCCCAATCCCGCGTCCGCTGGACCAGTTCTGCTTGAGGTAAGCCGTGAGGTCGTAGCCGTGGTCGCGCATGTAGTCCGCCACGCTGTGATCGATCTTGCCGGTGAGCTTGTCCCATAACGGCTTTGGATAGCCGTCCTCGCCCACCGGGCCATAGGCCGCCTCCCAGATTTCCAGTTGTTGGGCGGAGCGCCCATGGCTGCCCAGCGCCGCCTCGAGCTGGCTCATCTGCGACATGGTCACTTCCACCTGACCTTCGGTGGTCCGCATCAAGGGCCGCAAGGCCCGCAGCCAGGTATGACCAGGCTCAAAGAAGGCGTTATCATCCTTGTAGATATTCACGAGCTGATAATGCTCAAAGCTGATTGGATCGGGGTAAAAGGTCCAGGTGCCACCAAAGAAGTCCACGTGGTAAAGCTGGAGCGCGATGGACTCCCAGCCACCCGTCGAGCCGCCCGAAAGCACGCGCGCGTAAGGTTTGCGTATGATGCGGAAGTGCGTTTCGAGGTAGGGGATCAGTTCGGTCATGATCGCGTCGCCGTAAGGGCCGTTGTTGGCGGAGTTCACGGCGTACGAATCGTCAAAATAAGGCGTGGGGTGCTGAAACGTCACGATGAGCAGGCGCGGGAAATTGGCGGAGTTCCAAGCCTCATAAAACTGGTAACCGGTTTCCAGATTGTGGTCACTGAGCCTTTTCTTGGCGCGTTCCGGCACCGGCTCATCCTGCGTGGAGAATCGCATCGGAGCGCCGAGGCCGAAATGGCCCTGTTCGTAAAGCACCGGATAGGAAACGGTCGGATGTGAGTCGTATCCCTTGGGCAGCAGCACCGTGGCGCCGAGATAAATCGGCTGGCCCCAGAATTTCGTCAGCAAGTCGCTCTGAATCTTGATGTGCTTAACCCACTCGGTGTCCTTGGGAACTTCCACCGGCGGGATCACCTTGGTCAGACTCAGGTTCACCTCGTAGCCGGCGGCGGGGTCAAGGTGTACCTTCGCGACTTCGCTGTAGAGGTTGCCGGGCGAGCGGTTGAATTGCTGGCCTTCCCACTGGTCAAGGTGCACCCAGAGGGTGTGGCCGTCGGAGCGGTGACACTCCGTGTAAACGTTGATGAGCGCCTGAACGTAGTAATCGCCGGCGGGGATATCAGTGAGGCTCGTTGGCGGGTAACCGAGCGCCCTGCCGTCGATCAACGCGGCGTCGCCGGGCTTAAGCTGGACGACGTCGGCGCCGAACAGCGGCGACGTGTCGCCCCAGAAACCTACTTGCAGGCGAGGTTCAGGCATTTCTCGGTTCGAGATCATCACAAAGACGCGCCCGGTGATGGGCTGGGCGTGAGTTGAGGCAGGAAAAGAGACCTTAAATCTCAGATCTGAGACCGGCGTCTTCGCCCATGCCCTCGAAGGCGTGACCAGGGCGCCAAGAACCGCGATTACGAGAACCGCGGCGTAGAAACGATAGGGATGAGTTCGTTCAATTTGCGTCAAGTTACCCCCCATGGAAATCGATGTTTCTTAAAGCTTGCACGCTCTCAATTGAAACGCCATGTGCTTCACAAGGTTGCCAAGTGTACCATGACCAGCGCCGGCCGGTAGCCGGATGTCGGCAATGGGCAGTCGCTTGTCCGCGTAAAGGCTCTTACCTCATTGAGACGCGACGAGGCAGAGAAGGCTGGAAATATGGAGAAACACCTCACGTTTGCCCTGTCGCTCGGCCTGGCGCATAGCGCCATCACTCAGAATGGGAATTGCAGAGGCATTCATCGAGTTTACTGAATAGTTATGCTTGCTTGTAAGGCTGCTTGATTTTCACCTTCGATGAGTGTAATCTGCGGACACCATGGCCGCCTTCCCCCAGCCGGTTCCTCGGCGGTCCGACCGCAGGATCGCAAAAATGGCCATACTCATGTTCGTCGAAACGGAGAAGAAATGGGAAGAATGCGACGCGGTCACCCTGGACGTTTCCGCGCATGGGGCAAGAATAGAGGTAGGCATCTCACTCACACCGGGCCAGGTGGTGGAAGTTGTTCCCGGTGACGGCTCTGACCCGATCGCCGGTCGCGTGGTATGGGTCGGGAAGCCGGCCTCGGAGGTGGAAGGCCAAGCAGGGCTTGAGTTCCTCGCTCCCTTCCATGTATCAAGATAAAGCATGGCCGGACGCCAGGGCCCTTCTGAGTACTTTCCATCCGCCAATTCCACCCGCCTGACAAAAGGCGACGATGGTTTTCGCTTTTTCCCCCCACCCAGCCCGGCGAGGGAAAGGCTGACTCTTTCCTGGGGGTATGGTCGCGACATAGCCTACCATCGACACGCGCCCTTCTTGCTGCTTCTCGAGTGCCTTCCGCGCCCATGACCTCTTTGCCGCTTTCAATAGATCATTTCTTACGTGTACTATACTGAGGGTTCCGGTTCGGCCGGCCTTCCGTGCGCGCAGAATTGGCGGCGTATACGAGCGGCCCGGTGGGCTGGCAACAAATCTTGATATCTCCAGGTGACACCAATGAGGCGATCCCTGACATTTCCTTCGGCATTCACACTTGCTCTGGTCTTCTTCAACGCAGGGCTTCTCTATGCTCAGACAGCGACGAACACGCCCGCACAGTCTTCGAATCCCCAGGCGAACCCACCTGCGGCCCCCGAGGCCAATGTGCTGGTCGAAGAATTGAAGAAAAGCTCCGATGCCGGGAAGCGCGCCAGGGCGGCGCACGAACTGGGCAAAGCACGGGATGCGTCGGCGATTCCCGCGCTGGCGGAGGCACTCTCGGACCCGAGCGAAAAAGTTCGCCGCGAGGCACTCCTGGCGCTTTCTCAAATGCACCGCCGGGAGACCCTGGACGCCCTCATCAAAGCAAGCCAGGGTACAGATGAAGAGAATCGCGTCCTGGCCGTGCAATCGCTGATTGGTTACTATACCGGAACCGTCCCTACCCCCGGTTTTACCGGCTTTGTAAAGAAGAAGTGGCAGCGCGCCAAGGGACACTTCAATCCGGACAACACCCGAATCGACCCCGGACTATCTGTGCAACCCAAGGTGATAACGGCCCTGGATGCGACCTTGAAAGACACTCGTTCGAACCGCGCCTCCCGCGAAGCGGCGAAGGGACTTGGCATCCTGGTAGCGCGAGCCGCGCTTCCAGACCTGATCAAAGCTGCGCACTCCTCCGATAAAACCCTGTCTCTTGAAGCTCTCAACGCCCTCTCGAAGATCGAGGATAGGTCGGCCGGAGGGGAATTAGTTGATTTGCTGGACTCTCCGGATAAGGACATCAAGCAACAGGCGTCCGTTACGATTGGCATCCTCCGAACCGGCCAAGCCGTGCCGAAACTACAATCCATTTTCGAAAGCGATACGGACCAAAAGAGCAAAGAAAAGGCCTTGGAAGGCCTTGCTTACCTCGGCGCCACGGTCTCCAGCCCCTTGTTCACCAAGGCACTGTGGAGCAATGACAGGGTCATCCGCACTTCCGCTGCCGAAGGTCTGGCGAGGACCGCCGATCCCAAGACTCTTCCAGAACTGGAGAAGGCCGTCATGGCGGAAAGAGACCCCGATGCGAAGCTGGCCATCGAGTATGCGATGACGGCTCTGGGCAAACTCGACTACTTGAGCGACATCGTGAATGAACTTTCCTCGAAGATGCGGGCGGATGTAGCTCAGCCTTACCTCATTGAACTGACAAGAACCCCCGGCTTCCTGCCCAAGTTGTATCCTTACTTTCAAAGTCCCAAGGCCGGCGTGAGAAAGAGACTATGCACAGTTCTCATGTTCAGCGGGGATCAAACCAGTCTGGACCAACTCGACCGCTTATCACATGATCCGAACGAGGACGTTTCCGCGCAGGCGCTGCGGGCCAAGCGCGCCATCCGGGCAAGGCTCGAGGTGGCCGGAACAACCCTCACCACCGGCTCGCATTAGTGAGTTATGATTCCTGGTATTATCTCCCCAAATAGTCGAGAAGAATCTGCAACGATGGTAGAATGTTTGTTGTCCATCACGGGGCGAATCCTTCGGGGGGAGTAATGCCGTCGTCGTTTGTCCAGAAGGCAGACCAAACCAAGCCACGCGCTGTCGAGCTGACGTTGGCGCACAGCCCTGACTCCGACGACGCATTCATGTTTTACGCGCTGGCGACGAGAAAGATCGGCGCGCCAGACCTTTCCTTCACTCACCGGCTCGAGGATATTGAGTCTCTCAACCGGAAAGCCCTGGAGGGGATTTACGACATCACGGCGATCTCTTTCCACGCCTATCCCTATGTCGAGGATAAGTACGTGCTTCTGCCTTCAGGCGCCAGTTTCGGCGACCGGTACGGGCCGGTGGTGGTTTCGCGGGCCGGTTTGGGCTTCGGCACCCTGAAAGGAAAGCGCGTGGCCGTTCCCGGAAAGATGACCACTGCTTACCTCGTTTTGCAGCTTTATGAGCCGGGTGTTGACGCGGTCGTGATCTCATTCGACCAAATCCTGGATGCCGTCGCCAGAGGCGAAGCGGACGCCGGCGTGGTGATTCATGAAGGCCAACTGACCTACGCAAACACCGGCTTCAGAAAGGTATTGGATCTGGGGGAGTGGTGGTACCAGGAAACCAAGCTGCCTCTGCCACTGGGGGGAAACGCCATCCGCCGGGCCCTCGACAGCTACACCAAGCACGCGGTAGCAGCATTATTGAAGGAGAGTATTCAGTATTCGCTGCATCACCGCGAAGAGGCCTTGTCCTACGCGCAGCAGTTTTCGCGCGGCCTGGACGCCACTACTGCCGACCGCTTTGTTTCCATGTACGTCAACGACTGGACCCTCGATTACGGCCAGCGTGGCCGCCTGGCCGTCCAAGAGTTGCTTGACCGGGGTTTCCAAAGGGGCATTCTGCCCAAAGCAGTGAAGGCTGAGTACGTCGAGTAGAGGAGTACTCAGTTGTCAGTGGTCAGTCGTCCGTCGTCCCTGGTACGCAGGATTCTGGCGGCGAGGCATAAATCAATTCCTGGGTTGTGCGTGCTACTGGACGGTCGGCAGAAATCCGGACTTGCCAGCAGAGAATTGAGAACTGACCACGGACAACGGACGACTGACAACGGACAACGGACCACGGAGGTACTTCTCTAGAGGGAGCATCTAACTCGAGATGGAATTGACACTGTGCAACCACAGCAGTTACCCGCGTATCGGGGACGATGCTGAGCATCAACTCCTGCGCCGCACGATTGCGCAGCGGGATAAAGGCGAGAGAACCGACGACGCTGTTCGGGCCGCCCAGAACCGCATGACGGACCTGGCGCTTGCCGAGCAAGCGGAGGCAGGCCTCGACCTCGTGACGGACGGCCAAATCCGCTGGTCCGATCCAATCTCCCACCTCGCAGGTAAGCTCTCCGGTGTTCGGATTAACGGCCTGTTAAGATTCTTTGATACGAACTTTTACTTCCGCCAGCCGGTTGTGCACGGCAAGCTTCAACGCACCGAACCTCTGCTGCTTGAAGAATTCAACTATGCGCAGGGGAAGTCGACGCGCCCGGTGAAAGCGGTCATGACGGGCCCTTACACCCTGGCCCGGCACTCCGTTGAGGAAAACGGAGGCGCGGGTGGGTTCGATAAGATGCTCGAAGGATACACCGCCGCGCTGGCGGCCGAGGTCGCCGCACTGGCTG
>Ga0208456_1000564_pt1 | contig 21728 bp, 19 predicted proteins | sample June2015DPH_4_10_2_FD_184691 | JGI IMG/M metagenome (GOLD analysis project Ga0208456, IMG submission 184691) | Peatland microbial communities from SPRUCE experiment site at the Marcell Experimental Forest, Minnesota, USA - June2015DPH_4_100... | ecosystem: Environmental > Terrestrial > Soil >... | reverse complement strand
ATCAACCAGGGCCTGCGCCTGCTCCTTGCTCTTCACGTTGTTCAGGTCCTTGTAGACGATCAGATACGTGAACGAGGCGATGGGGTAGGCGTTGTCGCCGTCCTGGTTCCAGATGTTGGCGCTGAGCATCTGGCCGCTCATTGATTCGACCGCGCCTTCGCCGGCGGCGGAAACCGTCTCGGGCGACGCCTTGACGAACTTGCCCGCCTTGTTCTTCACCGCGCCGTAGGAGATGTTGTTCTTGTCCGCGTAGTTCTGCTCGACGTAACCGATGGCGCCGACGGTCTGCTGCACCGCCGCCGCCACGCCCGGATTGCCCTTGCCGCCCTGACCCACCGGCCATTGCACCTGCTTGCCCACGCCGATCGTGCTCTTGAAATCCTCGCTCTGCGTGGCCAGGTAATTGGTCCACACGTAAGTCGTCCCGCTGCCGTCCGTGCGCCAGGCGCAGGTGATCGGCGTGCTGGGCAGAGTCACCCCGGGATTCAGCGCCGCAATCTTCGGATCATTCCACGTGCTGATCCTGCCCAGGTAAATGTCCGCCAGCACCGGCCCGTCAAAGCTCAATTCCTTGATCCCCGGCAGATTGAACGCCGGCACGACCCCGCCCGCGCAGGATGGAATCTCGATCAGGTTGTCCGCTCCGCCGGCTTTCTCGATTTCCTTCTTGTTCATGGGCGCATCGGACCCGGCGAAATCCACCACCTTGTCGGTGATGTCCTTGATCCCCTTGCCCGAGCCGCCGCCGCCGTAGTCGATCTTCGCGTCCGCATGGATGGCCTGGTACTCCTTGGCCCACCGCTCGTACAGCGGCTGCGGGAACGTCGCGCCCGACCCGGTCAGCTGAACATCCGCCGCCGCCACCCCGCCGCCCAAAAGCAAAAGTGCCGCCGCGCACTTGATCCATCGAAGCATAGGTTCCTTCTCCTTGTTTGCGCTGTCCCTTGTTTGCACTACCCCTGCCGGACGGATCGTAGGGGTCGATTATTAGCGAAACATTAAGGTTGGATTAGCCGCGGTACAATCTATCCCTATGGTCGATTGGCGACGGCTGAGCGACGAGCAACTGCTGAATCAGTGCCGAGTTGAGGCGTTCCGCGGCCCCGGCCCCGGCGGCCAAAAACGCAACAAGACTTCCTCCGCCGTCCGCCTAACCCACACCCCCACGGGCATCTCCGCGCTTGCCGGTGAATCGCGCTCGCAGCGGCAAAACCGCACGCTGGCCCTGCGCCGCCTGCGCCATCGCATCGCCCTGCTGGTCCGCCAGCCGTGGAATGCCGACCGCGCACCGATCGGCCTGAGGATTTCCCGCCGCTCGGCGGATTATCCCGCGGTCATGGGCGCGGTTCTGGACGTCCTGGCCGCGAGGGACTGGAGCGTCCGTGACTCCGCCGCCGCCATCGGCACGACCACCGCGCAACTGGTCCGGTTTCTGCGCAGCGATGAAAAACTGTGGAGCGAGGTCAACACGCATCGCCGCCAACGCGGCCTAAAGCCGCTCGTCTAGCCTCGTCCGACTCAAGAGGTGTCAGCGGCCTTTTTCCCAAAGGTGTTTAAGTTCCGGCGACAGCGCTTCGCCGTAAATCCCTTGATTGGGTATCGCAAATATCCCGGCAGGGCTGGGCTTTTTGAAGACGATGTTGATCAGCGAATTCTTCGGCAGCTTTTCGTCGCGCATCAAGGCTCCGAAGTGTTCGTGACTGGCAATTTGAATCGACCGCCAAGGCCGCAATTCGGCGCAAACGCACAGCAAAATCTGATATTGGTTGACGTGGGCCAGGTCGTAAAAAAAAGTCGGCTGAAAATTGAAGAAGCCGTGGTCCAGCCAGCCGGTGCATGGCGCGGTGTGGATCATCAAGCCGCCTGGCGCCGTGCGGTCATGAACCGTTTTGAAAAACTGCTGCACGTTAAAGATATGCTCGGCCGTACCCAAATTGAGCGTGATATCGAACTGCTCCTGCAGCGGAACAGGGATGTTCAAATTGTAGCGATAGGTCGCGCTGGGCGTCGTGGGATCGATCGCGGCATAGGTGGAATAATCCAATCCGGCGCGAAAAAAGATGCGGGCAACTTCATACGACATGTCGGGTCGATTGGCTTTGACGATCTCTTCCAGCGCGTTGGTCAGTTCGGCTTGCTGAGCTGAATCGGGCACGTATTTGCGGATGTCATCCGCCAACTGGTTGGTTGAGACATCGCCGTACCAATTGCTTTCGCCCAGTTCCAACACCCGCGGCTTGGGCGGCAGAACGCCGTTGGACCGCAGCGTAAAAATAACGCCATACTCTAAAGCTGAGATTGCCAAGACGATTGGCAACTTATCGGCATCCAGCAATGCAGTCAACGAACCGGCATCTGGCGGCGGTACAATCACAGGCATGAAACGTAAGCGGCAGGCAGATGGGCGCATGGTGCGCGACCCGAATCGGTTGGCGCTGGCGGTGCGCGGGCTGGCGCGGATGCTCCTTTGGCGGGGCGGGCATCGGGGGGAAGTTTCGGATCATTTTGATGGTCGGCGGTTTCACAATGTGGATGGGCCGCAGGCGCGCGGGTATGGGGGCGTGTGGCGATGGCGGCTGGAGCGGATGCGCGGGGGGCTGGAGCGGTGGCCGACGTGGACGGAGGCCCAGCCGGGGGCGGCGCCGCCGCGGCGGGTCGAGGGGACGGGGTTGCGCCTGACGTTTGTGAATCATGCGACGGTGCTGTTGCAGACGGGTGGGATGAATGTGCTGACGGATCCGATCTGGTCGTGGCGGGCCAGTCCGGTTCCGTGGGCGGGGCCGAAGCGCCGTCGGCCGCCGGGGATTTTGATGGAGGATTTGCCGCCGATCGATGTGGTCCTGGTCAGTCATAATCACTACGACCACATGGATCTGCCGACGCTGCGGACGCTGAAGAGCGTGCATGCGCCGCGATTTTTCACTCCTTGGGGAAACGGGGAACTGCTCCAGCGCGAGGGGATCGGGCCGGTGACGGAAATGGATTGGTGGCAGACGGCGACGCTCGCCGAGCCCATGCAACTGACCTGCGTGCCGGCACGGCATTTTTCTTCCCGCGGGTTTCTCGATCACGATCGCACGCTGTGGTGCGGGTTTGTCATCCACGGCGAATCGGGGCCGATTTATTTTGCGGCCGATACGGGATTCGGGAGCCATTTTGAGCAGATCGCCAAGCGGTTTGGGCCGCCGCGGTTGGCGCTGTTGCCGATCGGGGCGTATTTGCCGCGGTGGTTCATGGGTCCGGTGCACATGTCGCCGACTCAGGCGGTTCAGGCACATCAAATCCTGCGGGCACGGATGAGCATCGGGATTCATTTCGGCACGTTTGCCAATGCCGATGATTCGCCGCGCCAGGCGCTGGAGGAATTGCACAACGCGTGGCAACAGCGGGCACAGCAGACAGGGGAATTTCGCGTGCTGGAGCCGGGGGAGGCGCTGGAGGCGCCGGAGTAACGCTTACTGGGGTGCGGGGTTGAGATCGCCGGCGTCGGGGAGATCGCCGGAAAGCTCCAGCTCGGCCAACTCGACCAGCTGATCCGGATCGATAGGCTTGATGAGCAGGGGAGGCAGTTGGCGTCGGCGCAGCGAGTGCATTTTGCGCTGAATTTGATCGACGGGCATTCCAGAGAGGAGAATGACGGGCAAACCGGGACGATGTTTGTCGAGGTAATTAAGAACGGCGAAACCGTCGAGGCCGGGCATGAGGAGGTCGAGGATCAGGAGATCGACGGGACGATGTTTGAGATGGAGCAGGGCGGCTTTACCGTCGGCGGCCTCGTCCACGGCGAAGGAATGGCGTCTGAGGAGGTGGGCCAGGGCTAAGCGCTCCACGGCCGAGTCGTCGCAGAGCAAGATACGCCAGGCTCCCCTCTCGGATCTGACGAAGCCGGGGTTCGCCACGGTGGGCCATATTATGCCACAAATATAGTCATTGAGCAATCGCAATTAGCCATGGGCGGCCCGGGGGCGGCGATGTAGACAGCGAAGCGGGCAATTTCTACGCTGGGCGACCGGTGGGCGATGAAATGACCGCATCTCCATGACCCAGCGGTGTCGAGAGGGTGGCTAGCGCGGCATGAATCCTTCGCGCGAACAATTCGAGCAGTTGGCGCTGGCGCAGTTGGACACGCTGTACCGGGTGGCCCGGCGTCTGTGCCGAACCGGGGGCGAGGCGGAGGACTTGGTGCAGGAGACGTACGTGCGAGCGTTGCGGGCGGCGGAATCGTTTCAATTGGAGGAGTTTGGGATTCGGCCGTGGCTGCTGCGGATCATGCGCAACCTGCACGCCAGCCGGGCTCAGCGGCAGCAGCGGCAGCCGGATTCGTTGGATGATCAACAAGTGGAATCGACGGCGGCAGAGGCGGAGGTCGTCGGAGGGTCGGAAGATGAGACGCGTGCCTGGCTCTTGGAAGGGATGGATGAGCAATTGGTGGCGGCCTTGGGGCAGCTCCCGGCGGAATACCAGGAGACGCTGCTGTTATGGGCCGTGGACGATATGTCGTACAAGGAGATCGCCCTTGCGCTGGATATACCGATTGGGACGGTCATGAGCCGTTTGCACCGGGCCCGGCAGCGATTGGCGACACAATTGCGCGATCACGCGCGGCGCAGCGGGTTGATTCGGGAATAGGCGGCGTCGGCCGCGTGTTAGCAATATTGGGAAGGCGAAAAGCCGTAAGGTCCGATGATTGCAGAATTTGAAGACCCGATATTGAAGTCCGCATTAAGGCGCGTATGGAGCGGGCAGTCAGCGCCGGCGATGCTGCGCGCGCGGATCGAGCAAATGCTTGGCGAGCAAAGGCTCGAGCAGGGACCGCAGGGATTGGGCGTCGAATCGAAAAGGAAGCTGTGGGGCTGGCGAGGATGGGCGGTGGCGGCGGTGGTCATTATGGGGGTGGGGTTGGCGGCGTACTTTGCAGGGCGGGAGATTTTGGGCGGCGAGGAAAAGTTCCCGCGGCAACTGGCGGCGGACATGATTGCCACGCACGATCGTTGTTGCCTGGCGAAGGATCATCATCGGATCAAGGGAGTGAACGGGGATGATTATGTGGCGATGGGGCAGATTCTGACGCGGCACTTGAAGGTGCCGATCATCTCTACGGCGGTAGCGCCATGGCAATTCGCGGGGGCGGGGGTTTGTCCTGTCGGGGGGCATCCAACGGCACACTATCTGTATCGCCATGGCGCGCAGGCGATGTCGGTGTTTTCGATACCGGCGGCGGTTTTTTCGATGAATGAAGAAGGCGAGAATTACGATGCGAGCCAGCGGGGGCACGAGCTGGCGGGATTTGTCAAGTCTGGGGGACTGTACTGCGTGGTGGTCAGCGCCAGCGACGGCAGCGCGACGGCGAGCCAGGCCAAGCAACTGCGCGACCAATTGCGGGATTCGTTTGCCAGGGCCACGGTCACGGCGTGGTCGGGGCAGGGGCCTGGGGCCGGCAGCGCAGCGGCTGTGGCCGCGGCGGGTGGGCGGTGGCGGCTAGCGCTGACGGGGCTGAGCGCGCAGGGCGCGGAGATGGAGTTGGTGCCGGTCTTTGAATCTTGGGTGGCGCCGGCGGCGCCGGGGGCGACGGGGGCGGGGGGGCGCGCGGTGTCGTATCTTCCGTCGCGGGATGGGATCGCGTACCATCCCGAGCCATGAGCGAGTCGAGCATGCCGGCCGCGCCCGGTGGGCAAGATCATTTCCAGCGGGGGGAATCCGCCCAGAAGAATCCCGGCCAGGGAGAGGGTGGGCAAGGGGGCGAGGGCGCGGACCACGGCGGGGAAAGCAGCATCAAGGAGACGATCGAGTCGATCCTGGTGGCGTTCATTCTGGCGTTCATCTTTCGGGCGTTTGTGGTTGAGGCGTTTGTGATACCCACGGGGTCGATGGCCCCGACGCTGCTGGGAGCGAACATGCGTTTTGTCTGCCCGGACTGCGGGTATCAGTTTGAGGTGAACTATTCACCGCCGGGACAGAGTGACGCGGAAGACTTGCAAATTCCGTCGGAGGGCACGCCCGCGGCGGATGTCTACTGTCCGAATTGCGGGTATCACGTGTCGGGGCGAGGGGATGCCGTGCCGGTGCGGTTTGGGGACCGGATCTTGGTGCTGAAATACATTTATCTTGTGCACGAGCCGAGGCGGTGGGATGTCGTGGTTTTCAAGAGTCCGGACAAGCCGGACGCCTTTCACTACACGATGAATTTCATCAAGCGTCTGGTGGGCAAACCGGGGGAGCGCTTGATGGTGCTGGACGGAGATATTTACGTTTCGACGGCCGGCGATCCGACGTGGCGGATTCAGACCAAGCCGCCTGCGGTGCAGGAGGCGCTGTGGCGCTTGGTGTACGACAACGATTTTTATCCGCAGCACGTGGTGCGCGAAGGTCAGCGGGATTGGGTTCAGCCGTGGCGGCCCCAGAGCGGCTCGGGGTGGAGTCTGGGAACGGATGCAAGCAACCGGCGGACGTTCCGCTTTGACAATCTCGAGGGCGCGGGGCAGATCGCCTTTGATCCCAACGCCAACAGCACGACGCAGACGCTGACCAATTACCTGGTGTACGACATCGGCGCGGAACTTCGCCGACCCGGGGCGGTGGGTTCGGTGGATGACGAGAGGGCCTGCCCCGTGTCGGATCTGAAGCTGGCGCTGTACTACCGGCGGACCAGCGGGGATGGGCCGCTGCGATTGAAACTGTCGCGACATGAAAGCGTGGATCACACCTTCACGGCGGAAATCGGGCCCCAGACCGTGCGGCTCTTGCATCGCACCAATGGCGGAGAACAACAGATCGGTCCGACCGTGAAGCTGGCGGACCTGGGCATCGCGCCGGCAAAGGCGGTCCTGGTGGAATTGCAGAACGTCGATTACCAGGTGACGTTGCGGCTGGATGGCCAGGAGGTGCTGCAATCGACGCCGGCGGATTATGCGCCCAACGTTGCGTGGCTTTTGCAGCAGTGGCGGGAGAGGCGCCACGGCCGGCCGGGCGAGGCGGAGATCGAGGCCCAGCGGCAATCGTGCACGCTGGAGCACGTGGGGCTGTGGCGCGACGTCTACTACACCAATCGCCGCCCGGACAACGGCGAACCGTTCACGTGGGCCTCGCCGACTTCGCCGGTGGTGCTGGGCGATGACGAGTATTTCGTGATGGGGGACAATTCGGATGTGAGCGCCGATGCGCGCTATTGGGACCGGGACATCACCCTGCCGCAGGAGGGCCTGGACGTGAAGTCGGGTCGGGTGCCGGAACAATTCTTGCTCGGCCAGGCGGTGTTCGTGTACTGGCCGGCGGGGTTCCGGGCGTTCGATTCACGCTTCTCGATCATTCCGGATTTCGGCGACATGCGATGGATTCACTGAATAGGATTGGTCATGGCGCTGACGCGCGAACAGGTGATGGACGTCCTGCGGACCGTGCAGGACCCGGAACTCGGCAGGGACATCGTCACCTTGAAAATGGTCAAGGAGGTACGCGTCAACGGCGAGGAGGTCGCCGTGACGGTGGAGCTGACCACGCCGGCCTGCCCGCTGAAGGAGCGAATCGAGCGGGAGGTGACGGCGGCGTTGCGGCAGGCGGGGGCGGGTTCGGTGAAACTGGAGCTGACGGCCAACACGCGAGCGGCGCCGGGGCCGCGAACAGAGCTCTTGCCGCAGGTGAAGAACGTGGTGGCGATCGGCGCGGGCAAAGGCGGCGTGGGCAAGTCCACGGTGGCCGTCAATCTGGCCGTGGGACTTGCGCTCAGTGGCGCGGCGGTGGGTCTGATGGATGGAGACATCTACGGCCCTTCGATGCCGACCATGCTGGGGATCAAGGGGGTCGTGCCGCAGGTGCAAGGGTCGCGCCTGATCCCGCATTTCGTGCACGGGATTCATGCGGTCACGATCGGGTCGCTGGTGGAGGAGGATAAGCCGCTGATCTGGCGCGGGCCGATGGCGCACGGAGCGTTTAAGCAGCTGCTCCTGGACAACACCGTGTGGCCGGAACTGGATTACCTGATCGTGGATTTGCCGCCGGGGACGGGCGACGTGCCGCTGACGCTGTGTCAGCTTTTGCCGCTGAGCGGCGCGGTGGTGGTGGCCACGCCGCAGCAGGTGGCCCTGGACGACGCGGTGCGGGCGGTGCGGATGTTCGAGCAGTTGCAGACGCCGGTGCTGGGGATCATCGAGAACATGAGCTATTTTGTGGCGCCCGATGGCAGCGAGCACGATTGGCTGGGCCGCGGCGGAGCAGAGGCGGCGGCGCAGCGCCTGGGTCTGCCGTTCCTGGGCTCGATCCCCATCTTCACCGAGCTTCGCGTCAACAGCGACGCGGGGACGCCGCGGAAGAATTTCGAGGGCAATCCCAAGCTGGCCGAAGCGCTCATGCGGATCGTGCAGAACCTGGCCGGGCAAATCAGTCTGCACAACCTGCGCGGCAAAGGACCAGAGTTGAATGTCGTGTGAAAATGACGAATGAAGAATGACGAATCAAATTCGAATGACGAATATTCGAATGGCCGCCTTTTGCCGTTCGTCAATCGTCATTGATTCGTCATTCGTCATTCGTCATTCGTCATTCGAATTTCGCGCCAGCCATGTCATTCGATCTTTCGAACTCCCCCTCGTCCGCCGCGCCTTACCGCGTCTGGGGCCAGGGTCTGGAGCCGGAGGCGCTGCAGCAGATGCAGGATGCGGCCCGTCTGCCCGTGGCGGTGCGCGGAGCGCTGATGCCGGACGCGCACGTCGGGTACGGCCTGCCCATCGGCGGGGTTCTGGCAACCCAAAACGCGGTCATCCCCTACGCCGTGGGCGTGGACATCGCCTGTCGAATGAAATTGTCCGTGCTGGATCTGCCGCCCAGTTGGCTGCTCGAGAAAGAGGACCGGCTGGCCGGCGCCCTGCAGCGGGAAACGCTTTTCGGCGCCGGCGCGGCGTTTCGCACGCCGTTGGAACACGAGGTTTTGGCGGCGGATTGGAATGCCTCGCCCATCACGCGAGAACTGTTCGACAAGGCCCGCTCGCAACTGGGCACCAGCGGCAGCGGAAACCATTTTGTCGAGTTTGGGGTTCTGACGCTGGATCATGCGGAGCTGGGTCTGGCAGCGGGGTCGTATCTGGCGCTGCTCAGCCACAGCGGCAGCCGCGGGGCCGGCGCGAGGATCGCGGAGCATTATTCACGCCTGGCGATGTCCCTGCATCCGGAATTGCCGCAAGCGTTGAGGCGCTTGGCATGGCTCGATCTGGACAGCGAGCCGGGACAGGAATATTGGCAGGCGATGAATCTGATGGGCCAGTACGCGTCGGCGAATCACGCCCTGATCCATCAGCGAATCGCGCGCTCGCTGGGGGCGGCGGTTCTGGCGGGGGTGGAGAATCATCACAATTTCGCGTGGAAGGAAAGGCACGGAGATCGCGAATTGATCGTGCATCGCAAGGGGGCGACGCCGGCGGAGGCGGGCATGCTGGGTGTGATTCCCGGTTCGATGGCCACGCCGGGGTTTGTGGTGCGCGGCCGCGGCAATGAAGATTCGCTGAATTCCGCCGCCCACGGGGCGGGGCGGGTAATGAGCCGCACGGCCGCCAAGAAGCGGTTCACATGGTCGGCCGTCAAGCCGATCCTGGCCGCCGCCGGGGTGCGATTGCTTTCAGCCGGCCTGGACGAAGTGCCCGGCGTTTACAAGGACATCCATCAGGTGATGGCCGCCCAGGCGGATTTGGTGCAAGTGATCGCGCGGTTCGATCCGAAGATCGTGAGAATGGCGGATGCCCGCGAGCGGCCGGAGGATTGAGCGAGCAGCGAACTGATTCGGATCATTCACTGCGGATCAAGCGGAACACGGTGATCGCAGCCAGCAGGGCGGCTTGGCCGAGGAGGTTGCCCAGCGTGGCCCAGTGCAAGACAAGCCAGGTCGTCAGGAAGATCAGCACCGACAGGCCGGACCAGAGAATCGGCGGTGCGTTTTCGATTTCGGCGGCCTTGTAGTAGAAAGCGGCGCAGCACAACAGCATGACGAATTGGAGCCTGTAGAACATCCCCATTAAGCCTCGATGTGTCCTGCCGCCTCTTTCACTTCGTCACTTCGTCTCTCCGTCTCTTCCCATCATCCCTCCCCCAGCTTGCCCTCGAAGTAGCTTTCGTACGCGGTCATGTCCATAAAGCCGTGGCCGGACAGGTTGAACAGGATCACCCTCTTGCGTTTTTCCTTTTTCGCCTCGAGGGCCTCGTCGACGGCGGCGCGGATGGCGTGGGCGGATTCGGGAGCGGAGATGATCCCTTCGGTCTTGGCGAATTGCACGGCCGCCTCGAAAACGGGGACCTGCGCATACGCTCTGGCTTCGATGAGGCCGAGCTTCAGGGCGTGGCTGACGGTGGGGGCCATGCCGTGATAGCGCAGGCCGCCGGCGTGGATGCTGGGCGGGATGAAATCGTGGCCCAGAGTGTACATCATCATCAGCGGAGTCATCATGGCGGTGTCGCCGAAGTCGTAGCGGAATTCGCCCTTAGTCATAGACGCACAGGCGGTCGGCTCGACGGCCATCAAGCGGTATTTCTTCCCCTCGTGCAGGTTGCGATGCAGGAAGGGGAAGGCGATGCCGGCGAAGTTGCTGCCGCCGCCGGCGCAGGCGATGACCACGTCCGGGTCCTCGCCGGCCAGCTCCATCTGCTTGATCGCTTCCTGGCCGACGACGGTCTGATGCATGCAGACGTGGTTGAGCACGCTGCCCAGGGCGTACTTGGTGCCGGGGGTGCGAACGGTGTCTTCCAGAGCTTCGCTGATGGCGATGCCGAGGCTGCCGGGGTGATTGCTGTTTTCCTTGAGCATCTTGCGGCCGTACTCGGTGTGGTCGCTGGGGCTGGGATGAATGGTAGCGCCCCAGGTCTGCATCATGATTCTTCTGTACGGCTTCTGTTGGTAGCTGACGCGCACCATGTAGACGACGCACTCGAGGCCGAAGAGGTCGCAGGCCAGGGCCAGGGCGGAGCCCCACTGCCCGGCGCCGGTTTCGGTGGCGATGCGTTTGATGCCGGCCTGCTTGTTGTAGTAGGCCTGAGCGATGGCGCTGTTGGGCTTGTGGCTGCCGGCGGGGCTGACGCCCTCGTACTTGTAGTAGATGTGGGCCGGCGTGCCCAGGGCCTGCTCGAGGCGCACGGCCCGGCGCAGGGGCGTGGGCCGCCACAGGGCGTACATCTGCCGCACCTGGTCGGGAATCTGGATGTAGCGCTGGGACGAGACCTCCTGCTCGATGATGTTCATGGCGAAGATGGCGGAGAGGTCCTGCGGCCCGGCCGGCTGCTTGGTGGCCGGATTCAGCGGGGGAGAAAGCGGCTGCGGAAAATCCGCCAGGATGTTGTACCAATGCGTGGGAATCTGGTGCTGCGGCAGCGTGATGTTGGTTGTGAAATCCAAGGGAATGACTCCTGCGTATGAGACGCCAGTATCCTATTAAATTCACCGCGTAGGACAATATGCGCCCTATCATTGGATCGAATCCGATGGGAACCGCATTAAGACAATGGACGAATCGACTGGCCAGGGAAACCTCGCCCTATCTCTTGCAGCACGCGCACAATCCGGTGGATTGGTATCCGTGGTCGGCGGAGGCGTTCGAGCGGGCGAGGGCCGAGGGAAAGCCCATTTTCCTGTCTGTGGGGTACAGCAGCTGTTACTGGTGCCACGTCATGGAGCGGCAGTGTTTTGAGAATCAGCAGATTGCCGCGTTAATGAACCAGCATTTTGTGAACATCAAGGTGGACCGGGAGGAGCGGCCGGACGTGGACCAGCTTTACATGACGGCGGTCCAACTTTTGACGGGTCAGGGCGGCTGGCCGATGAGCATTTTTTTGATGCCGGATTTGCGTCCGTTTTTCGGCGGGACGTATTTTCCGCCGCAGGACTCGCATGGCCGGCCGGGTTTTGGGCGCCTTCTGGCGGCCGTCCACGACGCGTGGACCAACCGCCGCGATAAGGTGCAGGAGTCGGCGCAAGAGATGACGCGGCTTTTGCAGGAATTGGCCCGGCCGCAGCCGGTGCAACGGGAACTGCGCATTGATGCGGCGTGGGTCGAAACGATGATCCGGCGCAGCACGGCGGATTTTGATCCGGCGTATGGCGGATTTTCTTCGGCGCCCAAATTCCCGCGGCAGCCCCTTCTGGAATTGCTCCTGATGTATCTGCGCGAGCATCGCGACCAGGAACTGCTCCAAAAGCTGCGCATGACCTTGGATGCCATGGCTCACGGGGGGATTCGCGATCAGCTTGGCGGGGCGTTTCATCGCTATAGCACGGATGAGCGGTGGTTGGTGCCGCACTTTGAAATCATGCTGTACGACAACGCGATGCTCCTGTGGATTTACGCCGAGGCGTATCAGCAGACGCGGGAGGCCCGATACGGGGCGGTCGCCCGCAGCATCGCGGATTTCGTATTGACCGAGATGACTTCGCCGCAAGGGGCGTTTTACACGGCCCTGGATGCGGAGGTGGATGGGCAAGAGGGTGCCAGCTATTTGTGGACCCGGCAGGAGGCGGACGAAATTCTCGCGGGCGTCGCGGACTCGTCCGAGGTCGCCCGCTTTTGCCGCGTGTACGGCCTGGATCAAGACCCGAATTTTGCCGATCCGCATGCTGCGGGCGATGCGCCGCAGAAATACGTGCTCTATCTGGCCGAGCCGTTTGCCGGCGGGCGGCCGGCGCTGCTGGATCCCGGCTTGGCCAAGATGCGGGAAGCGCTTCACGCGGCGCGGCGGCGGCGCAAACAGCCGCGGTTGGATGACAAGATATTGACCGCCTGGAACGGGCTGATGGTCCGGGGCCTGGCGCATGCGGGACGTGTTCTGGCCGAGCCGCGGTACGTGCAGGCCGCGGCCGGGGCGGCGGATTTCCTGCTGGCGCGGCATCGCGGCGACGGCGGGCTGTTGCGCCTCAGCACGCGAGGGAATGCGAAGCTGGATGCGCTTTTGGAGGATTATGCGTTTCTGATCCAGGGACTGCTGGCCCTGGACGAGGCGGGGGATGGAGCGGGGCGGCGCGGGCAGGCGGCCGATCTGGCCGGCGAAATGCTGCGGCGCTTCGGCTCGGAGGATGGGGGATTCTTCTACACCCCGCAGGGGGCGGGGGAATTGCCGGTGCGGCAGCAACTCGGCAGCGACAGCCCGCTGCCCAGCGGCAACGGCGTGGCGGCGATGGTGACGCTGGAATTGGGACACCAACAGGTGGCCCAGCGGACGATCGCTGCGTTCGGCGAGCAATTGCAAAACTTGGGCCAAGGAATGAGCGCGTTGGTGCAGGCGGCGATGCAGTTCGTGCGCGTCGCAGGTGTGCTGGAGATTTCGCCAGGCAAGAGAGCGGCGGATCGGCCGGCGCCGCTGGAGGAACTGGCGGCTCGTGTCTTGACGGCGCGGCCACAGTGGACCAGCGCATCGCGGCTGGAACTTCATTGCAGCGTGCAGGCGGGATTCCACATCAATGCCTTCGACCCGGGGCCGGGTGCGGCGCCGACGCGTTTGTCGCTTGGCCGGTCGGATGCGGCCGTGGAGTATCCGCCGCCAGAGCTGCGGAAGTTTGCATTCAACGATCAACCGTTGCGCGTTTATCAGGGCCAGTTCGTCATTGGCGTTGTGTTTGCGAGGCCGCCGAGCAAGGGCGAGAAGATCGACATGACCCTGTCGTACCAGGCGTGTGACGGCAACGCGTGCCTGGCGTCGCTGACGCGGCAGATTTCGGAGATCGTGCCGTAGAGGCAGGCCATGTCCCTTGCGGGCGTGCCCAATTTTTCGGGCACACATCAATCGAAGCCACGTGAACTCTTGCCCTCCCCCGGTACGTCCGGGGGAGGGTTGGGTGGGGGTTTGACAGTTGCGGCGGTGAGGGCGATCCGACTATCCAGCGCCCCTCGAACAAAACCCCCACCTCTTTCCTCCCCCAGCGTACTGGGGGAGGAGGAAAGGTTGGTCGCCCAAAAGTTTGGGCGCACGCCAGCGACCAGCAACTTTCATCAAGTTCGTTTTTCCGTTACTTTGCGAGCCACGACAAGGAGTCCAACTATGCATTCGGCGATTAGCGTGATCTCCATTTTGTTTTCGGTGCTGGTGCCGCAGAAGATGTGGTACGCGCCGCAGCAGGCGGTGTCGGTGACGGTGGCGTCGAAGCAGGACGTGACCCTGGAGATGACGGATTTTTCGGGGAAGCTGATGAAGTCGAAATCGTCGACGGACGCCAAGGCGGGGGCGACGGTGGATTTGCTGGAAATGTTTCCGGCGTTGGAGGAGGAGGGGACGTTTGTGGTGTATGCCTTGCCGCGGGGAACGCCGCTGGCGTCGGGGGTGCCGAAGGACTTTCTGGGCGTGCCGCTGGTGATCGAGCTGCGGATGCAGGACGATAGGTTGGCGGTGCGGCGGGTGGCGCCGCTGCAATACGCGGTCATGCGGACGGACGCCGGACCGATGACGGTGGTGTTTTATTACGACGCGGCTCCGCACACGGTGGATTCGTTTTTGGCGTTGGCCAGCGAGGGGTATTACGATGGGCTGGTGTTTCACCGGGTGGTGCCGGGGTTTGTGATTCAGGGGGGCGATCCGATGGGCACGGGGATGGGCGGACCGGGGTATCACGTTGAGGCGGAATTCAACGGCAAGCCGCATACGGAGGGCGTGCTGTCCATGGCGCGCAGCGGCGATCCCAACGAGGACCCGTCGATGGGGATTTGGCCGCGGTCGCAATACGCCAACAGCGCCGGCAGCCAGTTCTTCATCTGCCTGGATTACAAGCAGACGGCGGCGCTGGACCGTCACTATACGGCGTTTGCCAAGGTGGTGCAGGGGATGGAGGCGGTGCGGAAGATCGAAAATTCGCCGATCGCCGATCCACAGCGTGGCACGCCCAAGGAGCCGACGACGATCCAAAAAGTCGAGGTGTTCGGGGTGACGGCGGCGGATAATCCGTACCAGCTTCTGTCGGCGCCGGCGGCGCCGGCGGCCTCATCGCCGGCGACGAGGCCGTGAAAACGAGGTTATGCAGATTCGCAATTTCTCGATTATTGCCCACATCGATCACGGCAAGAGCACGCTGTCGGACCGCCTGCTGATGCGCGCCGGGGCGATCACCGAGCGCGAATTCAAGGAGCAGATCCTGGACGATATGGAGCTGGAGCGCGAGCGGGGGATCACCATCAAGGCATCGGCGGTGACGATGTTCCACGAGCACCAGGGCGAGCCGTTCATGCTGAATTTCATCGACACGCCCGGACACGTGGACTTTCATTACGAGGTGCAAAAGGCCCTTCAGGCGTGCGAGGGGGCCATCCTGGTGGTGGACGCCACGCAGGGCGTGCAGGCGCAGACGGTGGCCAACGCCTACGCGGCGATCGAGGCGGGGCTGGAAATCATCCCGGTGATCAACAAGATCGATCTGCCCAGCGCGCGGCCGGTGGAGGTGGCGGAGGAGATCGAGCAGGTGCTGGGCTTCGCGGCGGAAGATGCGCTGCTGGTATCCGCCAAGACGGGAGCGGGGATCGACGAGCTGATCGCGAAGTTGTGCGAAAAATTGCCGCCGCCCAAGGGCGAGGCCAATCAGCCGACGCGGGCCCTCATCTTCGACAGCATCTACGACGACTACCGCGGGGTCATCGTCTATGTGCGCGTGGTGGATGGCCAGTTGGTCAAGGGTCAGAAGATCCGGCTGATGGGGACGGATCGGCAGTACCAGATCACGGAACTGGGGAAGTTAATGCCGCGGCCCAAGCAGGTGGAACGGATCGGCTGTGGAGAGGTGGGGTTTCTAGTGGCGGCGATCAAGGACCTGCACGACGTGCGCATCGGCGATACGGTGACGGACGCGCTGGCGCCCGCGGCTGCGCCGCTGCCCGGCTACAAGCCCATCCAGCAGATGGTCTTTTGCGATTTCTATCCGGCCGGCAGCACGCAGTACGACGAACTGCGCGACGCCATGGACCGACTTCAGCTCAACGACAGCAGCTTTACCTACACGCCCGAATCGTCCGATGCCCTGGGGTTCGGGTTCCGCTGCGGATTCTTGGGCCTGCTGCACATGGAGATCATCCAGGAGCGGCTGGAGCGGGAGTTTCACATCGAGGTGGTGCAGACGGCGCCGACGGTCAGCTATGAAGTGAAGCTGACCGATGGCACGGTCAAACGCATCGACGCCCCCAGCCAACTGCCAAATCCGACGCAGGTCGAGGAGATTCGCGAGCCGTACATTCTGCTGAACCTGATCCTCCCCAGCGAGTCGGTGGGGGCGCTGATGAAACTGTGCGAGGACCGGCGCGGGACTTACAAGAAGACGGAATACATCGGCACAAGCCGCGTGATCCTGGCGTACGAAATGCCCCTGGCGGAGGTGATCTACGATTTTTACGACCGGCTCAAGAGCGCCACGCGCGGCTACGGCACGATGGATTACGCTCTTGTCGGGTTCCGCCCGGGCAATCTGGTGCGGGTGGACATCCTGATCAACGCGGACCGCGTGGACTCGCTGAGCGTGATCGTGCACCGCGATCATGCCGAGCAGCGCGGCCGCAAGCTGCTCCTGCGGCTGAAGAAGGAAATTGCTCGGCACTTGTTCGAGATCCCGCTGCAGGCGGCGATCGGCGGCAAGATCATCGCTCGCGAGACGATCAAGTCGGTGGGCAAGAACGTGACGGCCAAGTGCTACGGCGGCGACGTGACGCGCAAGCGCAAGCTGCTGGAGAAGCAGAAAGAGGGCAAGAAGCGGATGAAGCGCGTGGGGAGCGTGGACATCCCGCAAGAGGCGTTCCTGGCCATCCTGGAAACGGGGGAATGAGCTTTGCCGTAAGTCCCGCTTTTGCACGGGGCTGCGTGATGTTTGTGCGTCGGCTGCGCGCACTATGAGAACAGCTTGAAAGAGAGCTGTATCGCTTGCTGCTGCGTGAAGTTGCGCTGAAAACATTCACCATTTTCAAAAAACTTTTTCCCCGGGCGCTCGGACCGAACTGGAAGTGAGATTAGCGAAGCGGTTTTTGGCGCAATATCGCCGTTTTGGGTTGTAAGTCGTGAAGCGAGCGGCCCGGGAAATGGGCCGAAAACGCGTAAGCTGTTGGCTGGATTTGGGATACGAGAAAAATATGGAAAACCTTCACGTCTGAAGAGGCCCTGTGTGAAAGCGTGGGCCCAGGTGTCGAGAACTGTCCCCCCGCTTGTTGGCCATGCGCATGCAGCGGATAATAAGCCGCTGTTGGGCGGCGGGCGATGCGCTATAATCGCCGTGCTAAATGCTGCGGTTGGCTTGCCTTGGGCATTAAGGGTTCGCGTCACCTTCGTTCGCGCGTCACCTTTAGTTCGCTCCGCCCCCGCTTTTGCGGGCATGTTGTGCGACTCTCCAATCCGTATTGGGGGTGTTGGGCGGATCGGTGTAATCATTGTTAGCTGTCCACTGCACACGTCTATGGATACCGCCTGGCACTCAGAGTTTCGGAAGCGTATGGAGGATTTTGAACGCACGAAGACCAACGGCGTTGTGCCCGTTTCTATCAAAGTGAGAGTCGCGTCAGGTTGCTTCCATCGGGAGCATTCTCCTCAGGCTTATCGGCTCATCGATGAGTACATGGCTAGCGCCGATTTGTCAGACGTCCACTGCCGGTTTGAGGAGCATGAGAGTGGCCCAGAGCTTCTGGTTTATTTGGCCGTCACTACGGCGGGACTCACTTTCGTTACGAGCGTTGTCGAGTTGATTACCGCTATCATCAAGGCTCGTTCTGATGGTATCAGGAAGGGCGACAGACCCTCCGACCCGCTCGAGTTGATTGTTCGCGGGCACTCCAAAGACGGGGAATACTTTGAGGAGATGATTCTTCGGATACCTCAGGACCACGTCATCACCGCGAGGCAGATTGAGGATGCTCTCGCCAAGCGCAAGCCAAAGACACAGAAGAAGCGAAAGAAGAAATGACCCAACAAGGCGGTGCAGCGAACGAGCGCCAGCCGTTTCGCTCAGAGTGAAATACGGACGTCATCGGCGGCTGGCTCCCGTCGCTGACCTTTGCGTTAGGCCGGGTAGAGGCGATCCGATGAGCGTGCAAGCACGAGTCGATGACGCGCTCCTTCTCTGGAAGAGCGGTCGCCGCGAGGGGGCATTCCTCACCGCTCTGGTCGCCGTGGCGGCCACGGCTCGGAAGCGCTTCCCGGATCGCAAGGCCGTCGGCGACCGAGATGCTTTCGAGCGGTTTCTCCGGACGGCGCATTCGGTTCGTTTGTCGGCAGAGTATCGCGGGGAGTGTCACCCGATCGAACACATTTTCTACAAGTGGTTCCGCTGCGAACTCGTCCACGAAGGTGAGCTGCCAATCGATATAGAGTTCATGGCAGACGACGATCCACGTCATCTGTCTGTCCGCGCAGGCGGTGCACCTGAGTTCGTTTTGAAGGTGTCTGAGAGCTGGTTTCACCACCTCATCGGTACGATCGTCGGCGCCCCTGAGAATCGCGATGTGTTCGGTGTCACCCAGAGGCGCAGTCTAACCACCCAGCGCGGACGAGCGGCCGAACCGCGCCCGCAATCCCTTGGGTGGGATGCAAAGCGAGGATAATCTGGCGATCCGCCGAAAATTCCGTGACAAGAACGCCAGAGGGCGGTACACGATTTGCGCTGCAAGCGTTGGGAATTCTCCGCCACCGCTTTTGCGGGCAAGTTGTGGAGCTGACCAAACCGTGGTGGGGATGTTAGGCGGGTCCGTGTAAACGTTGATAGATGATAAATGCGATGCCTGAAGTGGTAACATACATGATCAACGGGGTGGCGGCGGAAGGGGACGCATACGTCCGCGCTATCGACGCGTTGCCCGAGGGTGAACTGGATCTCGTGTTTACGCTGCCAGAAAAGGGATCTCTGGCGCTGTTTGGGATATCGGGCGAATTTACCGTACAGCGCCAGCTGCCCGATGGTTCGATTTGGTGTCTTGGGCCTTATATCAGCACGGACGACGCGAAGAAATTGGTGGCCGGCTTTCTGGCGGACCCCGAGGATTGGAGAGCCGGTTTGGATTGGTGGCAGCTTGGACTCAGCACTCGGGAGGGTTGGCATCGGATCGCACGCATCCTTGTCATCGGTGTGATCGTCGTTGCGCTCGCATGGTTGGTTCGAAGATACTGGTCACACTAAGGATAAACTCAGGACGGGACAAACTGGGACAGGGAACGAAGGGCGCCCGCAGTCCTATGGATGGGCTGTAGGGTGAGGATTTTCTGGCGATCCGGCGAGGATTCCGTGACAAGAACGCTCGGCGGCTGTACACCAGTGGCGCAGCAAGAGGTAGGAATTCTCCACTCCCGCTTTTGCGGGCAGGTTGTGCAAGTGGCCGGAGGGTATTGGGGGTGTTAGGCGGGGACGCCTAATCTGTGTTAGGTGCCATCGCGCACATCCACATGAACCCACCAGCAATCCTATTCAGTTTGCAGGCGGCCAAGAGTGACCCGGCGCTTCATGCACCCGCACGCGGCGATAGGAAGATTCTCGTCACGGAAATTTATGCTTCGAAAGAGGAGGCGGCATCCGAGAGCCAGTGGAGTCACCAGACGAGTTCAGGCAAGTGTCCGGTCTTGCTGATGAGAGATACGGAGTCTGCCGTGTTCACGGAGGTCGCCAAGCAGACGCGGCATTGCCACAAGATAGGCACGGAGATTTACGTGCTCTTGGAAGGCAGGATGATTATCGAGGTCGAGGGAATAGCTCACACGCTTTCGCCGGGCGACACGATTGTTGTGTTGCCGGGAGCGTATCACCAGATTAGGCGCGAGGACAAGTTCTTGTGCCGAGTGTTCACAGTCAATTGTGGCGGATCGAAGGACAGATACGAATGACGACACCTGACAAAAATGCGCTCCAGCGAAGCGCCGCTGCGCCGTCCAGTTGATTGGGTCTCGCCTTGGCAGGGGCGTTTTGCAGGGAAAAAGTGGCGGCCTGGCGCCTGGGAATGACACCCGCTGCGGAGGAGCGGCAGGGCGGGTATAGTACGCGCAGGTCGAGAGTCGCGCGTGTGGCGGGGCGGTCACGGAATAATTTTGCGTTGGGCTAACTGGACAAGCGAGCGCGATTCTGCGAGGCTGCGGGAACCCGCGGTGCTACGCACCGCCGCTAAATCGTGCGCCCTGCTGCGCAGGGTGCATCGCCGCTATATCGAACACAAGACCGACAAATCCATAACCAAGGGTCAAAGCACGGCATGCGTCTATTTCTGATCAATCCTTCAAACCCGCTGGTCAGTATCGCCAAGGAGAGCCGCTGGAGCCGTTACCGGGTGTGGAAACCGCTGAGCCTAATGGTTCTGGCCGGGCTAACGCCGCCGGAGTGGGAAGTCACGATCATTGACGAGAACTTGGGAGCACCGAACTATGAGGCCATGGCTCGGCCGGACCTGGTGGGCATTACCGCTTTCACCGCACAGGCAAGCCGGGCCTATAAGGTGGCCAGTCACTTTCGGAAACTGGGCGTAGACGTCGTCATGGGAGGGATTCATGCGACCATGTGCCGAGAAGAGGCCATGAAGCGGGTGGATTCGGTGGTCACGGGGGAAGCGGAGGGTGTCTGGGCGCAGGTTTTGGAGGACGCCCGGCATGGCAGGCTGAAGCAATGGTATGACGGAGGGCTGGCCAAGATGGACGATGTTCCACTGGCCCGGCACGATTTGCTGGCCGGCGAGTATGCCTTCGGGGCGATTCAGACCACGCGGGGCTGTCCCTTGAATTGCAGTTTTTGCAGCGTGACGACGTTCAACGGCGCGCGGTACCGGCAACGTCCGATTGCGGACGTGGTGCGGGAATTCAAGTCGATTCGTGAGAAATATGTTTTGGTGGTGGACGACAACCTCATCGGGACACGGGCGGACCACATGGCCCGAGCCAAGGAGCTGTTCCGGGCGATGGCGGCGGCGAAGCTGCGGAAGCGATGGATTGCCCAGGTGACGATCAACTTCGCGGATGACGAAGAACTATTGGCGTTGGCGGCGCAGGCCGGGTGCCAGGGCGTTTTCATCGGGTTTGAATCGCCGACGCCGCAGGGGCTTGCGGAGCTGGGCAAGAAGTTCAATCTTCAGAAGGGCCGGGATCTCCGCGCCTCGGTGCGGAGGATACAGCGGCACAACATTTTGGTGGCGGGGTCGTTCATCCTTGGTTTGGACGTTGATGAACCGGGGATCGGCCGGCGGATCGCCGAGGCGGCCAGCCATTACGGCGTGGACAGTCTCAACGTGCTGTTTCTGACGCCGCTGCCGGGGACACGCTTGTGGGACCAGATGAAAGCGGAGGGGCGCGTGGCTCTGGATGCGTTTCCGGAAGACTGGAAATACTACACGCTGACCTTCCCGGTGGCCCGGTATAAGCAGTTGTCTCTGGAGGGAGCCATCGAGGAAATGATTTCGTGCCATGGGAACTTTTATTCCCTGCCGCACATTCTGCGCCGGGTGTGGAGCAGCTTGTGGCAACGGCGCAAGCTGCTGCTCAACCTTGTGAGCAATCTCTCCTACAAGCACAACTTTCGTCTTGATTGCGGGGGCTTCGCGGACTTCAAGGGGTACTGCAACAATAGGAGCAATTGTGTAGAGGAGTCAGAGGGGGAATTAAATGCCGCTTGGTTACAGTGAAATGGGGGTGCGACGAGTGGGGGAACCCGCGAACCGGCGAACCCGCGGTGCTGCGCACAATACTGTCCGGAACCGCGTTCGCAGGGGAGTGTGAAGGAAAGGCGCGAGCATTTCCGAGGGCAATTATTGAAGCAGTAGCAGGCGACGGGAACGTGAACAGTT
>Ga0208456_1000560_pt1 | contig 21954 bp, 26 predicted proteins | sample June2015DPH_4_10_2_FD_184691 | JGI IMG/M metagenome (GOLD analysis project Ga0208456, IMG submission 184691) | Peatland microbial communities from SPRUCE experiment site at the Marcell Experimental Forest, Minnesota, USA - June2015DPH_4_100... | ecosystem: Environmental > Terrestrial > Soil >... | reverse complement strand
ACGCCGAAAAGGCGAATGAGGAGAGAGCGGCGATAGAACGGGACGCCTGCCTTGCTCCGGAGGGGGAGACGTGGAGGATGATGCTGCGCCAGGAAGCCGCCCTGGACCGCTCCATTGACCGCAAAGTGAGGATACTGCTGAGGCTGCGGAAGGAATCTGCCAACCTTCCGGTCGCTCCACCTGATCAGGACGATGGCCCGAGGGTGGGCAACATGGAGGACACCTTCGACAGCGACATTGCGTCCGATAACTCGCAGGGCGTTGAGGCGGTCGAGAACTTAAAAATGAACGACCGACGCGGGAATGTCATTGAAAACAAAGGATCGGGTTTGGACAATCAAGGACCAAGCGCGAATGTTGTAGAAAACAAACCTAGTTACGCACAAAATGCAGGAATGTTATTGAAAACAAAGGATGTTAGCTCCAGGTTGGCGTTGGGTGACAGGTGCTAGGTGAGGCAAGAGGAGGATTCCGGAGCCATGATCCAGGAGTCAAGGTGCAGGAAGTGAGCTTCTACTGACCGCCGTACCTTCTCCTCCAAAGTCGGCGCAGGCCGGGTCCGTCCATCATCAGTTCTGTCATCTCATCGGTTCTTGACGGTATCTAGAACCAGGCTTAACCTGAATCATGCGTGAAGAAAGCACGGACTCGATTCTTTGGGCTCGGAAAACGCGGCTTCAGTGGTCATCGGGGCATTACACCCAAACCTCACTCTTAGTGCGGTTTCAATGTAAACGCCAAAATAGCTGCTCCGGACGCTTTCCGCAACGTCTTGTGCTGTTCTCAAGTTGCTCATGACGCAGGACTCAGGTTAAGCTTCGTCCGGGTCTTCGCCAGGATAGGCTCCTTGGCGCTGACCCTCAAGACCATGCGTAGGTCCCCCAAACTCCCGAAACTTCTGCTGGCGACATTGGCGACGCTTTTTGCCGCCGCCACAATCCTGTACAGCGGCCTTTGGATGTACGGCACCGCCACCCACTGGCAGAGCGGCGTGGAATTGGGTTTTGATAACGAGTACGTTGCATCCGAACACTGCGAGCTTGTCAGAAGCGTCATGCGTGACAGCCCGGCAGAAAGAGCTGGGTTAAGGCCGGGAGATCGGATTCTGAGGATCGACGGGCGGCAGATCGAGAACGCTTACTCGCTCAGTGATGTCTGGAGCAGGGGCCGGCCCGGCGATACTGTCGAGCTGACAATCGAGCGCGCGAGCGTCTCTGCCCCATTCGTCGTCAAGGCTGTATTTCGGCGGGCCGGTCACTTCGGCTGGAAGGAGGGAGAGATAACGCAGCACCTGGGCCAGGACATCATCGACACGTTCCCCGTCGCATTCCTAGTAGTCGGCTTGGCGGTCTTGTTTCTTCGTCTGGAAGACCCAAACGCCTGGCTCCTGGCCTTAATGTTCGGTGGCTTCATCGCAGTAGCCTCCTTTCCCGATTGGTTCGCCGGCCTGGGGCCATCCTTGCGACCGTTCGCGATGGCCTACCGGGCGATCTTCGACAGTTTAATCGGGGCGCTCTTCTACTTCTTCTTCGCGGTGTTCCCGACGCGGTCGCCGCTCGATCTTCGAGCTTCGTGGTTGAAATGGGTGGGCCTGGCGACTGGAGTATCCATGGCGCTGGCCGGACTGAGGGCGGGCGATCCGCGCGCTCCCGCGGTACTGGTCAGGCTGGTGGGGGAACACGCCGCCAACATTATTCGATTGTCCGACCTCTATGGGTTTGTCGCGTTGGGCTTGGTCTCGCTTACCTGGAATGCCTTCAGCACCACCACCGCCGAGGCGCGCCGCAAGATTCGAGTGATTCTTTGGGGGACGCTGGTGGGCGTCGTACCGGTGGTGCTGCAACGTGGAGCCGATGACTTCTTCGGATTTCACACGCCCTTCTTGCTCGGTGTTGCGTTCGTGATTTTGCTGTTTCTTTTTCCCATATCCTTTGCCTACGCCGTCGTGAAGCACCGGGTGCTGGAGATCCCGGTCTTGCTCAGGAGGAGTGCTCGTTACCTGCTCGTGCAAAGGGGTTTTACGATTTTGCTGGCTCTCGTGAGTGTCGGTGTGACGCTGGTTTTCGCTCACGCTTTTGCTCGTTATCTGGAACCGCTAACAGGGGCCGCTGTACCGGGAAGTATAGCCTTGGGGACCGGCTTCGGCACACTCCTGCTTTGGACGGGAACGCGGGTGCATAAAGGTGTGGGCGGGAGGATCGACCGGGCCTTCTTCCACAATGCCTACGACGCTCGCGTGATCCTGCAGGACTTGGCGGAGAAGACCCGAACCGCGACTGACCGAAAAGAGCTGGCGGGATTACTGGAGCACCATCTGAATAAGGCCCTTCGACCGAGTTCTTTCGCGGTCTATCTCGAGACGAGTGACCATCAACTTTCCGCCGCGCGCGGTGATGTCCCGCCTCAACTGCAAACCATTTCTGCCACACAACCAATGCTGGCTGGTCTGGCGCGATACGGCCGGCCTTGGGAGGTTGCCGCGGAAAGCCTGAGCAGTACCTCAGAACCTTCTCTACTGGCGCCCCTTCGGCCCGATTGCCTGGTACCCATGTTGGGACGTGATAGCCGGCTCGTAGGTTTACTGGTACTGGGCCCCCGCCTCTCGGAGGAGCCCTATTCGAGAGAAGACAAATACTTGCTGGCTTCGGTGGCCAGCCAGGCGGGCGTCGCACTGGAGAGCATTCGCCTGGGTGAGAAGATCGCCGAGCGAATCGAGGCTGAGCGGCGCGCTGCGCAAGAAATGGAGTTTGCCCGGCAGGTTCAGGCCAGGCTGTTCCCACAAAAGCTGCCAGCGCTCGCGACCCTGGAATATAGCGGCAAGTGCACACAGGCGCGGGAAGTTGGGGGCGACTATTTCGACTTCCTCGACCTGGGTGCGGGACGAGTCGGCATCGTCCTGGCGGACATTGCCGGCAAGGGCATCTCCGGCGCAATGCTCATGGCCAACCTGCAGGCCAACTTGCGCAGCCAATACGCGGTGGCTTTGAGTGACCTGCCGGGACTGCTCAGGTCTGTGAACCATCTTCTCTACGAGAATACCGCCGAAGCCAGTTACGCCACCCTCTTTTTCGCAGACTACGAAGACTCGGGTCGCCGGCTGCGCTATGTCAATTGCGGTCATTGTCCACCGATCCTGTTGCGAAGCAATGACACGGTAGAACGTCTCACCGCCACGGCGACGGTGCTGGGACTGTTCGACAAGTGGCAGTGCTCCGTCGATGAAGTTACCTTAACTCCGGGTGACATGCTGGTGGTCTACTCCGACGGGGTCACGGAGGCAGCGACCGCCGAAGGGGAAGAGTTTGGCGAGAGCCGCCTTGTTGAGATTCTGCGCGTCCAGCGCCACCTGCCTGTCTCCACTCTGCTCGAAACAATCGTGGCAACAGTGCAAGGGTTTAGTGATGGCGAACAGGCAGATGACATCACACTGGTCATCGCACGCTGCCGATCCTAGCACCGAGGTTTTTGTGGTAGGTCCGGTCGAGAGGCAGGAATCCGTACAAGTCCAATAGAAAGTTGGTGCTGGAGGGGGGAGTTGAACCCCCATGCCGGGTGACCGGCGGCAGATTTTGAGTCAGGTTTTCGCCAGTTGTACGGTTGCGCACCTAATCGCACCCAAGCGTAAAATGCTTTTATTTCAATGCATTACAAGCTGTGCATTTTGCGCCAAAGCGCACCCAAACGCACCAAGTCCCAATCCAAACTGACACCAAAACTGACACCAAAATGTAGCCTGTAGGCTATTGCCTTTTTTGTCTAGCCCCAGGACTTCGCTTGCTGCCCTTCCCAGACGTGGTTACGAATCTGGCGTGGCGGCATCGACGTATTGGCACGCCCCAGGAATGCTGCGACTGCAAAGCTCCTCCAGTGCAAGGCGCACGTTCCTAACCCGATCAGTATTGATGGGATGGTTCGCGGAGTAACGCATCGAGACGCTTGTGGGAGCAAACTGCTGAAGCGTTTGGAACGTGTTGACAAACCCGTTGGGGTTGAATCCGGCTCCGACGACGTACTGGATGCCGATATTGTCCGCGTGTTTTTCGCAGACTTGTTGGAGCACAGTTTGCCCGGCTGTGGCAACGATATTCTGTCCAAGCACCCCACAGTATTGATCGGTCAGGTGCCCAACTTCGTGTGCCATGATAGCCGCGATGGCGTCCCGGTCCCAGCGTAAGGCGTTGCCGATGGACGTATAAAAAAACACCGTCCGCAGGTCAGGACGTGAGCTAGAGTTTAGGCAATTCGCGCTCGGGGCTGTGTAGATGACAGTCCAGAAAAAGTTGGGAATCCAATAATAGTTTTGCTTGAGCTGGCTGACGATCTCTGCCAGAAGCCTGAGTTGGTCTGGTGCTGGTTCCTGACTAGGGTCGTAACATCCTTGCATCCCGCCGCCGTTGAGAAAGTTTCCCTGGCCGGACATCAGAAAGTACCCGGTGGGGTCCGCGTGAGAGGCAACCGTTGCCGACTGGTCGTGAAAATCATGCACCTGTCGGCCCTGCGTGGCGTTGTATATGCCCGTCGCCGCCGAACTAAGGTCGTACGCGATGGTTAGCTTGGTGCAGCCCGAGGTCAAGCACGGTCTTGGCCGGGGTTTCTCTTCACGGCGCGCGCGGTGCTTCCCAAGGCTGCCTCCGCCGGAGACCCCAGCAGTCCCAGCGAAGAGTAGGAGCGCAAGCATTACGGAGGCAAAACCGGTCATCATTGAACCTCCCTTTGAAAGTGTCTGAGAACTGGTGAGGACTCTACCACATGCAGTGGATGACTGCAAAGTCCAACTTTAGATGACCTTGTAATGCCGTTCAAAAAAGCTCAGGATAGTTTCTGAACGCTCAGACAAGGGGATCGTATTGCCGGAGCGGAGCAAGCGCCAGATTTGGCGATTTGTAGGCCCCGCGCGGTGCCGTGTCGGTTTTCTGGCGGTATACGGACGGTGTGTGTTCGGTGTTCGGGGGTGTTTCGGCTCTGTTCCACAGTACAGTAGAGTCCAGTTACAGTACTAAAGGCGACACCACGCGAAGCAAAAGATACGCCGATCCGTGTCCTGTGGCTTCGGCGCGTGCTAGCGAGGCGTGCTGAGGGGATGCTGGCCCTCCCACGGGTATTTTGCGCAGTTAGGTCGGAATCCTTCTTCCTTGTGTGCGCATGACGTTTCGCAGGCCAGCTCGCAAACTACTCTCGTAGTGGTGAATGGTCAGTGGCGCCGTCGCCGGCGCCAAATTTCCTGGGCGAATTCTGAGCGCCGCTCCTTCGGCGTCTCGTGGATGATGCATCCGCCTTCATCGTGCTCGCCACGCCGATGTGATATCGCAGCCTGCACATACTCCCGGAGGGTTTCAGCTCCCGGATTAAACTGACGTGTCGGACGCCCCACGCCCAAGCGTTTGGCGCGAAGGCCGAGCCGCGTGTTGCAGCTCTTGCAAAGGTAGCGAAGATTCGACGGCGCATCATTCGACTCATCCGCGTCTCGATGGTCCACCACCAGGAAACGAGTCGAGCCACACAACTCACAGCGTCGCGGGCCTGGAACACACTGCTGTGCTCTGTACCGATGGGCGCGATCACTGATGGACTCCGCGGGCTTGCGCCAATGACGGCCACAAGCGCCCGCGACTACCTTCGGTGGTTTGGGCGCGAGTCTTCTTCCTCGTCCTGGTCCGCTTCCTCTTCGGGGGCGACAAGGTCCTGGACATCATCGAGTAGCTGGTTCAGGTCCTCGTTTTCCTGCTCCAATTCGTCGACTCTTTCCTCTAACTCTCTCTTGGAAGCCATATGCAACATCCTCCGTGGATTTTGAATTTGGATATGCTTTCGCTCGGCATACTCTTCGACACTTTCGTCCGCGATCTCGGCCGCCCGCTCCGGATCCTCCCGAACGTCACGGGTGAATCTGACGGCCTTTTCCTTTCGCTGTTCGAGCTGCTGCCGGGTGAGTGTCTTCATAATCACACCTTACTTGGTCAGGATAGGTAGAGAGATGGGCGCAAATAAAGGCCCGTCTTTTTTTTTATTGCTAGAAATTAGCGATGAATTTTTCCTTTGTGGCCTACGTCGGAAGTCAGGTCGGGCGCGGGCGGCGTTACGGAGCCGGAGGATTTCCTTGTGGCGGTCGGTCCGCTTGAGAGTAGCATAGCCTGGGATACATTGGCGGTAAATCTCGCGCCACGGTATGCCCTGGCGCTTCAATTCGCAAGCGCGGGTCACACGCGCCTTGCGGGGTCGGCCTGGGTGGGGCGGCAGGCTAATTTTGATCTGCCGAATTACTGCTTTCTTTGTGGCCGTCGCATTGGGCTGAGTGAATGCCCCTGGATGTCTCTGGCAGACGCGACTGGCGAATCGCTCTGTTTCAACCTTGATAGACTCTCTCTCGCGTTCAAAAGCGGGCGTCTCCGCTACTTCAGGAGTGACCGTCTGGTCCGTGCTCACCTTGCTGCTCCTTCCATTAACTGGAACGCTTTCGCTGCGTTACCTTCTTCAAGAGCCGTCAGGTCGGCTTCAATCGGGGGGCGCTGCGCGTAAATTCGGGATAGTGCTTCCCATGCCCCCGCGTCCTCGGGTCCGGCACCGTGAGCCTGTAACTCAGCACGGCCCAGCGCCCGCAATTCTTCCAGCAGCTCGGCCCGGCGCTTCCGCACCATTTGATAAAGGCGCTTCGCTGCTTCTTGTGCTTGCTTCTGCTCCCGCCGAAGGCGGATGTACTCAGCGCGGGGTAGCCATTCGCGCCGAAGGCCAAGGCGCGTGCGGAGGGTGCGGATTCCGCCTTGAAAGTTACAGCCCGCGTGGAAGCAGTGAAAAACCTCTTTCTCAAGATTGACACTCAAGGTCGGCCGCTTGCATGCGGGGCAAGTCCATTTTCCTTTGCCTCGGCCTGGTGGGACGGCCCCTGCCAATTCGAGCAAGCTCGCAAAGTCCGCTTGGTGTCCTGCGCTCACGTTGTGTCTCCCACGTCTAACGACAACCCCGCCTCAGCCAATTTGCTGAGAATGTCAGCGAGTGGTGGCGCGGCACGAGTGTGCGGGTGTTGAAGCCGCCACCGTAACTCTTGGAGGTAGGCCCGGTAGAATTTTCCCGCATCTACCACGACACTTACTGGAGCCACAGCGAAGGGCGTTTCTTTGGGGTGGTAATCAATCAGGCGCACTCCGGGGGGCAGACTCGCGTTCACCTCATCCAGAGACGGTGCCTGACTCTGCTGATCCCTGAGCATGCCAGCTACAGCGTCCCGATTTTGCCGAAGGTCTGCGACCAACTCGCGGGCCTCTGGGTTGTTTGCGGGTATGCGGTACCGCACCCGTTCGCCGTCCCAGAATATTTCACCGCCAAGCTCGCGAAGCCGGTCAATCGGACTGGTCAAGGCACTCAAATCTCTCCCTCTTCGAAAGGCTTTTTTTCTTCAAAGGTGCTCATACATGAAATGTTGAGCATCTTTGAATCCTCTGGCGGCTTATCCCCTTTGTTTTCAGGTTTTTCGTCAAAGGTGCTCAATTTCGATGTGTTAGTGTGAGCATCTTTGACGGCACTACTTTGAGCATCTTTGGCGGCATCATGGGAAAGGGACCATTGCCAAGGCGCGCCGCGACCACCGGTTTTTTGGGTGACTCCTCGGACTCCCTTAAAGGCCCTACGAACCGTTGTCCAAGAGAGTGCTGCCTGTGTAGCCTGGCGTCTTATCTCTGGTACCAGTTGCGGACCTTCACTCAGGAAGTCCTTGATCCATTCTTCCGCGTCGCGCAACTCGGAACGGTCGTCCTCCGACTCGGCGCCGGACATTAGACTCTCTGCGTCGAGGGTGACTGCGCCACCTTCCCAAGCGACAAGGGCAATCCCCGGCGGTGTCGGTGCCTCGATTCGGTAGGCTAATCCTCCAACATCTGGACCGAGATTCTGCTTTACGGGCACGATCAACCTACGGGTCTTATCATTAGGATCTGCCGATACACCCCAGACGGAGCGTGCAGCTGCCGCGAAAGCCAGGCTTCCGATGGCCCGATAGATTGCCGCACCTGGAGACTTGCGTAAGTGTGTAACTCCGATTACTGCGGTTTCGCGTCTGGTGGCGAGGGCCGCCAGTGGCGAGAGCAGTCCTCGCACTTCGGCGTTGAGGTGTGAATCAACGTTGCCCAGATACGCAGATATGGGGTCAATGATTACGAGACGTGCTCCGGTTCTTTCGATCGCGTCCTCGAGAGCCGGAATGTCTTGCTCGAGACTGAAAGAAGCCTCAATACGCATGCCGTCTTCGGTATATCGATAAGCAGCCTCCAGCAGATGCACTCTGGAAACCTCCGCTTTTGCCGCGTCCAACCGGGGGCGGATTGTGTCTGCTGCATCGTCTTCCGCGCTTAAAAGAATGGCGCATCCTGGGTGGCACTCTGCCCCATCCGGGAATTTCCTGCCTGTTGATACGCGTGCAGCAATGTCGAGAGTCACCAGACTTTTCCCCAAGCCGGGGTCTCCCACTAACAGCGTCAACTTTCCGAGCGGAATTCTCGCGGGCCAGAGCCACCGAAGAAGCTCAGGTTTCACGCTCGAGAAGCATCGCATCTTGGCTCGCGCTGCAGTATCAGGAGAGAGCTCGCTTAGGATACTGTTTGCGAGTGATGGCTCCGCTCTGAGTTGCGTCTCGAAGTCCGCGCTCTTAGTCATTGGCACATGCCGCCTCAACGGGCGTCACCATCCGGCCCACATGGTCACGCCGGGCGAAGCGCTCGAGCTCAGTGGCCGGAATGAGCACTTTCCTACCGATCCGCCTCACCGAAATTTCCTTGCGAGCTTGTAAGTTATCGAGCGTCCGCAAGGAGATGGACAGCATGGCCGCCGCCTCCGCTCGCGTGAAAAGTAGTTTCTCTGCCATAGATCCTCCTTCACTCGCGCACAGTATCGCGCACACGCGCAGGCGTCCGCATCGCAATTTAATTGGTTTCTATTAAATTTCCCCGCGAAATTGGCAGCTATTTCGTGGAGTTGGCGGGGAGCGCTTCGGCGGGAAGCTCTTCTTCCGAGGCAGCGCACGCTTCTAGTTCCTTGAGAATTGCGTTGAGGCGGGAGAGTATCTGTTGGTTGGGAGCACTCTGCTGAACCTGGCGTTTATACGCACTCTGGGCCACCTTGTCAGATATGCCGAGCTTCTTTCCGATCTGGCCGAAGGAGAGCCCAGTCAGCCTCAACCTGCAGATTTCTTTGTCGCGGGCGTAGTGCTTTGGTGTGCGCCCTTTCATGCTTAGGTCGGGTGCGAGAGTTTTTTTGTACATGTTCTTAAAAATTCGGCGGGCCTCGATCACGTTGCGCTGGCGCTCTGGGTCGCCGAGGCGAGGATCCGCGACCCGCAGTATCTTCGCGAAGAGTTCAAGGACGTCCGGGACGTTACGCATGAATAGAATCGCGATCAGCAGATCCCACATGAAATCTCGCACATCATCCTTGGTCAACTCATTTGCCTCTTTGCCAAGGACCTTCGGAGCGATATTCAACACACGGTCTAAGAACTCGTTCGTCAACAGATCCAGGGAGTGTGTGTTCTGCTCGTTCGTGTGCATGGTTATCTGCCGCCGGCGCAATGCCGCAGCAACAGGCCCCTAGATTATCACTTGACAAACTTACAAGCAAGTATTATTTTCTCAGCATGGCGAAGACAAAGACCGTCCCGATCAAGGAGTATGCCCGCGAATTTGCCCGCAAAGGGGGCAAGGCGCGAGCCGCAAAATATCCCAAGTCCCTGCTGAGAAAGTGGGCAAAGCTCGGCGGGCGCCCGCCGAAGAAAGGGAAGGGTGCGTAATGGCTAGGCCACTATTGAAGAAGGTCCGGGGGATTTTCGAGAAAGTGCAAGGCTCCGGCGTCTGGTGGGTGCGGTGGGCGGACAGCGGGGGAAAAATCCACCGGGAAAAAGCCGGGACGCGGGAAACCGCTGGCATCCTCTACCGCAAGCGCAAAACTGAAGTCCTGCAAGGAAAGAAACTCCCTGAGTGCCTGCGGAAGAATGTCCTCACGTTCGGGGACCTGGCCGAGAAGGTCCGCGAACACGCCAGGGACGCGGATTATTCGGACCGCTACCGCGCCATCCTCCGCCAAGAGATAAGCAAGCTCGAAAGCTGGTGGGATGAGCGGGCCGCCGATTCCCTCAAGCCGTCTGAAATCGAAGCCAAGCTCAACGAACACGCCAAGACACCCGCTACATTCAACCGCTACAAAGCCACGCTGAGTCTGGCGTACCGACTTGCCCTCAAGGACAGCCTCTTGGAAGTGAATCCGGCCCGTATAGTAGGCCACAAAAAGGAAAATAACGCGCGACTGCGCTACCTGTCCGAAGCCGAAGAAGCCAAGCTAAGGAAAACCATTCGTGACTACTGCCCCTCGCATGAGCCGGAGTTTGACCTCGCCCTCTACACCGGGATGCGCCGCTCCGAGCAATACGGGCTGCTCTGGCACAACGTGGACTTCACCACCGGCCTGATTACCATTCCGCGATCGAAGCACGGCGAAGTCCGTTACGTTCGCATCAGCTCTCTAGCGAAGTCTGCCCTTCAAGCCCTTGTGCGATTCCGCAAGGGAGATGATTCTCCCGTCTGCCCTGGGGGGATGACGCGCGGTGGCTATCGTGACCGCTGGTTTTTCGAGTGTGTCGAGAAGGCGGGATTACTGGATGTGATCTGGCACAGCTTGCGGCATACTTACATCAGCAGAGCGATCATGAAGGGTCTTGACATTAGAACGGTCAAGGATCTGGCGGGCCACAAAACAATCACCATGACGGACCGCTACGCGCACCTTGCCCCCGATTATCTGCGGGAAGCCGCCGAAAGAGCGGTTTCGCCGGTCCGAACTGACACCAAAACTGACACCGGCCATTTTCAAGAGCAACCTATTTCACGCGGATATGTACAGTAAGTCTTTTAGTGTGTTGGTGCTGGAGGGGGGAGTTGAACCCCCATGCCGGGTGACCGGCGGCAGATTTTGAGTCTGCTGCGTCTGCCAATTCCGCCACTCCAGCCCTTTTCTTTTCAGTCAGTTAACAATCCCAGTTGCAACAGCAGTTGCAATTTGGGAAAACTTGGGAAAGATAAGCTTTCCCAATTCTTCTACTGCCTGACGCTTTGCAGCCTCGTCAGTCTCGGCATACACAAGAGTCATGTTCGGGTTGCTATGACTCAGCACAGCCTGCTGCGCTTTGAGCGAGACTCCATGGCTGTGCATAGCAGATTCCGCCGAACGCCGGAAGCTTCGCCAGGTGAAATGCGGGATGCCGAGTGCCTTAGCCACTTTGGTGAACTCATCCCGTGTTCTGTGCTCCAGCGAGGATCCCCCCGAGCCATCCGGTTCCAGGAATAGGAATGGACCCTCGTGACTCAGGTTCCGCACAGCCTCCACTACCTCCGGGCAGAGTGGAAGCCCCCGGTGGCTCTTCTTCGTCTTGACTTCACCCAGCTTGCCCCGGTAAAGGCGACGCTGGATGGTCACGACCCCGCTGTCCAGGTCGAAATCCTCGCCCTTGAGCGCAAAGAGTTCCGACTCCCGCAGCCCCGTCGTGGCTGAGATCATGACCATAGTCCTGTATGGGTCGGAAAGCTGGTCAATGACCATGCTCATCTGCTCGGGGCGGAGGACCGATGCCCTTGCCACCGGCAATCCTTCCGGCAGGCGGAGGCTGGAGGCTGGGCTCTCCTTCAGGTATCGCTAGTCAACCGCCGCTTGGAACAGGCAATTGAGGGTCGCCCTGATGTGCTTCAGGACTGAGATACTGTACTTTCCGCCGAACAAGTTCACAAATTGTTGTATGTCCGCTGGGCGGATGTCAGCTATGCGCCAATCAGTGAAGTAGGGTCGTATCCACCGACGTGCGGTACTCTGGTAGAAGTGGCGTGTGGACTCCCTGTAAGTGGGAAGCAAATCACTCTCCCACTTTTCGTAAAACTCCTGGAAGATCGTGGTCTCAACCGGAGTGAATGTGCCCTCATTAAGCGACCTCAACCAACCTCCCAGTATCGTGCGTGCATCGCTCTTGCTTATGCTCTTGCAAGCCCCGATGACCCTTGAGCGGAGTACTGTCCGTACTTTGCCGTTCTCCAAGACAGGTTCCAAGTATCGAGCCACCCAAACCTTGCATCGCTTGCCACGGGGAAAAATATGCCCCGTCTGGTAGCGTCTGCGCATTTTCCCTCCGATCCAGATTCGGAGGGCTTTTCCCACAGCGATTATAGCAGGATTGAGCGGGTTCCTGTCCATCAAGATTCCAGTGTTTCGCCAGAGAATGGCGCTCGCCATGGCCTAATTGGCCTCAATCTTCTCCAGGGCATTCAGCATCACTTTCCACTTTTCGATGGTTTCCGGTTTCTTATCGGGCACATAACCGTCGGGGTAGCGGATGACATTGACCTCAACCGGAACCTCGACGCCAACCGAGGTATCTGTCGAGGTCACGGTGATTGAAGCACGCCGCATGCAGGAACGGAGACTATCACCCGCTTCCTTCTCCTTTTCGGCAGGTGCGGCCGCAGAAATGGCGTCATGCAGCGGGGCACAGACCGGGAGCTTGTCATCGGCGGCATAGGTTCTGGGTTGCCGGGGCGCTGGGCCCAGTCGGCGTGCCCGTCGATGACCGGCCGCTGGCCTGTGTTGGCATTTATTCAAGCGCCCTCACGCAGGTGCCCCATGCCCATAACATACCTAGCAGATTTGAATTTTGGACAGGGTTTTTGGGTCAGGCCGCCAGAAAAGCGCCGAGGCCCGCACAGGCGAGTCGATTGGGGAACCCTATCCGGCCAACATAAAGTCCGAACACGATGAGCCACGGGCCGTGGGCATGCGCCGAGGCATGGCAACGGACAGAGCCAAGGATACGACTCTGAACAAGAACAGGCAGGATTAAGCAGGGCAAGAAACCCACCTGGTCGCTCTCTGAGCTACTCTCGTGGAAAGTCGATGAAGCCTGGGAGCGGACGAGGCGGATCGTGGCAGGTGGGGGTTAGCACAGATGACCAGAATAGGGGCGTGGGCAGTGTACCCTGCTGGTCAGAACCGTGGCGATGCTACTCGCTGGCAGGCGACCGCAGATTGTCAGCTCCCGAAATTACGGCAGGCAGAATCTTCACTTCCTGCGCGGTTTGGGCTTGCTGCACACTCTGACCGCTGGGACTGAATAGAAAAGCTGCCCGTGCTCAGCCATGTGGCAACAGGCGCAGGGTCACGAGGTGCTGAAGGGAGCCATTACCCTGCTGGCCCCCTGCCGGACCCTGAGGTGCCTCCCGCTCGCCGCCTTCTCGTTTCTCCCTGCGCCAAGAAACAATTTGCTGCAGCTTGCGCTCGAACTGCCGCTCCAGAGCCGCTTCGTACCGCATGATCTTCTCCAAATCCTGCTGGCCAGGGAGCAACTGTGCGTCCTTCATCGGCTCAGTCAGCCGTTCGTCCCTTTCTTGGTTTAGCTGAGCGAGCCTTTCAAAAGATTCGATTTCCGGGTCGAGTTCCTTTACAAACCACGCTCGGTGGCCCTTTTGGAGGGCACCGTCTCCGGCCTCCTGCTCTTTCTGGAATTCCTCGAATTTCTTTCGGAGCAAAGCCCCCTCCAGACCCGGCGTTTTCCCGTACACCCCAACGAGAAACACGAGCCCCGACGCCACAAAGCCTTCCGTTTCGACCAGTGCTCGCAAGTGCTTCAACGAATCCAGAATCAGGGAGTATTTCTCAGGGGAGTCTCCTAGCCCCATATAACCGACCTGTTTAGTCATCGCCCATTCCAATGCCCCCCAGGTTCCTTTTCCTCTGCTGGCAAGGCCCCACTCGTGATCAAGTTCAAACCTCCGCTTCTGCGAGGCAACGATCCCAGCCTCGGCTCGGAGGAGCCGCCGTCGGCGCCAGCGAAGCTCTGCCATGTCCTCTACCAACATCTGCTCGAACTCATCGCGGGGAGCCAAAGCTCTGCGCAGAAAGTTACGAAGCTCCTCAAAGTCAGCGGGATTCTCGCCGAGTTCCTTCATGCTGGCAGCAGATACCCTGGCATAAACCAAGTGTTTGCCGGCGTTTTGGCTCGAATGTCTTTTGCCCAACTCGCTTTGGGGCCCGGTCGACTCCCGGCTGTTTGCTCGATTCGCGACCAAAAGCGGGTTAGTCAGTTTCTTCCGAATAAGAGCCATAAATCACCTCCTCTGAACAGGCGGTCCGAAACCGCCCACTCGGACGGTCTCGCCTTTTCTTCGTCCACGCTCAAAGCGAAAGACCTCATGGATTCCCCCCCCATTGCGCAGGGCCAATTTGAATGTCGGTTTCCGTCCATCAGGTTCATAAAACTCGACCTATGAAAAGTTCCAAGAAACGGTTCGGGGATTATAGGAGGGGACTCGCACTTCCTGTGCGATTTGGTCCCACTACACAACCTGCCGGCTGGCCATTCGGGCCACATTTCCTGCCGATAGGTCGGCGCTTCCTCAGCTGCTACGGGGAGGCGAAAGCTGACGGCAGCCGCATTAACGGGAAATCTCTGCCGCCGTAGTATCACCTGCCTGCACTCACCACCGAACTTACGTTCGGGCATTACGGTGGCAGGGGCGTGCGCGGTAGGTGCTCCATAACTGCCCCAAAACTTCTCTCCACCGCTCGAAGGATTACCGCAACTGTTGCAACTACCCGAACACACCACGTTAGGTTTTTAAGGGGTCTTTACGTTAACGCCGTTTCCCCCTTAGCCACCTTTGGCCGAGGCTACCGGCTGCCAATTCTCTCTTAAATTTCAAGACTTTTTTCTTTCTAGAAGGGTGCGGGAAACCTCTTTCTTTTTGAACGTCAGGAAGCCACGAGAGCATGGGTCACCTCCTGGGCAGGGGCAGCATTAAGCCGAAAGAGCTTGGAGCCGTCGTAGGGCTGATGGGTTTTGAACATAGCGTGGAGAGCGTGCAGGAGTTTGCGCATGACGGCGACCAAGGCTTGCATTTTGAATTTGCCCTGGGCGAGCAGATGCTGATAGAAGGCGCGCAAGTGCGGGTCGTGCTGGATGGCGACCAAGGCGGGCATGAACAGAGCGTGGCGGAGATGTTTATTGCCGACCTTGCTGATGCGCGGCTTCTTATGCACGGAGGTTCCCGAGGTGTACTGGCGCGGGTCGAGCCCGGCGTAGGCCACCCACTGGCGAGCCTCCAGGTCGGGCACCAGCACGCCCAACTCCCCCAAGAGCTGCACGGCGCTGGTTTCGCCGATTCCCGGCACGCTGTCGAGCAGTTCAAAGCGCTCCGCGAGTTGGGGATCCTGCGCGATCAGCTTGCGCGCCTGGCGGGTCAAGCGCTCCATGGCCCGTTCCTGGGCCCGCAGGCTGCGCGCCAAGTCACGCCGCACCACCGCCGGAACCGCCTTGGACAGCCCGGCCGCATGCTGACGATTTTTCTCCGCCGTCTGCATCTCCACCAGCTCCCGCAGGCGCCGCGCCAGCGCGTGCAAGGCCAGCGTGGCCACCGAGGGCCGCTGCCAAGGTTTAAAGGGCATATGCACGGCAAACTGTTCCAGTACCCCCGCGTCGATCTGATCGTTCTTGCTGCGCTTCATCATAGCCTGAGCGAAGTGACGGACGGCACGTGGATTGGCTACCATCACCTCGATGCCCTCCTGCCCGCTCAGCGCCAGCGCCAGGTCCAGACCGTAGAGACCCGTCGACTCCATGCAAACGCGCACCACGCGGCCCGCTCGCCGCAGGTAACGAAGGATCATCATATGGCCTTCCGGTGTGTTAGTGAAATTTCGCAAAGGCTCCAAGTCCTCTTGCCGTCGCAGCCTCACCACCAATTCCTTCGCACTGACTTCGATTCCACACGTGTCCAGGTTGCTCATAACACCCTCCTGGAGTTAAGCTTTCGGTCCGGTCCCCCCGACCCTGTGCCGTCTCCCGTCGAGCTTGAATATGCAGGCTCATAGGGCCTCGGATTCTCCTCGGCGTGGGAGAAGAGGGCGGGGGGCCTATCTACCCGACAGGCTCGGGAGTTCCCTCCCGGCCTCAGCGCAGATCGGCCTCCGCCGCCGGACACCGCTAACTCCAGGGACTGTTTTACACCCGAAATCAACGGCGAAGCAAAGATACAAGAGCAGAACTCCGCCTACGAGGTCTGCGGCTAGAATGATCATCCTAAGTGGGAACCTGAGAATGAACGGACCAGCGGCGGAGAAGAGCTAAATGCGTGTTGGAGCCTCAACAATCTGCCGTTCGGTGGCTTGCCTTGCGGTCCCGCTGGCGATACCGGGAAGCGCTTTCGCCTGGGGTCGCGAAGGCCATCAAATCATAGTGATTGTGGCAGAGCATTATATGCGCCCGAAGACCACTGCTCACATGCGGGAGCCGCTCGCCCCCGAGAGCGCTGAAGAGGCCTCCGTGTGGGCCGATGAGTACCGGTGCGACCACCGCGAAACCGGCCCATGGCATTACATCGACATCCCCCTGGCGGATTCCAAGATCGACTTGGCCCGCGAGTGCGCTAACGGTGATTGCGTAATCGCCAAGACGGAGCAATTTCTCGCCGTCCTGAAAGACCCGAAGGCCGGCAAAGACGCCAAGGCGCAGGCCCTCAAATCCGTGATTCATTTCGTGGGCGACTTGCACCAGCCGTTGCACGCCGAGTGAGTTGTTTCCGAGTGCGCCAGGCACAATTGCGAAGGTGATAGTTTGGATCGCATCTCCGATTTGCCGCCTTGCCGGACAATGATCCGAAAGCATGTGATTTTGGCACAATCTGGATGATGAGACGCCGTATTAGCGAAATCAGCGAGTTGCGCACTGCGTTTAGCCCCCCCCTTTTAGCACGCCTCTTATTTGCCTGGACGGCTTTCCGCTTTTGTAGTATTGAGAAAGCAAGGGTTTTGACGCATGTCGAACAGCATACAAGCGCCGCCACGTTTGGCTGCTGGCTCGGACACAGGCGAGCGCGCTTGGTGAAGCCATAACTTCATGAGTGGACACTCAGGAGGACGAACATGATGACTCACCGAAAAGGGAGCGATCAATATTTGGTGTCAAAACCGGCGCGTTTTTTCGAAAAGGAACTCGTAGGCGAGGAGCCGCCATCTTTTGCGACGATGCAGACGCTCTACAATTTGGCCAGGGAACTGTTCGGGCGCCATCCCTGGGATCTGTTGACCGAAGATGAGCTTGTGCTAGTCGAGGGGGCGGCCTCACAAGAGTTGTGCTTCTGCTCGGTCCTGGGGGCGCTCGGGCAAGTAAGAGCCCTGCACGTGTATATTGGCCCCGAGGGCTATCGTTTTTTCCAGAGGCTCCAATCAGGCGAGAAGATGACGGTCGGGGAATTCTTCGCGGCTCAGCGCAGCGTTTACGTGGAATTTGTCCGACTCAGCGAGTTAACAGCAGTCGACCGAGGGTTGCTTAAAGTCATGGGCCACCTGTTGAAAAGGGGCACACTCGCGCCGATCTTCCGTTCCAATCGGCCTGGACATCACCCTTGGTATGTGACAGAGGGTGAAGCCCGGATGTTGGCGGAATGTCAGCGGGCCTTGATCGCGATCTGCGACATTCGCAAGGCGAAGCCGGCTCTCGATTTCTGGGAAAAGGAAAGCGTTTATCCCATGATGTCACGCCGAGCAGAGGAGGGGAATGAGGCGAAATACGAGATACACCTGGTGGACGCACCCAGCTTCCCTCTGCCAATGCCCAATTTCGCCACCTTAGATGAGGCTCGCATCCACCGCATCCGAGACAGTGGGTATCCATTCCAGGGAGTGCTCGAGGTCGATCACTTCTACGGGACCGGGATGATCGGTGAAAAGAACCAGCGCAAGTCTTGTTTGCGCATGGGCCTAGCCATTGACGCCCAGAGCGGGTTCGCTTACCCGCCGGAGGTGAGTTCGCCCGAACCTTCCACGGGGGACGTACTCATGCGCGTGACCCTCCGAGCGATCGAGAGCGCCTGCGCACTGCCCCGTGAGGTTCATGTGCGAGGTGGCGAATTCAAACTCCTTCTCGAGCCATTGGCGCAGGCATTAGGATTTTCCGTGAGGGCCATGAAATCTCTGCCCGCTCTCGACTTTGCCAAGTGCCAACTCTTGGAGATGATGGGAGATCCATGGCCGTTGCCGCCTCCCTGACGATCAGACTGCGGCGACCTCTCGGTTTGCAAGCTAAGGCGGCATCCGTCTCTATGCCCCCAATGGCCGGAGCGACGGCGGGGCTGGTCCTACGACTGCCATTCGATACAACATCGTGGTTCGGCTAGTCGGAAAAGGTGGGTTGATCCGGCTCAAGGGATCACCATCGGCTCGGCATCCGCAAGGCGGCAAATTGTGCCAAAGCCGTGCGACTCCTCGTCCCATTTCACACCGTGCACCGGCACGACCATCTTCGGTCGGACGGCTAAAGCGAAGGCGCGCAGATCGGCCGGCGAGGCGTGGCCGCTGGTGTGGATACAGGCGATCTCGGCTCCCCCCGTTCGACACCATTCCAGCGCTTCTGCGATATCCGGTTCCGACAGGTAGCCGCGCCACATCGAGAAGTTGAAGGCATCATCGGCCGTGGGCACAACGCCGGCGCGCTGATAATCGGCGATCAAGGCACGGCGCAGCATGACGACGCAACGGCCCTGAACGAGGTGCCTGGCCGCCATGCCATGAGGCACCATTCTCACGACGAAGTCGTCTCGGCCGATTTTCCGATAATAGCCACGAAGTCTTCTCGTCACGACAACCCTCAGGTTCGTGAAGCCCGCGCGCGGTACACGGGTGGGGCAACGAGAGCGTGCGTATTTGGCGGTGAAGTACAGGATTACAAATGGTTCGGCCAGCAGTATGTTTACGCGAGCAACGAGAATCCATCGCTCCAACAGGGAAGCGCTTGTGCGGGCGACACGATGTCAGATCCAATAGGCGCGACTTTCGACCAAGTCTATAACAACTCCTTCCACTACGTGATCTGGAACGACCAGTTTTACGATGATCCTGCAATCAAGGGATGCACCAAGGAATGTGGCGCTCCCTGGGGCCATTCGAAAGGCATGCTCGCCTGGAATGACGCTGGCGAAGGGTTTGTGTTGCAGGTCACGACGCCATCTTGGCCAGCATCAGGCAACAAGAAGTTCCCACGCAAGACAGACGGCAATACGCTGGGTTGCGTGAATGACGACAACGTGGAAGTCAGTCAGCACTTTTTCGCTTTGAGGCTGACCAAAGATGATCTGGTCAAGGTCCTGATGGCGCTTCAGAATGCGAGCGTAGTGACCGACCCTAAGAATCCACAAATTGTAAACAACGGAGGACCTGCCGACGTCCAAGAGCTGGTACAGAATCTCGGAATCAAATCCAATAGCCAGGATCAAACGAAGGCAGAACTTTCCAGCGGAGTGGAATTGATTTCGAAGCCTTCGGGCCTCCATGTGCCGCCATGGCAGTTGATTTCGGCTGTTCTTGGCGGCGTTTCTCTGAGGGCCGCAACGTGGTGGGCGAATCCCAAGATCTATACGACATCGCTATCTACGGACATTACTTGCTGGAATGATTCGCTCGGGAAACCTGGGCCTGTCGAGATTGCCACAACGGGGAATTGGGCCGGGAAAGAATTCGGCCTAACAGGAGGACCCGGTCCCAATTTCAATCATGCGAAGGCTGGAGTGTCGACTGCCGGTAATAAACATTACTCAGTTTTCGGTGACATGAACCAGCAAGGCTCTGCTTCGGGGCAAAAATGCTCTAGCAGCCAGAACGGACGAGGCGGACTGTTCTACGTGATAGATAATGCAGAGTTTCACGGGAGCCTGCAAACCCTTCTTAAGGGCGGCACAGCACCGACTAAGGCTCCAGCAAAGTGACGGAGGACTCTACGAGGAAACTGATTGCATGCTGGATTCAATGGTTTAAGAAGGGACGGCACACTGTATTGAACCCACTAACAAAGCCGTGGAGCCTGTCCCCTCGCCCAAATTGCAGCGCAGTTCTGGAGGAACTGAGTTCGTCAGCGTGAGCGGATTTGGGCGTGGAAGGGAGTTTTTCGGGCTCAATCCAGCAAAGCACCCGCACAGCATAGTTTCCGAGTGCGCCGTGATCCGCCGGCAATCGACAACGAGCGCCAAAACGGCTTACAACTTCCTGCAATCTTAAGCTCCTTCCATCTTTGACAATTCACTTTTGTTGAGTAGTATAGACAGCACCCCACCGCAACGGGTCGCGTATGACAAGGGAAGACCTGCAACGTTCCCGGAAAGCGTTCGGCAGCGAGATTCCAAATCCATTCGGCACCGTCGCCTAGCACCACCTTCTTTTGGGCGCGACTCCAACCCCGCTCCCAGGCTTCCCGGTAGAGGCGTTGGCCAAATTCTTCGGCGCTTTCAACGGCGCCGGTATAGGGGGTGGAATCCGGATCGCGGATCGGGTAGCCCTCCCGATCCCAGGTTGTCTGCGTGAACACGCATCCCAACTTCACTTCCCGTGTATGGGCGGGTTGGCCCTCTGTCTTGCCTTGCCGACCCACCGTCTCCTTTTTCACCACCGGCACTCCCGTCCCGTCCATTTTCACATACAGGATGGGAATCGGCTCGCCGCCCATCACGGGAAGGTTCAACTGGAGAGCTTGTTGAGTTTTCTCCCGCTCGCGCTGAGCGATATCGGCACCGATGGCCTCCGCCGTGCGCTCCACCGATTTGGCGGTCACCTCCAAACCGGCCAGAACTTTCATCTGTTCGCGGCCCTCATCGAAGGGAGCCTCCCGGCCCACCAGGGCCTGCATACGGCGCACCCCAGGAGAGAACTCCGTGTTCTCGATGTCCAGTTCGACATCGGCGGGGAATTGGCTGGCGTGACAGGTCGGGCACCAATAGTAGGGACGCGAAACTTGCACCGCGCCCGCGGCGGTCAGCACCGGCTTGGTGCGTAGCTGGTGGCAGCGGGCGGGTCGGCCGCAGGGGCAAGCCACGGTGCGTTGTTTCTGGCTCGGTGCGGGGAACTGAAGCAATTGGCTCAAGGCGGCGGCCCCCGCCCGCGGCCATCGGGCAAAATCCTGGGACAGCTTCCTACCAACTGCCGCGCTCGGCGACGGTATCGATGACTCGGAAGAGCCGCTCCGCGCCGTTCAGCCAGTTCGTCTGGATGGCACGTTCTGCTCGGTCACAGTCCCCTTGCTCGAGCGCTTGGATAATTACCGAATGTTCGTTCACGGTTAAACCAAGTTTCTCCACAATCACACTGGCATAGAGCCGCCAATACCTCTCGGCCTGGGGTTTGACGGCCCTGAGCAGTCTGCGCAAGCGAGGTCCAGCGCTGGCATCCACCACGGTTTGATGAAAACTCAGGTCGAGGTTAAAGATGAGGTTGGGATCCTCTCGCCCTGCCCGACCCAACTCCTGGAGTCCTTCATTGAGTTCTCGCAGCTTCTGGATGACGACGGACCGTGCTGCCAGGTCGAGCTGCGCGGTTTTCCGTGCCGCCAAGCCTTCCAGATGACCGATGATCGCATAGAGCTCCCCAGCGTCTCCCTCAGTAAGGGGAGCCACGGTCAGGCGTTCCTTAGTGCGATCACCGGAGGCTGAATTAATGAATCCCTCACCTTGGAGCATATGAAGGGCGCCCCTCACGGGCGTGCGGCTTACCCCGAGGTGTTCCGCCAGTTCCGCTTCGACAACTCGGCTGCCCGGCGCGAGTCGTCCGTGCACGATCATGTCACGAATCTGCCGGCAAGACTTCCTCAGGTTGCTAACACGTCCCGTGCGCCCCGAGCGCTGATCTCCCTGCGCCTGCCCGCTGACAGAGGTTGAAAGGGTTCCCCTCTCGGCCATCCAATTCTCTGAGTCAGTCTTCATAGGATAACCCCGTGCTTTCGGTATCTTCCGCGGGTATCGAGAAACCCGAGCGTGCCACTAGCTTCAGTTCAACGTGTATGGGAATGCTGTGATCCGCAGTTTGGCTGAACCGTAAGGAATAAGGGAGATCGTCTCCACAGGTTGTTTGCTTTTTACGGGGCTTATGGGCAATGGTCCCGCGGAATCATCTACAATTTGC
>Ga0208456_1000559_pt1 | contig 22003 bp, 21 predicted proteins | sample June2015DPH_4_10_2_FD_184691 | JGI IMG/M metagenome (GOLD analysis project Ga0208456, IMG submission 184691) | Peatland microbial communities from SPRUCE experiment site at the Marcell Experimental Forest, Minnesota, USA - June2015DPH_4_100... | ecosystem: Environmental > Terrestrial > Soil >... | reverse complement strand
CCACCAGCTTCACGGAAATCCTCGCCTGCGGGTTCACGTTCTTGAGGTCGTAGATGAGCTGCGCCAAGTCCTCAATCGAGTAGATGTCGTGGTGCGGGGGCGGCGAGATCAGGGCGACACCGGGAATGGCGTGGCGCACGCGCGCCACCACTTCGTCAACCTTGTGACCAGGAAGCTGGCCGCCCTCGCCCGGCTTGGCGCCTTGCGCAATCTTGATCTGCAATTCATCGGCGTTCACCAGGTAATTCGTGGTCACACCGAACCGCGCCGAGGCTACCTGCTTCACTGCGCTGCGGCGCAAGTCGCCGTTGGGGTCGGGGCGGAAGCGCGCTTCATCCTCTCCGCCCTCGCCGGTGTTGGAGCGGCCGCCAATGCGGTTCATGGCGATGGCCAGCGTCTCATGCGCTTCTTTGCTGATGGACCCGAAAGACATGGCGCCCGTGGCGAACCGCTTGACGATTTCAGATGCCGGTTCCACTTCGTCGATGGATAGCGGCGGCCCGGCGGAGCGGAAATCGAGCATGCCTCGCAGCGTGTAGAGATTCCGGCTTTGCTCGTTGACGATCTTCACGTATTCCTGAAACGTGGGGTAGCTGGACTGCCTCACCGCATGCTGAAGTTTGCTGATGGTGAGAGGATTCAGCAGGTGCCGCTCACCCCGCTCTCGATATTGGTAGCTGCCGCCAATCTCCAGCTCGGTTTCGGACTCAGCCGGCGCCTGCATGGCGAACTTGTGCTTCGTGAGGGCTTCGCGGGCCAGAACCTCCAGACCCACACCCTCAATCCGAGAAGGCGTGCCCGTGAAGTAGCGCTCAACGACCGCGCGGTTGAGCCCGAGCGCCTCGAAGATTTGAGCCCCGCAATAGCTCTGCAGGGTTGAAATCCCCATCTTGGAAAGCACCTTGAGCAGTCCCTTATCGACGGCTTTAATGTAATTCTTCAGGAGCTTTTGGAATGTGTAAGCGGGGGGAAAGTACCCTCGAACGTGCAGATCTTCCAGCGTTTCGATAGCCAGATAGGGATTGATGGCGCTGGCCCCGTAGCCGAGCAAGAGCGCGAAATGCATGACCTCGCGCGGCTCGCCCGTCTCGACGATGAGGGCGACCTGGGTCCGTGTCTTCTCTCGCACTAAATGATTGTGCACGGCTGATAATGCCAGGAGACTCGGAATGGGCGCGTATTCCTCATCCACGCCGCGGTCGGAGAGAATCAGCAGCGTATAGCCGGACTTGATCGCCAAGGAGGCGCTACGACAAAGGCTATCCACGGCCTCCTCCAGGCGCTTCTCGCCAGCCTCCACGCGAAAAAGCATGGGCAGCGTTGTGGCAAGAAAATCTCCCTGGCTGACGCGGCGAAGTTTTTCCAGGTTCCAGTTGGTCACTATGGGATGGCGCTTCTTCAGCGTGTGGCAGAGTTGGGGTGTCTCATCCAGGATGTTGCCCTCACGCCCGATGAAGTCGTGGAGGGACATCACCAAGTCTTCACGAATGGGGTCAATCGCCGGGTTGGTGACCTGCGCGAACATCTGCTTGAAGTAATTGAACAGCAACTGGGGCTTGTCCGAAAGGCAAGCGAGAGGGGTATCGGTTCCCATCGACCCCACGGGCTCTTCGCCGTTCTGCGCCATGGGAATCATGATGATGCGCAGGTCCTCGTCGGTGTACCCGAAAGCGCGCTGTCGCATCAGGATGGTGGCGTGGTCAGTGGGTTGGACGCGCGGCGGATCGGCCAACTGCTTCAGCGAAATCTGGTTTTCCCTCAGCCACTTCGCGTAAGGCCGCCTTGCAGCCAATTCCTTCTTGATCTCCTCATCGGGAATGACAAGCCCCTTTTCCGTGTCCACGAGGAGCATGCGGCCCGGCTCAAGCCTGCCCTTAAAGCGGATCTCTGCGGGATTCACCGGCAACACGCCCGCCTCGGACGCCATAAGGACCAGGCCGCGGGTTGTTACGAGAAAGCGGCCAGGTCGCAATCCATTGCGGTCGAGCTTGGCGCCGATCACGCGGCCGTCCGTGAAAGCCACCGCAGCCGGGCCGTCCCAAGGCTCCATCAGCGAGGCGTGGTACTCATAGAACGCCTTGACGTCTTCCGGCATCGTGGGATCGCTCACCCAGGCTGCCGGAATCAGCATTTCCATCACGTGAGGAAGGCTGCGGCCGGCGAGCGTCAAGAGTTCCACAGCGTTGTCGAGGCTGGCCGAATCGCTGCCGCCCGGGGCGATGATGGGCTCCAGTTTCTTGAGATCCTCACCAAAAAGCGGGGAAGCCAGCACGGAAGTCCGCGCGTGCATCCAGTTCACGTTGCCGCGCAGGGTATTGATTTCTCCGTTGTGACAGAGATAGCGAAACGGATGTGCAAGATGCCAGGTAGGAAACGTATTGGTGGAGAAGCGCTGGTGAACCAGACAAAGCGCGCTTCTGACTTCCGAATTCGACAGCTCGATGTAGAAGTTGGCGATCTGAGGGGCAAGGAGCAGGCCTTTGTAAACGATCGTCCGAGAAGAGAGTGAGGGAATGTAAAAGAAGCTTTTCTCCCGCAGCTCCGTTTTGGCCACTTCGCTTTCCGCGCGCTTGCGGATGACGTAGAGCTTCCGCTCCAGGGCGTCCTGGTCCATCCCGTAGGCTCGCCGGATGAAGACTTGCTCAATGTAAGGCTGGGTGCTGCGCGCCAGGCGTCCAATCGTGTTGGCGTCTACGGGAGTGTCCCGCCAACCAAGTACGGAGAGGCCCTCCTCGAGCACGATCTCTTCCACGAGGGCCTCGCAGCGCATGCGCTCATGGGGTTCCACCGGAAGAAATACCATTCCCACGCCGTATTCGCCCGGCGAGGGCAGTGCGAAGCCCAACCGCGTGCACTCGGCTTCGAAAAAGGCGTGAGGGATTTGGAGCAAGACTCCCGCGCCGTCACCGGTCTGCGGATCGCAGCCGCAGGCGCCCCGGTGCGTGAGGTTGATGAGAATCTCGATGCCTTTGCGGATGATGTCGTGGCTTTTCTGGCCGGAAATGTTCGCCACAAAACCAATCCCACAGGCATCGTGCTCGTTGCGAGAGTCGTATAGACCCTGAGGCTGTGGTAACCCTCGGGAGATAAAGCTGTAGCTCATGTCAAATACGTACCTGACTCACCAGACGGTAGGAGGTAGATGCTAAGTGGGGGAAGCACTCCAGCCCCCAGCGCCTGGCCTCATTTTTGTTCGACACAAATCCCTGGGTGGTAGGCAAGGATTCAGGAGGTTTAACACCGTAACGCGAACCAGATTCCCCCCTCACTCCGCACAACGACGTAGATCCCGCATCCCTCCTTGCGGGCACCTACCCCTTTGCCTCAACACGATTAAGTATGCTCGACCGTGAATGTACGTGTTAAATGAATAGTTTTTATAGACATGATAAGCCCCTCAGTGGGACTGGGGCGATTTTGGATTTTGGATTTTGGATTGTGCCACGGCAGCCTCCTGCCCGACGGTCACTGCCCGCTGCCCCGCTCGGCAAGCGCAACCGAAACAGGATTCTCCGTGTTCTCCGTGCCTCCAAATCCTCAACACAGAGACCACGAAGGACTTCAGTGACCTCTGTGTTAGGCTCTTCCTGGCCACGGAGGACACAAAGCCTTTCCGGCATGACCTCAATCGACAATCGGCAATCGTCAATCGGCAATGAGCCCCGCGAGCCCCGACGCAGGAAGGGTTGCCACTTGGTTTTGCTCTCTGCCCTGCACAAGGATTTCGTTTTTGCCGAGACTGATGTCGCGAACCTCGCCAAATCCTTCAGGCAAATGGGCAAGGAAGGCAACATACGGAATCGTCAATCGGCCGCGAGCGGGCACAGTGGAAAAAGTCGGCGTGCCAAAAATCGGACCTCGGGTGAACGCCTCCCGACGCGTTACCGGCAGAGGTGCGGAGCCAAACTCCAAACCGCGGGTCTGTGCGCGGCCATTCCACGGGGCACTTACTCGCGCGCAGTTTTCCTCCCAAATCGTGACCCAGGGATAATCCGCGCGGTGGAAGCAATAGGCGAACAGAAGGCGGAGCCGAGTGTTCAGGGCGCCGACAAACTGCACGTCGCGCGCGGGATCCAAAAGCAGAGAAGCAATAATCCCTAATCCCTTCCGCGTCAGGCAGTGGGACAGGTCAACTTCGCCCCCCGTGCTGGCAGGAGCGATGGGCCATTGGAACTCCCGCCCCGATTCGAGCAGCGCTTTCCCGTCATAACCACCGGGGCTCGTAATCCCTTTCGTGGCAGACATGAACACGCGGCCATCCTCGGGCGCGACAAAAGGAGGAGCCAGGGTAGCATGCTGGGTCCAGTGAAAGAAGTGATCGAGTTTGCGTTCGTTTGTGACGGTCTCCTTGAGGTACACCACCGACTCTCCCACCCGCATCTCAATTTCTCGACTGAATTGCAGACCGGCCTCGGGCAAGTGAACGGAAAGCGTCAAGCTTAACTGGCGCGCCGTAAGGCGCGCGCTTGACTTGCGCCACTTCAAGCTCGGCGCCTCGCCGTGGGTTGAGAGTCCCTGGGCAGCTTCCTCCTCCGAAGGCGCCCCGAAATAATCCAGACAGATATTGTGGCCGGCAATCCCCGAGAGCAATTTCGCTTCTGATATTGGCCCGTAGCGTTTGGCGTGAGCCTTGGAGCGGTACTGGAACGGCTCCATGCCTTTCCAGTTAGGAATCCAGAGAGGATTAAGTGTAGGAAAACCGCTGCCGTCCGCAAAACGAAGCTCAGCGATGTGGCCGCCGCCCGTCAAATTCACCATTTGGAGGAGGCCATTGCTGAGTGTGTACGCTTCCCTGCCCTGCCATCGGGTTTTCGAACAAACGAGATGATGAGGTTTTGCCATGGTGCGTTTACCGCCCTTCTTTCGAGGATTTGTGCTCCATCGAAGGCAACGTCGCGTGCAGGTTCTAACCCATACGAACTTGCCACATTCGAGGCGCTTTCCGGAACCTTGTCAGGAGCGTCTGTGATCGGGGATGTGCGCCTCAGTAGTTCCCATGCGCCCCGATGATTGTACCAACTTGCGGGCAGATTCAGCGGCAAATCTTGCTCGCTTTAAGCGCCTTTCTTTTCAACAACATTCCCGCTTTAAGCGGATAACAGCTTGTGCTTTCATACACATTCCCGCTTCGTTCCCAAGTTTTCCACAGCGGTCCTTTGTTTTCATAGACATTCCTGCATCACTCGGTCAATTTTAAAGCATTCTTTTCTCTTCCCCTTGCAAGGACCAGACTTCTTGGACAGTAGGATCGATTGCTGAGTTTCGAGTAGCCGCTGATTTATTGTCAAAGGGTTATGCTTGTTTTAGGGCTCTTAGCCCAGCGTGTTCATGTGACCTAATTGTGCTGGCTAAGGAAAAGATTTTACGCATCGGGGTTAGAACTGGATACCGTGGCGAAAATGGAGTTCTTACATTTGCGAAACAGAAAAAGGATAAAGGGCGTCAGGATCACTATGCTGTCGTGGTTCTGAACGAGGTAACTTACATCCCTGAATTGCCTCCTAGTGAGATACAAGTCACTTGCGCACAGCTAGAAACCTTCTTGCGATAAACCTCCACCCGGCGGTCGGCCCCACCTCGGCAACCCCTGAAACGGGAGCTTTCCTCCCGTCCCCCCTGCCACCGACCGCCTATTCTTTTGTTATCAGTGAGTTACGGGAGGGCATGAATAATTCGCAACACCTGCTCGTAATGCGCCTTGTAAGTGCCGTTCTTCCCGTCCAGCTCGCAAGCCAGCTTAGACTCTTCAAGAGCATCCCGAAGGTCGCCCTGCTTCTCAAGAGCGAGAGCCAGGCAATGGTGGGCCAAGTCATCGCTTGGCTTTAAGCGCACCGCCTCTCGGAACTCCGTGACGGCTTCTCCGAATTCATCTTTATCTGCGAAGGCAACGCCGAGATTGAAATGCGCCTCTTGGAAGCCGGGGTCCAGGGCGAGAGTCTTCCGCAATTCCGCGATCTCACCATCGCCATCTGCCTTCCCCCACAATGCGACACTCCGCTTGAAATGGCGCTGGGCCTCTGCGTGCTGCGGCTGGGCACAAAATCCAGGGAGGGATGACAGCAGTAGTAAGGCTACAATCTTTTTCATATTTCCTCTATTGTGCGATCTCCTTGAACTCTTCGGGCGTCATAATCAACTGCTCTGGCTTCTTCTCCTGTGTTGAAGCCTCTAGCTCGGGTCGACCTCGGTGATAAGGGAACGACTATCCCGTGAGTTGCAAGTCACGAGCTAAACCCGGCGAAGGTAACACGAAAATCATGCTGCTGGCCCGACCTTAGTCCCATTGCGACCATTACTAGGCTTGGCAGCATCGCACCCTCCGCGCATTTCTCACCTACGAAACCCTCACTAATCTCAGGCGCAGTGCCCCTACCGCATGACTCGGTTGACAAGCCATCCGGTCGAGACACTGAACCATGAAGCCCTCGGCTACCACTATGCAGGCGCGGGTATCCCGAGAGCCGAATCACATGCTCCTGATAAGTCAGGTCTGTTTGTGGAGAATCGGTTTTTGGCTGGAAGTTAATCATTCCCGCTTACTCGGGATATTGGGCCTGAATGAGTAAGCATCCAGGCCCAAATCTTGATCCTGCCGTGTCGCGCAACACGACATTAGACCAAGACTACCCGAGTCCCTTAGGGCTTGTCAAGAGGGGCGGCAAGACAATTCGCGGGCTTTTCGTCCTGCCTGGCATATTCTCAGGAGTGGGTTGGGAGGCGCAGCAGCATTGCAGGATAGTGCTCCCGGGAGGCCATGACCTCCCGCCCAGCTTCCACTCACATTCCTAGCCTATCTTCTTGCGTTTGTCAAGAGACATGTAGTCAGTTTCGGTCCGCTCAGCGCCGTTCGCGCCCCCGCTGGCCATAGGTGCGGTCGGGGGCCAACCACCCCCTGCCCCCTCCTTAACCAAGGAGGGGAATTGGACTCCCCTCCTCATCTAAGGAGGGGTGGGGGTGGTGGCAGGGGTGATGGTGACAGGGGCTATCTCCGAACGTGTATAATGATGCGGGCAAAACGTTTGCTATTTGACTTTTGCCATTTGTCCGTCAACTGACGGATGAAATTCTGAACGACAGGTCAAATGGCAAAGGTCAAATTTCAAAAATGGCCGGTAATCGCAGCTTTACTTTGTCATCATGAGAGACCCCCAACCCGCTAAGACCAAAACGGAGAAGGTCAAAATCGCTCGAGGTGCTTCATGAATTCGTACCAGAGAGTTATGACGGCCCTTGAACGTGGAGAACCCGACCGGGTACCCATCGTGGAGTGGACAGTCAATCGTAAGGTCATAAAGGCATTGTGCCCCGAGGCTAAAGACCAAACGGATCTCGAGGAAATGCTTGAATTGGACGGGGTTTCCACCGCAGCTCAGTTCAACAAGGTCTCCGAGAATCCAGACGGAACCTATGTCGATGAATGGGGCGTATTATTCAAACCGACTCCTGAGGAAATCGATCATCCGATAAGAGGTCCGATCCGGACGATGCACGATTTGGAGAATTACGTTCCACCCGATCCTGACGCGCCGCACCGCTTGGGAAGACTCCCCCAATTGGTGGCGCGATTCAAGGGAAAGAAGGCGATCTTCTTTCGGCACCGTGCCGCCTTTATGTGGTCGGTATTCCTGAACGGGTTCGAGAACCTGCTCCTGAATTTTCTCCTCGAGCCTGAATTGGCGCATCGGTTGATGGATACGGTCCTCGAGGTGAGCCTCCGTATTGCCAGAAACGCGATCAGGGCAGGGGCCGACGCCATTGTCATCGCCGATGATTATGCCGGTAACGATAGTCCCTTCTTTTCCCAGGCGGTTTTCAAAGAATTCGTTCTCCCCAGGCTGCAACGAATGGTAGACGCAATCCATGAAGAAGGGGGAAAAGCGATAAAACATTCGGATGGAAATCTTTGGCCCATCTTGGACATGATTGTGGATACCGGGATAGATGCCCTGAACCCCATGGAGCCTATTGCAGGAATGGACATAGGAACAGTCAAGCAGAAATACGGCAAGAGGCTGTGCTTGATAGGAAACATCGACTGTGCGTATATTCTCTCAGAAGCTTCCACGGAGGAAGTTGAGGCCGCAGTAAAGGAGTGTATTCTCAAAGCCTCTCCGAGGGGAGGGCATATCATCGCTTCTTCCAACTCCATCCATTCCTCAGTGAAGCCGCAAAACTACCGGACTATGGTCGAGGCGACGAAAAAATATGGAAGGTATCCCATTCTGACAAGCTAACGAAGTGTCCGCTCAATAGTATCCCTCCGCCAGACGGTCACGCTGGAAGGACCCAAGCGGGTGTTGAGGTCCCTTTTCCCAAGGCGCACAGGATGCGAGATACTCCATCGGCTAACATGCTTGTTTTCAATAATATTCCCGGTTTCAACGCGTAATTGCCTTTGTTTTCTATAACATTCCAGCTTTTTTGCAGGCCCTGGAAAGCCGTTCCTTTGTTTTCATAGACATTCGCGCGTCGGTCGTTCACTTTTAAAGAATTCTTTCTCTCTTCCCCTTCCTAGAACGGACTCCTTGTCCACCTGAAACCAGGAAGTTCTCCGGGCTTTTTGCCCTCGCTTGGGACATTTCCGAGAGTGCACTGCCGATCGGGATAGCATTACAGTCAAGTGAATCCAGCGCGGCCCTTGGCCGCAATCAAAAGCAGATTCTTCGCTACGCTGCGCTCCCGCCGCGGCGGGACATGTCATCCTGATCCCGCCTTGCGGGAGAAGGATCTGTTTTTGTTCCCGCCACGCGATGAAGTTGGCCACTAGTGCTCCAGGAGGCCGTGAACGCCTCCACGACTTCAACTTACTATCCTAGCCTATCTTCGTTCAGTTGTCAAGAGACACGGTGTCCGCTTCGGTCTGTCGCGGCTCGAGTGGACCCCCATTCCAAATGACACCAGCACCCCTTGTTGTGTACGCTTGACGTACTGCGTATGTTCTGCTAGGCTGGTATGTGATCCGGAGCTACAGGGACAGGAACACCCAGCGCTTTACCGAGGGCGAAAGGGTTCCCCGCTTTGAGGGCTTCCGCCATCAGGCCGAAAAGCGACTGCGGGTTCTTGAAGCGGCAGCCAGCTTATGGGACTTGGCCCGGCTGCCCGGCAACCGGCTGGAGGCCCTGTCCGGCGACAGGAGAGGCCAGTACAGCGTTCGCATCAATCAGCGGTGGCGCATCTGCTTCGAGTGGCCGCAAGGAGCAAATGGCCCCGAAAACGTTGAGATCGTCGATTACCATTAAGGAGTCCGGAATTATGGCACGCACCCCCATTCACCCAGGTGAAATTCTCGCCGACGAACTGAAGGAGATCGGCATTTCCGCAGCCGAACTGGCGCGCACGCTCGAGGTGCCGGCCAACCGCATTTCGCAGATCATCGCCCGGAAGCGGGCCATCTCCGCCGACACGGCCCTGCGCTTGGCCCGCTACTTTGGGACCAGCCCGGATCTCTGGATGAATCTCCAGAAGACCTACGAGCTCGATCTTGCCCGGCAGCAGCTCGGCAAGGCCATCAGCCAAATTCCACAAAGGCCAGCCCCGCCCGCTCCGGTAGCCGCTCGGCCTTAGGAGCAAGCGTAATGCCGAGCTGTTGTGCAGGTCTGCGGCTCTTCGGATCCCGCCCGCGCCGGCCGGCTAACCAAGCGGTTGGCGTCCTGAGTCAGAAGTTCGCGGGCTGGCGCAGAGCGCAGCTCTGCGGTCCGCAGGCAAGGCTGAAATCATGCCGTCCGATCACTCTCAAAAAGCTTGGCGCGGCGGCAGGTGCTGCTGCCCAGGAGCTGCAGTCCGCGCGCAAAATGGCGTTTGTGGGTGGGCGTGACCAGCGCTAATACAGCACGCCGAAGCGCATAGCTGCGCTCTGCGCCAGCCCGCGAGAGCAGGCCCCACTCGTCCAAAGTCCCCACTATGGGGCCGGTGGAGCTTGAAGGAAACTGCCGCAATTTATTGAAAAGAGATGGTAGCGGGGGGGAGGATCGAACTCCCGACCTAGGGATTATGAGACCCTCGCTCTGCCACTGAGCTACCCCGCCACAGCGTTGCCCGGGACGATGGCATGATTAACAATACTAGGGTAAGAGAGCGCCCGTGGTCAAGGTCGGCTATTGCGCTTTAATGCGCTTTGGGTAAATGCCCTTCAGCGGCGATTTGTGAGCTGCAAACGGAAGGCGAGTCCGCCGACCCCCTCACCCGGCCCGCCCCGGCTGAAGAAAACGCCGGCGGCGGGCCACCCTCTCCCCCATGGGGGAGAGGGCGGGAATCGGCTCCCTCGGCCTTGTTGTCCGCAGGTTGAAATCCGTCCGCTGACGGACTACTCACGGGAAGCCCCTGCCGGGCCTATGGATTCCTGCCCGCAAGGACTTTGACGCGATCCTGCTCTATTTCACGCGATAGAAGCCAAGTTGTGCGTCGCCATGGCGAATGAGGCGATCCCGGCGCAGGTTTCCGTACTCTTCTTCGAGAAAACAGTGGCGCGAGTGTTCCGCAATCACCAGGGATCGAGAATCCAACAGATGTGAGCGCCCAAGAAGGCGCAGCACGTGGTGGTACTCTCCTATTTCGTTATAGGGAGGGTCCAGGAAGACAAAACTAAACTGCGAACCTTCCTGCTCCAGTCTTTCGAGTCCCGTTGCGACCGTGGACCTGATCAAGTAATAGCCGGACTCGATTCGGAGGGTCGCGAGATTTTTGCGGATGAGCTGTTGGGCCGGGCGATGATGTTCTATGAACACGACCTCGCTTGCCCCGCGGCTCAGCGCCTCGATCCCCACCGCACCGCTTCCGGCGTAAGCATCGAGGAAGCTCGCGCCCTCCACTCCGGGACCGAGCACATCAAACAACGTCTCGCGCATTTGGTCGGAGGTGGGGCGAAGATTGCCGCCCTTTAAAGTCCCTAAGTGAAGCCCGCGGTATGTGCCGGAAATTACTCTCATTGGTGATTGGCGATTGGTGATTGGCGATTAGTGATTGGCGATTGAAAGTCGGTCACCTCAATCACCAATCAGAAATCACAAATCACAAATGGTTACGCCACGCTTGCCAGGCTGTAGCGTCTCGGCCATTCGGCGCGCAAGTAACTCACAAACACTTCCCATTCCTGACGCGAGGAAGGCTGCTCGACAAAGCTCGAGGCTTCCCGCTTGGCCCACTCAAGAATCTCCTGGTCGCGGATGAGATTGGCAATTCGGAACGCCGGAATGCCCCATTGGCGCGTGCCGAAGAATTCGCCGGGGCCACGCAGTTTCAAATCGATTTCGGCAATCTTGAACCCATCATTGGTTTCGATCATGGTCTGAAGGCGCTGCTCGGCCAGCTCGTTACGCTTCTCCGAGGCGAGCAGGAGACAATGCGACTTCTGGCTCCCCCGGCCGATGCGGCCGCGCAGTTGGTGCAACTGGGAAAGCCCGAAACGCTCCGCGTGCTCAATCAGCATTACCGTGGCGTTCGGAACGTCGACGCCGACTTCCACCACGGTGGTCGAAACCAGGATTTGAACGTCGCCCTGCTTGAACCGGAGCATCACGTCTTCCTTTTCCTCACTGGGCAACCGCCCGTGCAACAACCCCACGCGAAACTCGGGGAAGACATTATGCGAAAGTTGCTCGAACATGCGCACGGCGGGCTTCAGATCGAGTTTTCCTCCCTCCTCGATCACCGGATAAACAACGTAAGCCTGCCCTCCACGCCGCACCTTTTCTCGAATAAACTCAAAGGCCCGCGTGCGGTCACTCTCCTCCACCAGGCGCGTTTCGATGGGCGTGCGATGGGGAGGCAACTCGTCGATGACGGAGAAATCCAGGTCGCCGTAAAGCGTCAGGGCGAGCGTGCGCGGAATGGGAGTGGCCGTCATGACCAGGACATGAGGGTTGAGCGCTTTGCGTACCAACCCGTATCGCTGCAGAACTCCGAAGCGGTGCTGCTCATCCACCACCACCAAGCCGAGCTTGGAGAATGCCACATCCTCCTCGAGCAAGGCGTGCGTGCCCATCACGAGGTTGATTTCTCCCTTCCCCATGCGCTCTTTCAGGTCCGCCTTTTCCGCAGCCTTGCGCGCACTGATCAACAGGTCAATCTTGTAAGGAAGGGGTTGCAACAACGCTTTGGCGAAAAGGTAATGTTGTGTCGCCAGGATCTCGGTGGGGGCCATCAGGGCCACCTGGTAGCCGTTTTCGATGGCCAGGATGGCCGCCTGGATGGCGACGATGGTCTTCCCGGATCCCACATCACCCTGCAAAAGACGATTCATGGGGTGGGGAGAGCACATATCATCCACCATCTCCTTCAACACACGTTTTTGTGCCGCCGTGGGATGGAAGGGTAAGATGCTGCGAATGGCGGCGCGGGCGCTCACCTTTGCCTCAAACTCAATTCCCTGCGCAGCTTTGGCCTTGCGCCGTCTCAAAGCGAGACCGGCGCCGACGTTGAAGAATTCTTCGAAGATCAGGCGCACCTGCGCGGGCGTGCGGAAATTGCACAAGCGTTCGAGCGGCTGGTCGGAATCGGGGAAATGAGTCTGGCGCAAAGCCAGGGCGCGGTCCGCGAGCCGGTTCTTCTCGCGGACCGACAAGGGAAGCCGATCAGGCAGGTTATCCCCCAGGGAAGCCAGGGCGGTCCAGATCAGCCGCCGGATCGCCCGCGTGCCAAGATTGGCCATGCCTTCGTAGATTGGCACGACGCGCCCCACTTCAATGGAATTGCCACTCTCCGGTTCGTTCTCAGGCAGGATTTCAAACTGCGGCTGAACGATCTGCAAATTGTTAGTGCCGTAAAAGTCGCGCTCCACCTTCCCGTAGAAGAAAACGCGCTGCCCTTGGCGAAAGACTTTGCCCTTTTCCAGGTAAAGTGCATTGAACCATATGCAGCGAATCATTCCGCTTGCGTCTCTGGCCGCAAGGTCGTAGATGTAGGTACCCTTCCGAGTCCTCATGAGGCCGCAGGTCAGGACCTCAGCCAGGATGGTCGTGGTCTGGCCGGGAACGAGGTCCCGGATGCGGGTTATGTGGGTGCGGTCTTCGTAGCGAAATGGAGTATAGTAAAGGAGGTCTTCGACGGTGCGGATCCCTCGAGCGGCCAGAGTCTCAGCTCGCACTGGACCCACACCCTTCAGGTATTTCACTTCCGAGGCGGGGGTGAGGTTCGCGGTTGCCATTGCGTTTCAGCATCTCCTATTATAGCCGCAATGAGGTCTTGCGCCTGAACGAGTTGCGAAGATCGGTAGTGGTGTCATTTGGGGAGGGTTACCTTTGGAAGCGGCGGTCATTCCCGCGAAAGCGGGAAGTCCGCAGACACCGCACTTCCTAAGATTTGCGGAGTGGATTCCCGCTTTCGCGGGAATGACCGCGACCTGTAACGACTGTGCCTCTCAATTTACACCAGTATCGCAAAACCGTCGGATAACGAAGATGAAACGGGTAACGGTGAAATGGTTCAAATACTTGATTGCCATTGTGCTTGGCAATGGCTTGTATTTCGCCCTCAATCCCTACTTGCCGCAAGCCGCCAGGCATCACACTTACAAGCTTGACCTCGGAACCTTGGTAGATTTTTGGCTTTGTCTGGCGGTTTTCGGCGTCTTGGAATTGGGAGCTTTTCTCCACAATCAGGGCAGGCGTTGAAAGAAAGCAACTGGTTTCGGACAATCTGAATATTTATCGCAGTGATAGTAATTTTTTCCTTCTCAAACCGGGATACTTCAGCTATACTTGTAGTGGTATTTCGGTCTGGAGGAAGCCGCACGCATCTTAATCAAACGTGCCGGCCCACTCCCGGCAAGTACTCGAAAGGGTTCGCGTAGAGAACAAGCATTCCCGTTCAGGGCGCGCCTAAAACTAAGTAATCGAACGCCTTCCATGGGCTGAGGGTGCAACGAAGCACCTGAGTCTTGCGAAGCTCAAGGTGGCGAAGGCACAAGAGTATCTGAAAAAGTTTAAGTCAAAACCATCAGGAGGATTTTAGAAATGGAAATCAATGTACAGGTCGGTGAAAATGCAGGGAAAATCTGGCACTTACTTAACGATGAAGGTCCTCAGACGTTTGCGCAACTCAAGAAGAAGCTCAACGGATCCGGCGAACTCCTCAGTTTTGCCTTGGGCTGGCTAGCTCGTGAAGACAAAGTGGACATTAGGCAGGAAAAGAAAATAGTCAAAGTGGCACTCAAATAGTGCCCACCAGAGTCGTCAGCGGCAGCGCCTGGCAACTCAGAATGTGTACTCCAATTCCAGATTAGAGATCGCCGATGAGAAGAACGGTCACGGCCCTGCTCATATTTCACCGCACAGAGCCTTACAATGACTTGGAGGCTGCCCTGGAGAAGCTTGCCGTCCGCACAGGGCGGGCGGGGACTCTGGCCGAGGCATGCCATGTTTTGTCGAGTGTCAATCTGCCCTTGTTGGTCTTCACTGAGAGCGAACTACCAGACGGAAACTGGGCCGATGTCGTGTCCCTTTCGGCGAGGGCTTCTTCACCCGTTAGCGTAATTGTCGTGGGGCAGGAAATTGATACCAAGCTTTACGTGTCGGTCATCGAAGGAGGAGCCTTCGATTTCATGGCCCCTCCATTCGAAGCCATGGATCTGGCTCACGTGGTTCGCTGCGCGGCAGATAACGCCTTGATGCGCCGCCAAGCCGCGACGAATTCGTAACCCTCCACGCAAGGATTCAGGAGTCAGGATTCAGGAGTCTTGATCCGCAGTTTACGAGAACTCAAGAAAGCTTCGCATCGGGACACATCAAAAAACCCGACCTTGTGTTTTCAATGAATTACCGCCGCAAAGTGCAAACATGGCCTAGCCCGCTGTGGTACTGGTGTCATTTGCGACCAAGTCATTCCCGTCCCGCCATGGCGGGACGGGAATGACCGTCGGCTCAAGTGGATCCCCATCCCAAATGACACCAGTACACCCGCTCTCCTAAACTTGACTATATTCCACTACTTTTGTTATAGATAGAGGTTAGGCATCTGGTGAGAAGACTCGCCGGGCCTTCGCTTATTCGTTGGGACATACTGAAATGAAAAGGCTTAGTCGGGAAGGAAAAACGGTATCCCGGACTTCAAGAAAGGGAAGGATTCGTCCTGCACACTCGCTGGACCATTCTGATCGTGCGCGATCCGCTAGAGCCGCCCATCCACGGGTGGGTTCAAGATCCTCCCCCCACTCGATAGGCAGTGCCATAGGTCAGACAGGAAGTTCTCAAACGACTGAGCGCCGACAGTCTGAGGCTCTGTTTCAGGCGGCGGTCAGGAATTTCGAGCTCGGCGCACGCGCTTTCCAAAAAAAGAATTATCAAAAAGCCGAGGAGATATTCGAAAAGCTGGCATCCAGTGGAGTAGCAGGGGTAGCGGAAAGAGCGCTCATCCACCTGCGGTTGTGCGAGCAGAAACTCAGTCGCCCCAGTCCCCCACCGAGGAAAGCTGAGGATCTATACACCCTGGGGGTGGGAGCCTTGAACTTGCGGCGCCTTGATGATGCCATCGAGTACCTGAACAAAGCTCAGAAATCGGCGCCGAAACTCGGGCATATTTGTTATGCTTTGGCCGCTGCTTATTCGCTACGTGGAGATGCCGAAAGCGCTCTGCAGCACCTGAAAGGGGCCATCACTCTCCGGCCTGAGAATCGTATTCAGGCCAGGCGCGACGAAGACTTCCACGCGCTGGCGACCGACGCCCGCTTTAAGGAATTGGTTTTCGCCTCGAAGTAGCGGCGATTATATCCGTCAGCCGACGGACCACAACCCCAAAGCATGGCGACGTGAAGTCGCCGCTACGTAAGGCCTCATTCAAGGGTCCCATGAAAGTCGTTGCCATTGGCGGCGGCACAGGTTTGTCCACCGTCTTACGGGGTCTGAAGCACCACCTCCGCGGGTTCGCCTACCCAACCGGCCCCGAGGCCAGGATTTCCAGGCTGACCGCCGTCGTCACCGTTACTGACGAGGGCGGAAGCTCCGGGCGCCTGCGACGCGACTTCCGCATCCTTCCGCCGGGGGACATTCGCAACTGCATGGTCGCCCTGGCTGAAGACGAGAAGCTCCTCACGCAACTTTTCAATTACCGTTTTTTGAGCGGTCACGGCCTGCGAGGCCACAGCTTCGGCAACCTGTTTCTGGCCGCCCTCACGCACCTGACGCGCGACTTTGCGAAGGCCGTTCGGGTGTCGAGCGAAGTCCTGGCCATTCGGGGCGAGATTTTCCCTTCCACCCTTTCCGATGTTCGTTTGAAGGCGGAACAATTGAATGGCAACATCATCTACGGGGAGTCGCGCATCACCAAGACGCGAATTCCCATCCAGCGCTTGCACATTGTCCCCAGCCGTTGCCGCCCCCTGCCGGAAACGCTCACCGCGCTCGAGCAAGCCGACCTCATCACCATCGGTCCGGGCTCTCTTTACACCTCACTCATACCCAACCTGCTGGTGCGCGGGATTCCCGAACAGATCGCACGCTCCGGGGCGCTGAAGGTTTATGTGTGCAACCTCATGACTCAGCCCGGTGAATCTCGCGGCTATTCCGCCGCCGACCACGTGCGCGCCTTGCACGAACATGCCGGCCGGAAGCTCTTTGATGTCGCGATCCTGAATACGCGCCCAGTCTCTTCCTCCCTGCGTCGGCGATACGCTGCGGATCGCTCCGAACCAGTTGTGAATGACTTGGCAGATGTGCGCGCGCTCGGCGTTGCGCCCGTACTTGCGGACGTGCTCGTCGAAGATCAGGTTGCCCGTCACGATTCTCATCGTTTGGCAAAGCTGCTGCTGAAACTAGTCGAGAGTCAAGAGTCGAGAGTCAAGAGTCGAGGGGCCGAGAGGGCAGAGAGTTGATGAGTTGAAGAGTCGGGAGTCGAGGATCGAGGGTCCATCTCGACTTCTCGCCGCGCCCCTGGGGAGTTCGGGTTCGACTCTTCGACCCCTCGACTCTGGCGGGGGTCCAGGTTCGACCTTTCGACTCTCGACTCTTGACTTCTACGGCCGGTGATGGGACGGGACGATGAAGATGATTGCCACCACGATGGCCAGGAGCAAAGCCAGGAAAATCCAGGCGCCCGGGTGGCCGAAGTTGAGCGTGTACCCGAACCCGAAGTGTTTTTCGACGAACAGCGCCGGATCGTTGCGATTGATGTAGATCAGGCCCAGTTTCCAGTACTTGTCGGGCGTGCGGTCGCCAACTGGCGCCACGGCCCCGGAGTCAGCGCCCGCAGAGCCGACCAAGCGCGTGCCGCCCTGGCCAAACCACATCATCAGCACCACGGTGACCACCGCGAAAGCCAGCGAAAAGACGAGCACCGGGATGAGCCCCGGCGGACCGCTCTGCTTGTGTGACAAGGGCAAAAGGCCTGTCCACATAAAAACCAGTGCCACTAAATACTCAGAGGCCACGACGATCGACACCACCACAAACCGAAAGCGGCGCTCGCCCTCGCCCGCCCCGCCGCCCACCCGGATGAGACGTGACCAGCGGAGCATGGCGTAGGCCTGGAATCCCAGCAGGGCGCAGAGCAGGCCACCGATCAGCAGCGGCCCATAGACTCCGGCAAAGCTGCGAGTGGTCCAGTTGTCCGCCTGGCCGTTGACTCCCCAGTGGGTCGGGAAGACCTCCGGGATCTGACCCCAGTGCAGGTGCAGCCAGATCGCGGTCGCGGCCAATAGGGCGAAGGGAGGGAACTGGAGCATCCATCCGCCCGGCACATGCGCCCCGCGGGGCACCAGCGCCGCTTCCCGGACCGTCGCCGGCGCTGCGGCGTGCGGCAGCACCCGCCCCCGAGCCCGATAGTAAGCGAGGAAGACGCCCACACCCTGCAAGAAGAGCCCGGCCAGCGTCACAACCGCCAGATAGTTGGACTCGGGAATCCGGATGGCAGCCAGAGCGATGAGAAGGGCAAGAACGCCGAAAATGGTTACCTCAACCCGATAGCGCTTGAGGATGGAGCAGCCCTCGGCCGAGTCACGGAACTCGGGCGGGACTGTCACCGCAAAGTAGACGTCCGGGCGGGTCAGCCGTGGCATCAAGTAAGAGATGACCAGACAGAGCCCGATCACAAAGGCCATCACCAGGCTCGGTCCCAGGAGCCATTGCGTGCTCATTTTAGTTCTCCGTGCTGGGCGCCGACCCAGCTCGCGCTGTCGTTGACCATGCCCCCGGACACGTGGCCGGGTTTGTCGTAATCCGCAGGCGAAGGCGGGTTGCCAGCAGGCGTGAAGAGGTGGGAGAGCCCGGGATAGCTTTTCATGGTGACGTTGTTATGGCCGGCCAGGGCCTTCTCCCAACCCGCGAAGTCCTTCTTGCTGACCTGATAATCGCTCTCGCCTTGCAGCACCAGGATCGGAATCTTCAGCCGGGCCGCAGTCGCGGCGGGGTCGTAGCTGCGCAAGTCGAGGACATAAGACCCTGGCAGCGGAATGCCCAGCATGCTCACCATCTCACCCGGCTTGAGCGTGGGGCTGTCGTAATCCTTGGCGAATTTCTCAGCCACCTCGACCTGTTTCTTGGCTCCGTCGCCCACCGGGCCGCTCAGCGTAGAGAGGTACTTGATCTGGTCCACAAGAATCTGTCCCAGTTGCCGCGTACTGCCGGCCATAATGATAATGCCCGCGATTTGGTCGTCACCTTCGGCGATGCGGGGCGCAAGCATTCCGCCGAGGCTGTGGCCGAGAACGTAGATGCGCTTCTTATCCACTTCCGGCTGCGTCGCGAGGAGTGCCACCGCCGAGCGCGCATCGTCGGTCACTTCCTCTTTGACGGTGAGGTTCGCCAAGCCCTTCGCCATCTGCGTAGCGTACTTGTGGGTCCGCTTCTCATAACGCAGCACCGCAATACCGTGGCTGGCGAGGCCCCAGGCCAAATCCTTGAACGGCTTGTTGGCGCCAATGGTTTCGTCTTCGTCGTGCGGACCCGAGCCCTGTACAAGTACCACGGCGGGGAACGGCCCCGCGCCATTCGGCTCGGTGAGCGTCCCGGGCAGTTGCCACGGGCCGGTGGTTACGGTGACGCTCTGTTCGTGAAAGGCACTGGGTTTCGCGTAATCGGGAGCATCCCAGGGGGGTGTGACCGGGGCGAGGAAGAACCCGGCGATTTTGCTGTCCTTGTCGAAGGCGAGCCTCAGGTTAAGAGGGGATTTCTCAAACGCGCAGGTCAGTGTGACCACGTGATAGCCCTGCCGCTCTGCCAAGGCCGTGCTGGTGACTGCCTTGAAAGAGCCCGTCTGGCCGACCGTGGTGTCCCAAAAAGACTGGAGCTTCTCGAGCGGCATGGCGGACGCCATCCTCGAGTCGAAGCGAGCCTCCACCTTGTCGTACTGCCGGGCCGCCAGTTCCTGGGCTACATCTTTCGCCAGAGCTTCGAAGTCCTGGGCGCAAACCTCCGCGCTCAGCGTCGAAAGCAGGGCCAGCGAGGCCGCTGCCAGAGCCAGAATCCGATTCATCACCTTTCTCCTTCCTGGAGCTTCGCTGCCAGCACCGTGAGCTCGCCGCTCACCGCGCCAGAGGGCACGCCTTCGGCGAGCGCCTTGACCACCAACTCCTCCAGCCGTTTGCGGAACTCCGCTTCGGCGCGAGGCGTGGGTGCGGGCGCCGGCCGCTCAATCACCGTCGCGCCACGCCCGCGCCGCAACTCCAGCCACCCTTCTTCGGCCAGTTGCCGATACGCCCCCGCCACCGTATTGTGATGGACACCGAGGTCCACGGCGAGTTGCCGGACCGAGGGAAGCTGGTCACCAGGCCGGAAGTGACCAGCCAGGAGTGTGGCACGGAGACCTCGCACAATTTGCTCGGAAGCGGGCAAGGGGGAGGCCAAGTCGATCTGTAGCACTGGGGTGTCGTCGGGCATAGTACAATGTACATGTACAATGTACTATGCTGCCCTACCTCTGTCAAGTCTTTTTTCTTAGCTTTTTTTTTGGCCCCGCTCGACTTGCGGGTTTTGCTATCTCGGAGGGGTGGAACTGACCCCTTCCGCGGCCACTGGAAAGACCCTGCACTGGCGGCGAGTAGTGGGTCAATTTGATGTAGAGGCGGCTTTACGCCGCCATTTGGCGATCCCGCTCCGAGCGGGATCGCCGCTACAAAATCAAATTGACCCACTACCGAAAGTTGACTCATGGTCATGAGTCAAATATACTCAAGTTATGGCTAAACGACTGCAAGTCATCCTCAAGGACCCCGAATACCGTGAGATTAAGCGCGCCGCGCGCTCCCGCCAAATGTCGATTGCCGAATGGGTCCGGCAGGCGCTCGCTGAGGCACATCGCCGTCAGCCTGTGGGCAGGGTCGGCAAGAAGCTCGAAGTCATCCGCGCCGCAGCACGATTGCATTATCCCACGGCTGACATCGACCGTATGCTGGCGGAGATCGAGATGGGATACGGATCGGGTGCGCATCCGTGATTCTGGTTGATTCGAACATCCCCATGTATCTCGTGGGCTCGCCTCACCCCCACAAGAGCGACGCACAGCGATTGCTACTCGCCACCTGTCACTCGTCACTGCTTTTACAGCTTGCCGAAGAAGACCGCTGGCGAAACATGGAAACGCTGGCTGAGCCGCGCGATGTGGTCCCGGTTCAATCGACGCTTGCCGGAAAGAACCAGTGATACAGTGCTCTCGCTGCCAAGTTCCGCTGCGATGTCCCGTTGCGAGAGTCCATTCTGATCGAGAAGAAAGCGTAGCACGCCGATGGGGTCGGCGTCCGGCACCGGGTAGCGCTCCTCCTCATAGCGCTCAATGAGCAGCGTCAAAAGCTCGATGGCCTCTTCCTCTTCCGGCGTGGGACGAGACTTCGCCGTCAGCTTAAAGAGTGCCTCCGTGTACTTCGCGAGTTCCTCATCCGAGTGGATGAGGTGGGGCGCCCCCTGCCGGATCATCTCGGTTGGATTCGCCAGTGCTGTGCTCATCGCGTAACCCCTTTATCCCAGTTGGCGGGATTGTCGTACTGTCTCGAAAATGCTTTCCAAAATGAAAAGTGTCAACAGAAACTTCGCATTTTGCCAAGAACCTTCTCCTTGTAATTGAACCCATTCCTTCAGATGCTTGCATGGCTCTTGACATTATATAGTGATATCACTATATTTCGAGTTGGGAATGACCGAGGAACTTTTCTTGAAGCCGGTGGTTTGGGTCGGATCGAGCCGCAAGGATTTGCGCGCGTTTCCTGAGCCGGTCCGGGATCACATGGGCTACGCCCTGTACGTCGCGCAGCGCGGCGGCAAACATCGTGACACGAAAACGCTGAGCGGCTTTGGCGGGGCAGGGGTGGTGGAAGTGGTGAAGGACTTTCGCGGCGATGCGTTCCGCGCGGTGTACACCGTGCGATATGCGGGGGCGGTGTACGTCCTTCACGCCTTCCAGAAGAAATCGAGGACCGGACGCGAGACGCCGCAGCGGGATATCGAGTTGGTGAAGCAACGGTTGCGCGAGGCCGAACAGATTGCACGGGAGAGGGAACCATGAGCGAAAAGGCATATGAAACTGAGAGCCGCAACGTGTTCAAGGACCTCGGCCTGCGCAATGCGGACGAGCACTTCGTCAAGGCGCATCTTGTCTTCAAGATCGACACGCTCATGAAAGAGCGCGGCCTGAAACAGGTCGAGGCGGCCGATCTCTTCGGCATACGCCAGCCCGATGTTTCCAAGATGCTGCGCGGCGAGTTCCGGCAGTTTTCCGTCGAGCGCCTTCTGCGATTTCTCGTGGCACTCGATCAGGATATTGAAATCGTGGTAAAACCGCATCGGGACGGGAATAATGCGGCGGCACTTCATGTCTCCTGAGACTACTCAAGCTATGGCTAAACGACTGCAAGTCATCCTCAAGGACCCCGAATACGGCGAGATTAAGCGCGCCGCGCGCTCCCGCCAAGTGTCGATTGCGGAATGGGTCCGGCAGGCGCTCGCTGAGGCACATCGCCGCCAGCCTGTGGGCAGGGTCGGCAAGAAGCTCGAAGTCATCCGCGCCGCAGCACGATTGCATTATCCCACGGCTGACATCGACCGTATGCTGGCGGAGATCGAGATGGGATACGGATCGGGTGCGCATC
>Ga0208456_1000556_pt1 | contig 22103 bp, 21 predicted proteins | sample June2015DPH_4_10_2_FD_184691 | JGI IMG/M metagenome (GOLD analysis project Ga0208456, IMG submission 184691) | Peatland microbial communities from SPRUCE experiment site at the Marcell Experimental Forest, Minnesota, USA - June2015DPH_4_100... | ecosystem: Environmental > Terrestrial > Soil >... | reverse complement strand
GGCTGCCATCGAGATAATCCGAGCACGTTGGACCAGCCGAAAGGGAAGACTCCGGCTGCTGGACCACGCCGCCAAGGCGGTCCGTTCCTCGGCCGACAGAATAATCGGAGCTGCGACTCGGCTCATGTACTCAAGCATACTGGCCTTATCTGTATAAGTCAAGGTAATTATGGGACACTACACTAGTAAAAGCAAGAACTGAGAACTGAAAACTTACGACTGACGACTTATGTCACTTCTTGAAACAGTTCGCAGCGCGTTAACACCGGCGATCTCGTATCCCATGGTCCGCTTATTTCCCGGCGGGCCGATCGGCAACGATGTGGGCCTGACACCTGGCGCCATGCCGGGCGGCGGCGCCGTTCCGGAACCGCAGGTTACAGATGGTGGTAGGGGCACGGCGCGCCGTGCCCCTACCAGGGATGTTGATACGTTTCTGCGCGGCGCCGTGGGTACCGCGAACTTTGCCGGATTCATCCGCGATCTGGGCGAATACAACCCCATCCTCGAAGGCCGCAGCAGCTTCCTGGTTTACGAAAAGATGCGGCGCTCCGATGCGGACGTGCGCGCAGCGTTGCTCGCGTGTAAGCTGCCCATCCGGGCGGCTGACTATCAGATCGTGCCCGGCCTCAAGGAAAACGAACCGGGGTTTGACCTGGCAAAACAGATTGCGGACGAGGTCCGAGAAAACCTTTTGGGTGGCCTCGAATCGCCCACCAGTACGGGCTGCTGGGTGACACAGAACTTCGAGACGGTGAAAGAAAACGCGCTGCTCTGCCTGGATTTTGGCTGCGCCGCGCACGAGGATTTGTGGCATATCGACGGCGACAAAGTCCGGCTGCGCAAGCTCGCGCCGCGCCTGCCCTACACCTTCTACCGCTTCCACGTTGATGACGACGGCGAATCACTGCTCTACCTCGAGCAGTACGGATACCGAGGCAACAATTTCGTTAACGTGCTGGTGCCGGCAGAGAAGCTCGCCTATTTCGTAAACGACATGGAAGGCGCGTATTTCTACGGGCGGTCAGTGTTGCGGGCGGCTTATCAGCACTGGTACATGAAGAGCCAGATTTACCGCATCGACGCCATCAGCATCGAGCGCAATGGCCTGGGCGTGCCGACCATCAAGCAAGGCCCTAACGTTTCCGCCGAAGACCGCAAGGCAGCGCAGCAGTGGGTACAGATGCTCGCCGCGCACGAAAGTACGGGCCTTTCACTTCCCAGTGGCTGGGAGTTCGTGCTGACCGGGGTCTCCGGGCGGGTCCGCGACCCGCAGGCTTCCATCCAGCACCACAGCGAAATGATCATGCGCTCGGTGCTGGCAAACTTCCTCTCGCTCGGCACTACGCAAACCGGGTCGCGCGCCTTGGGCGGCTCGATGCGCGATTTCTTCTATCTCTCGCTCGAAGCGGTCTCGCAAAAGATTGACGAAACCATTTCCAACACCTCCATCCGGCGCCTGGTGAATTACAACTACACGCCGCAGCCCGGTAAGAAACTGCCTTACCCGCGCCTCGTAACCTCGAACATCATCGTGATTAATCCTCTCGAGCTGCTCGAGGTGGCGAAGGACGTGGGCAAATTCGACGTGGACCTGCTCCAACCGGACAATGACACGGAGAATTGGATCCGCAAAAAGTGCGGCATGCCGCTCAAGTCGAAAACGTCGCGCCCTCGCTGGGCGCCCATCCAGACGCGCCTGCAAGAGAAAGAGGAAGGAGAGTTTCCTGCCGAGCCGGGGACGAAGCCCCAAGAGGAAGGGCATCCGCAGATTACGCAGATTTCGCAGACTAGGGGCGGTTCGCGAACCGCACCTACGAACGGGGGTGCAGCGCGGGCTTCAGAGACCGTGTTGGCAGAATCTGCGAAATCTGCGGATTCGACCTTCGACTTTCGATCCCGCCCTGGCGGGACTGGCTCTTACGACCGGGAGGCGCAATCGGATGATCGCCCCAAAGATGAATGCGGAATAGTGAGTGGTGAATAGGGAATTATGAATTCTGAATTAAGGAGCTGGGAAATGAGAGCGGGATTGGGAAGCCAGGAATCGGGATTCAAGTGGTGGCTAGTGCTTTTGCTTGCGGCGCTCTATGCGCTTTTTCTGAATCCGCGCTGCTTGCCACCGGTTCACGCGGCAGGGAGGAATGTTCAGCAACGACCGACCGGCGTAGTGACGGATACACCTGCCATCACGATCGCGTCTGCGACGGCGGACACTGCGAGCACGCCCACAACAACAGCCCATGAGGCGCAAATTCAGTGGACGTTTGGCACAGTGACGGGAACTTACACGACTTGCACGGCGCAGGCCAAGACCAGCTACGATGGCTCGACTTGGCTCACCTTGGGCAGTGCTGTGTCGCTCACGGTGACCACGGGCGCCGTCAATGCCTGGACGATCTTGGAAGAGGTGGGGGCGGGTTCAGTGACCACCTCCGCAGTAAGCTCGACGGCGGCGCTGGGCTTTGGCCAGGCCACTAAATTTACGTTCGCGTGCTCGGGTGGTTATGGAACGAGCGCGCCGGTGACGGTTTCCGTGATTTATCGGTGAAATGCGCAGATTGCGCAGGTTCCACAGAAGGAGAATGAGAATGAGGAAATTCCTGAACAAAAGGTTTGAGACACTTCTTTCGATTGCCGTGGTCGCGGCGTTCGCTGGCCTGGCGATGATCCTGAACGGTGGGAACCTGAGCTACTTCGGCTACCACAGTCTCAACAATCTAACCAACATTGACACCATCCCGACGACCTCGGCGGTCTATGCCGAGAATGTGTGGAAGGGGAAGCATGTCTGGAAGCCGGTGGATTTCGGGCCTGATGGCTTGTCGCTGAAGGATTTTATCCAGCAGATGTACGAGAAGACGTTTGTAGGGGCGGCCCGTCCCGATCAGATCGGGATGAACGAACCGCCCCTACGCGAGGGAAGATCCGATCTGCCGCACTGGGTCCACGTCGTGGCGCGCCACCCGGACGGCACGGTCTTCCTGGATGTGACGGGGCACAATCTGCGGACGAATGCGGGGATCAACTGGCAGTATGGTCAGATGGCGGGGGGCACCGCTGCTGTCTGCACTTACATTGCGCTGACCAATACTGCGATCACTCCAGCCGCGACCGATACCTCCCTGAGTGGAGAAATTACCACGAACGGGCTCGCGCGCGCCTTGGGTACTCTCACGCACACTTCAAATGCGACGAGCTTCACGTTGGCGAACACTTTCACTGCCACTGGGACGCAGGCGGCTCAGGCTGCGGCCATTCTCAATGCGTCCTCTTCGGGGACAATGTGTTTTGAAAACACATTCACCCAGGCCTCGCTGGCCAGCGGCGACACGTTGACGGTGACTTGGACGATAACTTTTTAGATCGGGTCATTGAATTATCGGGACATCGGGTCATTGAAAAGCAGCCCTTCAATGATCCGATGACACAATGACACAATGAACAAATTCAGCAGGATCATTCTCGGTCTGGTTTTCGCGCTGGCGGCTTCATCCGCTTGGGCGACGATTACCCGCGTTGAGACGGTCTGTGAAACCGCCCAATCTCCGGTGCAAGTTACGTTTGGCACGGCGACGACAACTGGCGAGCTAATTACTGTTGGGGTTGGGGTCGGAAGCAACGGGGCAGCGGATGGAGGGATCACAGACAATGCTTCTGGGGGCTCCTCGACATACCACCAGATCAGTTACTTGGCGTATGGCTCCAATTATGCCGACTTCTACTATGCCTACAATGTAGCCTCGGGTATAACCGTCGTTACCCTAGCTGTAGGGACCGGAAATCTCTACTATCAAAGCGGATTCTGTGCCACACATTACACGGGCCTTGCCACGAGCACTCCGCTGGATGTGACGGTGGCTTTTGGGAGTGAGCAAGGTTCGCCGTTTAGCAGAGCCTCTGGAACGCTTTCCCAAGCTAATGAAGTGGTTACCGGGGTGGTGGTAGACGTAGGCAATAATTGCGCCAGCAGCTTTACTTCGACCGGAGCACTCACTCAGCGAGGCCAGTTCAACAATGCGTGCAGCGGCGCGAACGGCGCCTATGCGGATGATGTTGTATCAAGTACGTCTTCGGTAACTTACTCCGGGACAAATTCCAACGGCGGCAAAAACCGCGTCGCCATCGCCACATTTAAGGCTGGGGGCAACAGCTACACAAGGAACGCAAGCGAATCGAACCCCGCCTCGGACGCGATTAGCCGTCTGGCGCGGTTTGCTCGCGCGGATAGCGAGAGCAACACAGCCTCCGACGCCATTGCGCGCAAAGTGAGCTTTGGGCGCGGCGACAGCGAGACTAACACGGCTTCGGATGCGATTGCGCGTTTGGGGGTTTTCAGCCGCGGCGAAAGCGAGAGCAATACAGCGACGGACGCGATCCGGCGCTTGGCCGGCTTCGGCCGTGCCGACAGTGAGAGCAATACAGCCTCGGATGCGATCGCGCGCCAAGTGGCGTTTGGGCGCCGGGACAGCGAGAGTAACACGGCTTCCGACTCGATTGCGCGTTTGGGGGTCTTCAGCCGCGGCGAAAGCGAGAGCAATATAGCGATGGACGCGATCGCGCGCTTGGCCGGCCTTGGCCGTGCGGACAGCGAGAGCAACAGCGCCTCAGATGCGATCGCGCGTGCGGCCGTCTTGACCCGCACCGACAGCGAGAGCAACACCGCCTCAGATGCCATCGCGCGGCTGGCCAACTTGAGCCGGGGCGAGAGCGAAAGCAACACAGCCTCCGATTCGCTGGCGCGGTTGGCCTCCTTCGGCCGTACCCCCAGCGAAACCAACATAGCCTCCGATACCGTCACAAGCCTTGAGACCGTGCCTGGCACGTACAGCGCAGCCCTGTACGAGACGAACATAAGCTCGGACGCGATTGCAGTCGCGCAGATCCTGAAGCGGAGCGAGAGCGAGAACAACACGGCCTCGGATGCCATTGCGCGTTCGGGGATTTTTGGCCGGGGTGATAGTGAGACCAACACAGCGTCCGACGTGATTGCGCGCTCGGGAGTTTTCGGGCGGGGCGATAGCGAAACCAACACTGTCGCGGATTCGATTGCGCGCTCGCAGGGTCTGAGCCGGGGCGACGCCGAAACCCTCAGCGTTTCGGACAGTCTGGTGAGGCGGGCGGTTTCGATCCGGGGCGAGAGCGAGAACAACACGACGTCTGATTTACTGACGCGGGCAGCAAGTTTCGGGCGGGGCAACACTGAGGCGCTCAGCGCGAGCGATGATCTGAGGCGTGTCCTCGCTGCCTCGCGTCGCGATACCGAGGCACTTTCCACTTCTGATAGTCTGAGCCGGGTTTTCGCTGCGCTGCGCGGCGATATGGAAACACTGGTCTTCAGCGATGCAATCGTTGGTTTGCGGAACTACAGTCTGACCGTCGTGCCGAGGCATGAGTTTGCCGTGCCAGGGCAGGCCAAAAGCGGAGCCGTGCCGGGGCAGGCCAAAAACGGAGCCGTGCCAGGCCAAGCGAAAACAGGCGCCGAAGCAGGGCGGGTGAAAAGCGGCACGGCGCCGGTGCATTGAAAAGAAGCTATCAGCAGTCAGCTCTCAGCTTTCAGCAAGCGCAGAGCCGAAACCTGATGGCTGATAGCTGAGAGCTGAGAGCTGTTGGACATGACGATTTACAAAGCACCTTACGAACAATTCGCGGTTTCGCTCGATTTTGCCGCTGATATTGGCAAGGGCAACAGCATCGCCAGCATCACGGCGGTGACGGCTACAAGCGATCTGACCAGGCTGGATTCGACTGAAGAGGTCATCGCTTCGAATCCAGCACCTGCGATTTCCGGTACAGGCGTGGTCTTCACGGTGACTGGCGGCGTGGCGGGAGAGAGACACACCATCGCGGCGCAGATCGTCTCCAGCATCGGCGAACAGTACCAGGGGGACGTTACGCTGGAAATCGTGGAGTAAAGCTGAATTCTAAAGTTTGAAGGGTAAAGGATAAAGGCTGATAGCTGAGAGCTGAGAGCTGAGAGCTGAAAGCCGAGGGCTTCGATGAGCGCAACGAAGGAAGGTTATCCGCCAAGCGATTTTCTTGTGGTCGAGGACCCGGAGAAGGCAACCACGTTTCACCTTCAGGTGAAGCGGCATGGGAAGCCCGACCATGGCTTGATGGGCGCGGCTTTTGCTGCGCTTTACAAGAATTATCGCGGCAATGCCTACGACGGCCCGGGCAAGGAAGAGGCCAAGCGGAGATTGCGCGCGCTCTATAAGTCGGAGGGCATGGAGTGGCCGGAAATAAATTCTGAAGTGGAAAGCATGAAGGATAACGTGAGAACGGAGAACTCAGACTTTATCCTTCACACTTCAGCCTTTCCACGTTTTGTCGCGCTGCTCGCCGATGTGCCGGGGACGGGCCTGATTCGGATTCCGATCGCTGTCACGGGGACCTGGGGCGGAGCGGAAAAGAAGTTCTCCATCGAGCTCGAGGATCTCGAACAAATCCGGGAGAACTTCGCCCAAAAGCCTACGGGCGAAATCAATGTGGATTACGAGCATGCCTCGGAAGTTCCCTTTGGCACGGGAGGACCCGTGCTGTCAGCCGGGCGTATCACCAAACTGGACGAGCCCGAACGATTTTCAAACGGGAATAGGGAATTGGGAATGGGGAATAGGGAAACACCCAATTCCCAACTCCCTACTCCCAATTCCCGCTTTATCCTTTGGGGCTGGTACGAGCCCACGGAGCGCGCACGGCAGCTCATTGCCAATCGGGAGTACCGCTATATTTCGCCGGCCATCCGTTGGGGAGCGAAGGATAAAGTGACCGGCAAGACGGCAGGGACGGTACTGACCTCCGTAGCGCTGGTTAATAAGCCCTTTCTCGAGGAACTGCCCGAGATCCATCTTTGCGAAATGCAGGATTCAGCCCGCCGCGGCGGGAGGATTCAGGATTCAGGGGAAGCGCCAGACCGGGTTTTCGTGAGCCTGCAACAGTTGCATGTACCAGGTCCAGTAAATCAAGTTTCGGTTGCTTACCAGCAACCAGGAATGGATTCAGCGGGCAGGAGTAAGGGGTCAGGACCTGAATCCCAAATCCTGAATCCTGGATCCTTGTCTGCAAAGGAGACGACAATGGCTAAGAGTCTGAAGTTGAAGTGCCTCACCGACGCGCACCTCGAAGTACACCATTTGCCTGCCGAGCAGAGGGGCAAGATCGGGGTGTTCGACGGTGAGGAGTTGATCGGCATTGCTGACGGTCCCGAGGGTTGGGAACCCAAGGATGGCGACGGCGACGGCTTCACCGCCCTGTCGGAAAGCATCCACGATGGCAAGATCAACCTGGTGGAAGCCGGCAAGCTGGCGGATGCCGGGCGCGTAAGATTCTCCACCATCCTACAAGCGCAGGAAGCGGAGCGTAAAGTGAACGCGGCGGTGAAGGCGGGCAAGGTGCTGCCGAAAAACCGCGCCCACGCTCTGAAACTGGCGCTTTCAGATGCAACGGGTTTCAGCGCGTTGGTCGAGCAAGCCCGGCCTGTGGTGGATCTACGAAGGTACGGCCACGCGGGCGGCGGCGAGCAGCCCACCGCACAGCAGGCGCTGATGGCGGAAGTGAATGCCTACGCCAAAGAGAACAAATGCTCGGTGAGCGTGGCGCTCTCGGAAGTCACCAAGCGCAAGCCGGACCTGTGGCGCGAGTATTCGGAAGAGATCGTGGCCGTCTCGCAGGCTGCGGAAGAAGAAGTCGAGTAGTCGAGGAGTCGAGGGTCGAAAAGTTGAAAGAAAAGGCTTTTAACCCTCGACCTTTGACTCTCGACCTTCGACTGTTATGGGAAGCTCGCACCCTTGGCCAGTTTCTAGATTCTGATTTCGAGTTTCTGATTTGATCACAGGGTCCGCGCCCCTCAAGCGCGGAAAAGGAGAAGAAACTATGGCAGATGGAACTGTAAGCACACCGTCGGCGCCGCCCGAGGCTTGCCTCGGAGGGGCTTGGCCGGCGAATCTAAAGCTGTTGTTCGATACGGCACTGGCAACGCAGACGAAGGTCCTTACCGACGCACAGAATGCCGCCAACCTTGCTCTTCTCAACGCGGTCGGGGTAGCTCATGCTGCCGCACAGCAAGGACTCCGACACGCGGAGTTGGCCGCCGCCGATCAATGGGAAGAACAGGCCAGCGTTTCTGCAATCAGCGCTGACGATCTTGCCAAAATCACGCAAAGCGTGACCGCTGCAATCAGCGCTGTGCTGGCGAATATGGCGACCGGCAGGCCTCCGGTGAATCAATCCGGTACCACGGGGACTTCGGTAGCGACGGCCTAGTACAGTCTCGGAAGCAGCAGAAGAAGACGTCGAGGAGTCGAGGGGTCGAGAAGTTAGACTCTCGACCTTTGACTCTCGACCCTTGACTGTTTTTCCAGGAGGAGAAATCGAATGAGCGACATTACTGCGATCGACCAAAGTTACCATCTCAATTACAACATCGAGATCGGGAAATTCACTTGCCTGGCGCCGGACACTTCGGTGTCCGCCGACGGGTGCAACGTGCCGAGTGGGGCCAACGGGCAATTCCTCGGGGTAGCCCAGGAATCGATTCTGCCTGACGCCGCGGCTGACTATTCGGGCGGGCTGTACAACCTGGTGAGCGGCACTGCCTGGCCCACGGGCGTCATTCCGGCGAGCGGGCTGGGGCGCAACATCCGCACGCGCCTGTTTGGGATCTCGCGGGTGGTGGCGTCGGGCGCTATCACACGCGGCGCCTACGTGAACATCGCCAACGCCCAGGGGCAGATCAAGGCGGTGAGCGAGTCTGGCACGATGATTAACGTCGTCGGAATCGCCATCGACGCAGCCTCGAATGCCGGCGACGTGATTCGCGTGCTGGTGATGCCGTACTCGTACAAGGGGTAGCGGCCGCGACTGCTGTCAGTCATCGGCTGTCAGCTCGCAGCTATCAGCTCTCAGCGAACCGTTTTCTCCCTGAAAGCTGACGGCTGACCGCTGATGGCTTGTTTTCGGGCGACCGCTAGCGCGCTCGTCCGCCGATCAACACGCCCGCCGTGTTGCGCTAGATAACGCTGGGCCGGGAAGAACAGGATCCAGGATTCAGGATTCGGGATTCAGGGAAGCACGCGCGAGGACATCCCCTGAATCCTGAATCCTGAATCCTCGTAACAAAAAGGAGAAACAGATGCCCAGCCTTAACCAACTACACGTTGACGAGGCACTCACCCAGATCAGCATTGCCTACCGCAACCAGGCGTTTGTAGCGGAGGAAGTGCTGCCGGTAGTGCCTGTGATGAAGAAGAACGATGTGTTCTTCAAATTCTCGAAACAGCACTTCCGTTCTTACAAAGACGCCTACGCGGCCGGGCAGCGCGCCCAGCAGATCGAAGTCGATCTGGACGCGCGCGGTTTCTACATGGCCGATGGCCACGCGCTGGAGGACTCGATCACCGACGACGAGCGCGACCAGGCCGATCCCGGCGCTCAGCTCGAAGTGGAGAAGACCGAGAAGCTCACCAATATCATCGCGCTGAACGAGGAGATCAACCTCTTTACGAACATCATCACCACTGCGAATATCACCCAGAACAGCAACCTCGCCAGCACTCCAACTTCGCAGTGGTCCGATTACATCAACTCCGACCCGGTCTCCGAAGTCCTGAAACAACGTCGCACCTTACAGCAGCAGATCGGCGATTTCCCTAACCACCTGCTGGTCTCGCAGCCGGTGCTGGATGCACTGGCCAACCATCCCCGCATCCTGGACCGCGTGAAATACACGGCCAACGGCGCCCGCAACCAGCTTGACGAGCAGGACCTGGCGCGGGTGTTCAAGGTCGAGAAGGTACTGGTCGCCGCGGCACTCTATCAGACCTCGAATGAAGGTGAGGCGGACAGCCTGGGGTACATCATGGGCAAGAACGCTATGCTGTTCTACCGCCCGCCACGACCTGGCCTCCGCGTGCCCAGCTTCGGCTACACATTCTTCTGGGCAAAGCGCTCGGGAGTGCTGAGATGGCGCGAGCTCTCGCTCGAGTCGGACTTCATCCGCGTGAAGAAGTACTACGCGCAGCAGGTGATTGCAGCCAACGCAGCGTACCTGTGGGTGAACGCGACGGCGTAGAAGTGCAGCTATCAGCTATCAGCTTTCAGCCAAAGACGGCTTGCTGATAGCTGGCCCGCCGCGGCGGGAAGGCTCAATGCTTTTTTTCGGAGGACCCATGTCAATTGCAGTGAGTACGGCGAACCAAGATTTGGTTGTGGACAACCGTGGCTATTTGCCTGCACTCGCCACCCTGGATGTGACCGGCATGACGGCAGCGGCGACGAACACCGTGCCGCACGGTTTGCCACGCATCCCCAGGCGGGTGTGGTTTACGGGGATAGCGAGCGGAGCCAATGCTGCAGCTTGCAGTTTGGACACCTCGAGCGTGGCGGCCGGCTTTGATGCCACGAACATTTACATTTTCACGCCAGCCGGCGTGACCAGCGTGCTGGTGCACGTCGAATACTGAGGGAAGGGTGAATTGTGAAGTGTAAAGGATGAAGGATCACGGCTTCAGCCTTTATCCTTTACCCTTCACCCTTTAAACTTTTATGTCTTACTGCACGGTAGATGATGTTTGTACCGCCTTTCCGCGCTTCGTGCGGAATGCGGCCAATTCGATTCAGGACACGCAGATCCAGGACTGGATCGACGACCGCAAGGCGAGGATACGGGGCGCATTCCTGGCGCGGCTGATCGACCCGGACACCCTCGCACTTACGGTGGACGCCGGGAATTTTCTGCGCGCGCTCAACCGCGATGGCGCGATCGCCGACCTCGGTGACGCGCTCCAGGGGGACGTCACGCTCCAGCCAGGCGAGTATTCGCTGGCAGGCTCGCACCGGCAAAGTTTCGAGCGGCAGATCAACGAAATCAAGGAAGGCCTCTACGACGCGTTGTTTAGCGGCCTGGCGCGCCACGTCGAAATCGAACCCCTTTTGGGTGGCATCGCCGGCGGCGAGACAGACCGCTCCACCGCCTTCGATCGAGGCGAGGATAAGGCTTTTTCGAAGAATCAGGTCTTTTGAATGGTGAATGGTAAATGGTGAATAGTAAATTGAAAAGCCGAATTTGCGGCTGGAATCCTGGGCCTGCGAATCACTATTCGCTATTCAGATAGGAAAAGGACTAGTGAATGGTGCATAGCGAATTGGGAAGCCGCATTTCGGGCTGGTCCCGCAAGGGCGGTCGAAAGTCAAAAGTCGAAGGTCGAAAGGCAAAAGCTCTGAACTCCTCGACCTTCGACTCTCGACCTCTGGACTTTTAGCGATGGCTTGGATTTCCTACTACAACGCTGGCCTGTCGAAGCAGGTAGTTCGGCAACTACTCGCTGTGATGAATCGCGATATTCAGGCGGCGCTGGATTTCGTCTCCGGCGTCCCCGGCTCCTACGCGCCCTTCGCCGAATACGATTTGGCGCTTCTCCCGGTGCAGCAGTTCCCGGCAATTCTGCTGACCCCCGATACGGTGACCTTCGACGAAGAGGCAAACTGTACGCTGCACCAGACGATGCGGCTTTCCTGCGTAATCGCGGTCACGCATCAGGACCGCAACACCCTGGCGGAGATGACCCAGGATTACGCGCGAGCCGTGCGGGCGGTGCTCGACACCCTTTGGGAATCGACGCCGGGCGATTTCCTGCTCACGAATCTTCCGTTACCTTCGCCGCCCTTTCCGAACGGTGCGCTCTCGCCGGGACTCGCGAGCGGGAAGCTTATGAAGATTTTCGCTGAAGGTCACACGTTTGAAGAAATTCGCCGCAGACCTCAGAGCGGCTTTGCCATGGCAGCGACGATGTCGATCATGGTGGAGTTAGAGGAAGTGTAAAGAAATGGTGAATAGTGAAGGGTAAAGGGTAAAGGGTGAAGGGTAAAGGATAAACGATGACGTATGAGCGCAGGATCAATAAGGTCTTTGATCCATCCTTTAACCTTCACACTTTACCATTCCTTCACACTTCACACTTCACAATTAAGACGGAGAATATATGCCACCAGCAGTATCAGCTTCAAGCATCCACCAAGGTCCGGGCCGCTTGTGGCTCTACGTGCCCGAGCCTGCCCACGGCAACCGCCTGGTCATCGGGCCAGACGGCTCACCGGTAGAGCCGGCCGGGCTCGCGGCGTGGTCAGCGACGACCGCTTACACGGTCGGCCAGATGATCAAAGACTCCAGCAACAACGCGGAATTGTGCCTCGCCGCGGGGACCTCCGGCTCAACGGCGCCGGCGTGGCTCAACGCCCCTGGCCCGCCCATCGCGGATGGCACTGCCGCATGGGTGTTTGTGGGCGCGTACGGAGCCTATTGCGCCGGCGCTACGGAAGGCGCGATCACTTCCACCTTGACGCCGAAGTACGAAGAGATTGGAGCCGACCAGGTCTCCTCTCCCATCGATGTGGTGATGACTGCCGACGCCTACGAGATCGACGTCACGATCAAGCAGTCGAACCTTGCCAACTTGACCAACTTCTTTCCGCCGGGCACCTTCACCACGGGCACGGACACCAATCAGCCCTCCGGCGCGCAGTCGTACGAGCAGATCACCTTCGGGGGCATTGTTCCTGTGCCGAAGATCGGCGTCGCCGTGATCTCTCCGCGTCGGGACGTGACGGGAAAGTTCGTGGTCTCGCATCTCTACCAAGCCTACCAGGCAGAGGCCATTAAGCTGCCCTTCCAGCGTGGCAAGGAGACAACGTATGGGGTGAAGTTCAAGGGCGTCGCGGATTCCACGCGCCCGACTGGGGACCAAGTGGGGATGGTGTGGCGGCAGGTGTAAAACAAGCTGTCAGCCGTCAGCTCTCAGCTTTCAGCTTTCAGCTCAAAACTGTTTGCTGACCGCTGATAGCTGAGAGCTGAGGGCTGAAGGTTTTCTATGTCCAAGTCAAACAGCATCGCAACTGCTGCGGATTTCCGCAAGCTGGCGGAGGCTTCCGCGTTCGAGGAGCCGGCGCGCGTGGTCCTTCCCAAGAGCGGCTACGGGGTGGTGCTGCGGCGGCCCACGAAATTTTATTGGGCGCTCCGCCGCACCGGGTGGCCGTGCGAGCTACGGGAAAAACTGGATCTGGTCGCCGTGGGTGTGAGGCCGGAGCTGACTGCTGACGAAACGCTGCTACTGGTCCGCGAAGACCAGCAGATGGTCAATGAGGCTTTCGTTGACCCTAAGCCTTGCCTTAATCCGGGGCTGACGCAGTTCGATCCCAACTGGCTCCCGAAAGAGGACGCTGAATTCATTCTGAAGTACCTGCGAGGCCAGGTTCTGGCAAACGGCCAGGACCTGGACGCCTTTCGTGCAAGCGAACAAGGACATCCTGAGGGCAGCGGCGCAGATGGCGCGATGGTACGCGAAAACGCCGAGCGAGATGTTATGTCGCGCGGTGGCGCTTTGGCGCATTGACGCCGCCGCAACGGCGGCGTTGTTGTCCACAGAAGACACAGATTACGCAGATGAAAGTACGGCAAGACACATTTACTGGTGAAGGAAGTCGTCTGTTGGCAGTTATCAGTTCTCAGTGAGGAGCTTTTGCTGATAACTGAAAACTAAGCACTGAAAACTAAAACGGCTGACCGTACTCCAGGAGTTATCTTCGCAATGGCCACCAAGACCTCCAAGTCCACACCGGCAGCGCCGAGCATGACGGGCGACCTTAACCGGGAACTCATCGCCCCGCTCCAGGAGTTCGACAGCATCGCCCGGCTGGTATCGAAGGATATGGTCAATGAGCTGACGCCCAGCATCCAGACCTGGGCGCGCGAGACGACCCAGTCGATCAGTGCGGTTCAAACCGCCCTACAAACCTTTCAGGTGGTAGCCGGCGCTGCCTTCATGGAGACAGGCGACGCCATGACGGCGGCCGGGATCGCGGCAGCGATCTACGGCGAAAACGTCGGCCAATCCATGGAGAAGGCCGCAAAAGCCGCCCTCGCGTCAATTGCGGAACAGGCGGGGGTAAACGCACTGAACGCCCTGGCACAAGGCCTGTGGTTTCTGGCGCAAGCCATTTTTTTCGGAGACCCGGATGCTGCGATCGCTGCGGCGACCGATTTTGAAGCTGCGGCGGAATGGGGCGCGATTGCTGGTGTGGCGGGCGCGGCGGCAGCAGCGATTCCTGGCGGCGGCGCCAAAGGTACAAGCGCTGGTCGCGGAGCGGGCGCGGGATACGGCAAGGGAGGTTACGGCGGCGGAGCTCCACAACTGGGCGGTTACGGTCTCGCACCTGGCGCAGCCAGCGCGCTGAATCCACCCAGCGGGCAGCTCACGGTGATGGTGGTGGGCGAGGCGCAGGCGGGGCAGTGGCTTGCGACCACGCTCAACACTGCCGTACAGCGCGGCGTGCCGCTGAATGCCACGACGGTGCAGAAGTCGCCGTACGCCGCCGGCTAGGCGGGAAGTGTGAAGTGTGAAGGATAAAGGATAAAGTGAGAGCAGTTCAGTCTTTACACTTTAGCCTTTACACTTTCGAGCCAAACACGATGAGTAACCCGAAGATAGTTTACGATCCAGGAACTGGCCCAACGACTCTGACGTTTCTGCGCCCGCCACGCAAGGTGCCAGCTTATGATTACAACGCAGTCCGGCACGACAACATTTCCAGCGCCGGTGTGCGCGAGGCTGTGCTCGAGCGCATCGAGACTTTCCTCGAGCTCGAGATGGACTGGGTGGCGATCGGCGCGGACGTGCAGGCATGGAATCAGTTCATGCAATTTGCGCTCGGCGGTGGGCAGTTCGGCTACTATCCGGACGCCTCGCAGCCGGCCTTCACCAACTGCTGGCTGGAGGACTCCAACTGGACGGCGGCCTACAAGAGCGTCGGGCAGTACACGTTTAAGCTCAAGTTTCGACAAGTGGTGAGCTGAAAAGCGAATGGTGAATAGTGAATGGTGAATAGTGAATTAAGAACGGCTCTGATGAATGCCCCATTTACTATTTACTATGCATTATTCCGCTGAGAGCTGAAAGCTGATAGCTGAGAGCTTTTTGTGATTCAGGGTAATCAAACCTGGCAACTGGCGCTGGCGCAGCCGCAGAAGCAGGCGTACTATACGGTCGAGATCCCGGACTTTGCCATCGCCATCGCGAGCTTTACCGCCTCAGCTCAGGCAGCGACAATGCTCAGCGGCTACGGCGTCATACTCTACGGCGTTGGTCTGTACGGGACGTAAAAAGGGTAAAGGATGAAGGATGAATTCATAATTTACACTTTACACTTTACACTTTCATGAATTTCTGAATTTATGCCCACTGTCTCGCAGTACTATCCGGGAGATTTCTACGGCGACGCCGCCCAGTCGCTGGCCTGGCTCTATTCGCGCCAACTGAAGCTCGTGAATGGCTGGGAAGCGAACGCTCGCGAGACGGGCTTCCCGGTGACCTCGCTGCCCGGGGCGCCATGCGTACCGACCACACCGCCCTTCATTGAGTGTGGCATCGTTTCGCAGAATGACCTCAGCCAGATTGCTCAGACTGCTTGCGAGAGCATCTGCATGGTGCCACCCGGCATATTGATGCTGGGAATGGATGACCAGCTTGGCCCGGACGGCTGCCCCATAGACCTCTCGCCGATCGGCCTTCCTTTCGGGTACCTTTTTCCTCCTGTCCTGCCAGTTACCAGCGCGCAGATCAGCGCTTACTACCAGCAGATGTACAACGCCAATCCCAGTGGCTCCGTAATCAACGGGGTGACTTATCCCGTGCTGGCGGGCCTGACGATCTACGGTTATCTCTTCAATCCCCAACAGAGCATGCTCAATTACCGCATCGATCTTTTCAGCAAGACCGACCTCTTCTATTACCAAGGCAGCGCGGTGGGGACAGGGGCTTACACCAGCGGGCCGATGAAAGGCCAGTATCCTTCGCCGTCACAGTTCCAGTCGCTGCTCGTTCAGCAAGGCTTGTACGGCTACTGGGGCGCGCAGGTGCCCTTCCCAGGTATAGTGATAGCGGTGCTCTACCCGACGAGCGTGGCGCAGCCAGCCGTGGGCTCATCGTTCAGCGTTTTGCCAGCAGGTTGGATTTGCCACTCGAATACCGGCGTGGGCTACAAACTGACGGATTATTTTGCGCGCATTTACGCCAAGACGGACGTCGAATATTTGCAGGAAGACAACATCCCCATCATCGTGCAGGATGATTTCCATGCGCGCTGCGGCTCGAGCCTGGTCCTGCATACAGGCACACCCACCGTGCACGTGATGTACGTGGACCCGGTGAAGGGTCCCACGCAGGTTTGCACATCGCTGGCGGCTGATTGGGCTTTTCCATCACTGCCACTTTCTTTTATCGTGCCCACTTCCGACCCGCTTTATTTCCCGGATCCCACTCTGACAGAGGGGGCTGCGCTGCAAAACCGCAGCTACATCTACGACTGCGCGCTGGCGATTATCGCTTTTGCGGGGTCGGGCAACTTCGTCGCCGCCGCCCGGATCATCAAGCAGCTCGACGCGATTCTCGACAGTCCCGGCTACCTTGCTTCCATTATTTTCGAAAACGGGGAAGATGGGGAATCGGCGAGCCGATGGACAAAGAGCAACTCTGCTGACTCCGTAACCGATGTCAATGACCCCACAGAGCCACCTTATGGCACCGGTCTGGTGGTCGATTTCCACGCCATTGCCGCAAACGATACCTTCACCTATTCTGGCAGCGGCTTCCCGGACACCACCGATGCGCAGGTCCAATTTGAGCACAAGGAAGTGGAGGCGGTGGGGTTCAATTTCGCCATCGGGGTCACCACGGCAGGCGGCAAAGTCACAAGCGTACAGGTAACCTCGGCAGCAGTCGCGCCGGCATCGCTGGTCCCGCTAAGCGGGATCATCACCATCGCGGTCGGACCGGGCAACGGCCTTTATCGTTTCCACCTCATCAACCTCGCTCAGCTCATCTCGAGGCTCGCGGGCGACACGCTCAGCTCCATCACCGGATTCGTGGTCACTCTTATCCCGCAGAGCGGGACCGGAGACCTTTACTTTGACAACTTCTCGGCGGGGAACACTCAGCCCGCGAATTCACTTGCCTTCAGCTACGATACTTACTATGGCCTCGTGGACCAAGCTTACATCCGCGCCGGGGCCATGGCCTGGGTGTGTTACGCCTACTGCATCTACATGCAGATCACCCAGGACTTCAGCCCTTCGCTCTACCTCCAGCGCATGATTAACTTCCTGCTCACCTTGCAATCCACCGCCTCCGACCTCACGAACGGGCTGTTTTACCTCGGCTGGGGAACGTACGGAAATCCGGGCTATCAATTCGTGCCCGGTCTCATGCAGCGGGTTTCGACCGAACACCAGATCGACCTGTATTTTGCTTTCATGCGCGCCGCCGCAACTCTGCCCACTGCGGCTGTTCAGCTTCAAAAAACCAATTTAATCACCTCCACGCAGGCTGCCTCGCTGAACGCCACTGCCGCGCAATTGCAGACCGTGGCGGATGTTGTTGCCACGAAGGTCGTTGCCAATCTCTATATCGCCCCGAGCGGCGGCGTGCCCGGCCACTTTGCCCAGGGCGCAGGCTCCGAAGCGACACCGCCTGCCGGACTTGATACCAGCCAGGCTTGTGATGCCGCTGGCACCTGGGCGGCGCTTTTCTGCCATGCCATCGGACGCGATGACCTCGCGCTGCAATGCCTGGAGTTCGTAGACCAGAATTTCCTGCTTCAGAATCAGCAGATTTGGCTATCTGCCGCGACGAACTCCTACAACGAAACTTATCAGCAGCTCACTCCCTTCAACGGCTTCAAGTTTTTCAATGACTCTGCCGGCGGCTATTCAGGCTCTCCTCTCAGCATCTCGCAGGAACAGAGCTGGAGCATGCTCCTGGCGCTGCTCGATCTCTACAATATCTCAGGGGTTGCGGATTACTTTGCTAGCGTGTATGGCAGCCTCGATGCCTATCTCACCACGCTCATCACCAGCCAGCGCACCGTGCGCTCCACTACAGGTGATGGCTCGTTGCTTTCGTATTCCTTGGCCTCGCGCGATTTGCCTTACGAATTTGAAGTGTGGCCAGCCTTCACGGCAACAGCGTGGTTTTATCTGGTCTCGACAAATCCCGGCCTGCTGCTTTCTCTCGGCAATACTCCGACTATTATCCCCTACCTGCAAATTCCGCAGGGAGCCAGCCAGTCCGTGAACGAGCTCGAGGGGCAATCCTCACTGGGCAGCATGACCATCACCTGCATCGATCCGAATGGCACGCTCAAGGGCCTCGCGGCTCAGGATGTGCTGATTGGCAGGATGGTGCAGCTCAAGCAGGGCTTTCCGGGGCTTGCCTTGGGCGATTTCACCATTCTGCAAACCATGCAGATCACTCAGGTGGGCCAGGACACGGACGGCCGCATCACTATTCAGTGCGCGGATGTGCAGCGTTTTATCCAGGGAATGCAGATTTGGCTGCGTGGCGGCCCGCTCTGGTGGACACCAGGCGGTCCCATGGCGCAACAACCCGTCGGCGCTTCGTGGCTTGAAAACGGCTATCAGGTGAGCGACCAAAACCCGCGCTACGTGGCAGGCAACCCCATCGACATCATCCTGGCGGTGCTCCAGAACGAGCTGGGCGTGGGCCAGGACCCGGCCCTCCTGACCTCGAATTACGTGATGCAAAGCCTCGCACCAATCTACCAGTCGCAACAGGACTACGAACCCTTGCCGCCACCAGAAGGTTGGGCTATCTATGAGCCCGGCCAGGACTCGACGCTGATCAATCCCAATCCCTACATCGACATTCCCGGCTTCCTGGCCTTGCGGGACGGCGAATTTTCCGGCGTCTGGTTTGATTTTGTGATTACGCGGCCCATCGATGGCAAGCAGTTCCTCGAGGAGCAAATCTTGAAGCCATTGGGGCTTTATACGATCGTGCGCGCCAATGGCCAGCTCTCACTCAAGACCATGAAGCCGCCCGTCGAGCAGACGCCCGTGTTCGCCTTCAGCTCCAAGAACATCATGGGAATCCCCCAGACCCTGCGGCAGAACATCATCAACCTGGTTACTCTCCAACTGGATGTGCAGCAAGGCGGCATCACCACGGCGGCGCGCAGCTATGGTCACCAGGTGAGCTATCAGCAACAAACTTCGCTCAAAACTTATCGGCAGGTGTACGAGCAGCAAATCCAGTCCACCGGGCTGCGCGTGGCACGCGGGGGCATGATGCTCTCCCGTTTGCTTGCCGACCGTATCTTTCGCCGCCACGCCTTCGAGCCGCCCGCCTACAAGTTCACTGCCCAGCTCGCCACCTTGCAGGCAGAGCTGGGCGACTACGTGTGGCTGACCCACTCAAAAGTCCTCGATCTCACAGTCGGCAAGCTGGGGCTGAGCAATGTGGTCTGCGAGGTGATCGACAAGCAGCCCAATTACAGTCAGGGAACAGTCGATTTCACCCTGCTCGATACGCGGTTCATCAACCTTTCTGTGCCGTATCAGATTGCAGCGGCCGCGGATAATGTCCCCACTTGGTACAACGCGACGCCTCAGCAACAGGCGCAATACATGTTCATTTCTCCGGGGTCATAATGCTGTCCGTCCAGAACAATTTTGCGAGCTATATAGCCGCGCAGTGGCCGTTAGACGGGCTGCCGGTCGAGTTTCTCGAACCCAATGTGAAGGGGAACGGCTTGATCGTGGTGGTTTACTTCATGTCGGGGATACCCTACACGAACCCGAATTTCCAAATCTCGGACTCGCAGAAGAATTCTTACCTGCCTTTAGGAGGCTGCGGGGTCCTGAACGCGGGGCAGAGAAACCTCCTCCAGGCCTGGTACGTTCAGAGTTGCGCCGGCGGACCAAACACCGTCACGGTCACGGAAACCGTGGACACCGATGGGACGACGATCATTCTGGCCGTCAGCGTATTCGAGTACTCAGGAGGATTCGGCGTGCTCGATACGAGCACTTTCACCTCCGGTCTCGCGCAACCGACAATGAGCATGAACCTGATCACCACAACCGTTGATTTACTCTTTGGGTTTGCGATGGACTACGCGCTCCTGCCGGTCCTCACCGTGGACGCCGGCAGCACCGGATGGACGCAGGAACAGAGTGAATCTCTCAAAAACGTAGCTTTGAATCCGATCGTGGCCCTCCTGACCGTCGACAAAGCGGCCAATCCGGGGCCGCAAAAGATAAGATTCGACATGACCCAGAACTCGGGAGGAGTGGACATCGCCTTGCTCGTAGCCTTGCCGGTTGGCTGGACGCCGCCGCCGGTTACGCCTCCGCCTTCGCCCACGCCGCCCGCTTCGGGTTCGTCGCTGGGCTGGCCGACGATTTTCTGAACGGTGAATAGTGACTTTGGAGACCGCAATCTGGAATTGTGAATCGTCCTAAAGGAGCAAAATGAGTCAGTTGATCCTTTCTGCCATTCCTGGCTTTTTCGATCTCGACGACAGCGCCATCGCCGCCGGCCAGCCGCTCACCGATGACTCCATGCTCAAGATCTCTCACAACGCCAAGTTTGGCGCGGTGCGCAGCAAGCTGGTTTTCATGGGCTTCTATGCGAACGGCAACACAGTGCCTACTCCAATCGATCCTGACGATGGCTACGCCTATTCGCGCGCGGAGTGCCAGTTCGTCTGGATGATCTACAGCAACCGCGCGCCAGCGCCGGGATTCGTTCCCGGCCAGGCAAGTCCGCCCGGCCAGTCATCCTCGCAGCCAGGCTCGCTCTATAACTTTCCGGGCGGCTGGGACATCAACGATGCGACCGGCGTCGTGACTTTGCGGACAACCTACTGGCAGAATGGAAGTGAGGTTGTGAACAACGACGGTATCCTCAAGGTTTATGCTGTCTGCCTGCGCCTGAGCTTGAGCAGTGCGAACTGAGAGGGAATAGTGAATGGTGAATAGTAGATTGAGGATTTCGACGGCTGTCTTCGAATACGCCATTCACTATTTACCATTTACCATTCTTTGAACGCGGAGCAACGATGGCTGTAACTAGAACAGTTCTTCCCCGCAAGGGTCTAATCCAGTCGCAACACGGCCTGACCAGCTACGAGGTTGACCAGGACCAAAACTGGGCGCTGTTGGATGCCAATGTCGCCTTCATGAGTGATCTGCCACTTACGCCATTCCTGGAACTCGGATTCGATGGATTAATTTCCGGCTTCGTCCTCTCCCCTTCCAGCACTTTGGTCCCTGGGATCACGGCCGGTATCCTTTACGCGCAGGGCGCGGGTTACACGGCTGCGACTGCACCTACGCTCCCGCCGGCGCCGGCCAGCCAAACAAGTTACCTGTTCTACAACTCCGTGAGCGGCTTCTATTACCAATCGGGCGCCGTGGGCGCGACGGCCGGCGACGCCCTGGTCGGTGTGGTCACCACCAACACCTCAGCGGTTATCGCAGTCCAGCAGGCGACGCCCATCTTTGGCGGGGTTAGCGTGGTTTCCAGCGCGCCGGGCAATTGCACAGTTGCTCACCTGCTCGGCCGTGTCCCCGTCTGTGCAGTCATTCAAATGACCAGCGGCGGCGCCATCTGGTTCCAGACGCCGGTTAGCTACGACGGCACGAATCTCTATCTAGTGGCTTCCGACGCGGGAGTCACGGGAAGGGTGATCGTTTGGTGAAAAAAACAGGATTCGGGATTCAGGTCCGATTTCGGGTCCGATCAAGATCGGACCATCGGACTCCAGTAATCGGAGATTCAGGATTCAGGGTCTCCAATTTCAAATTTCAAATTGCGCGCCTTCGTAGATCGTTCCTCGAGCTGGCCCCGGCGCTGCCACTCTGCTGCCTATTGCTCTCCGGCTTGCTCAGAGCTCAGATCCCCGCTGGCACTCCCACCTACAACGTCAACGCCAAGTGGGTCACTGATCGCGGCAGCCAGGTTTTCAACGTCAAGGCCTACGGCGCGGTAGGGAATGGGACCACCAACGATACAACGGCGATCCTCGCGGCGAGGACAGCAGCGGTGGCCGCTCACGGAATTCTTTTCTTCGCTCCAGGCAGTTACCCGATGAGTTCCCAACTAGTGTAGTGTCCCATAATTACCTTGACTTATACAGATAAGGCCGATATGCTTGAGGACATGAGCCGAGTCGCAGCTCCGATTATTCTGTCGGCCGAGGAACGGACCACCTTGGCGGCGTGGTCCAGCAGCCGGAGTCTTCCCTTTCGG
>Ga0208456_1000542_pt1 | contig 22570 bp, 19 predicted proteins | sample June2015DPH_4_10_2_FD_184691 | JGI IMG/M metagenome (GOLD analysis project Ga0208456, IMG submission 184691) | Peatland microbial communities from SPRUCE experiment site at the Marcell Experimental Forest, Minnesota, USA - June2015DPH_4_100... | ecosystem: Environmental > Terrestrial > Soil >... | reverse complement strand
CCGATCCGATGGACGTGTTGCGCACGACGGTCAGCTCCATGGCCAGCCTCGACCCGGACTTACACAGCGACGATTCCGAAGCCAATCTGCGCAAGGCCACGCGATTGACCGCCCAGTTCCCCACCATCGTGGCCAGTTTCCATCGCCTGCGGCAAGGCAAGAAGCTGATGGAGCCGGACCCCGGCCTCGGCATCGCCGCCAATTTCCTCTATCTGCTCAACGGCAAGAAACCGCACGACACCCTGACCCGTGTGCTGGACGCCGCCCTGGTGCTGCACGCCGAGCACGGCTTCAACGCCAGCACGTTTGCCGCGCGGGTGACGGCCGCGACGCTGGCGGACATGCACGCCGCCATCACCGCCGCCGTCGCCGCCCTCAAGGGCCCGCTCCACGGCGGCGCCAATCAGGAGGTCATGCAACTGCTTCTGGACTGCGGCGACGCCGACGCCGCCGAGCAACGCGTCCGCACCATGCTCGCCAACGGCGAAAAAATCCCCGGCTTCGGTCATCGCGTCTACCGCACCGTCGATCCGCGCGCCACCTTCTTGCGCAAGATGAGCAAGCAGCTCGGCGAGGCCGCGGGCAACACCAAGTGGTACGAAATGTCCGAACGTCTCATCCCCATCGTCAAGGAACTCAAGAACAAAGATCCCAACGTCGATTTCTTCAGTGCCAGCGCCTATTACACCATGGGAATTCCCATCGACCTGTACACCCCCATCTTCGCCATCGCCCGCATCGCCGGTTGGACCGCCCACGTCATGGAGCAGCAAAGCAACAACCGCATCATCCGCCCGCAGGACGATTATCGCGGTCCCTTCGACCGGAAGGTGGTCCCCATCGACCAGCGATAGACGCGCACCCGGTGCCGCACCATGATCTCCGTAGTCATCCCCGTCCGAAACGCCCGTCAGTTCACCGTGAATTGTCTCCACAGCCTGCTGTACACCTTCCGCCAACTGTCCAGCCCCAGCGACGTCGAATACATCCTCATCGACGATAACTCCGATCCCGAGCAGGGCATCTGCGACTTGTTCCAGGAGTTCCGCCGCCAAACCCCCTCGCCGGTCAAAATCGTCCGCTTCAAACAGCGCCGCTGGTACGCCTGGGGATGCGCCTACGGCTTCGCCTCGGCCAAGGGGAGCCTGGTCCTGTTCCTCAGCCACGACGTGGTCCTCACCCCCGATTACGTCCGCACCGTCACGCAGGTCGCCGGCCTGGATGACACCTTCGGCATCATCCGCGGCACCGCGCAGTACGTCGATTGCTTCCCCCAATACCAGGTCCCCCCGCCGCTTCCCACGCGCGACATCGAAGACCTGACCAACTTCGCCGCGTACGTCGCCCGCTATCACGGCCTGGCCCACGCCGAGGACCCGCTGCTCACCGGCGACGCCATGCTCATCAAACGCTCGGTCTTCCAGAAAATCGGCTCGTTTGACACGCGCTTCCCCTACGGCTATTTCGCCGACATCGACTTCGGCCTGCGGACCCTGCGCGCCGGATTCAAAATGGTCTGCGCCAAAGGCGCTTGGCTCCACCACGAGGGCGCCGGCGCGTACAAGGACGAATCGGCCACCAAAAAAATCGACTACGCCTTGGTCCACGCCGAGCGCATGAAAAACGTCCAGGCCTGCTACGAAACCTTCCGCCAAAAATGGGACCCCTCGATGCCGCCGACCTACACCAACGTCTACGAGCTGCCCCTGGTGAGTCTGCGCTGTGCGCCCAGCGTCGGCTTCGACGAATTCCAGCCCTTTGTCCCCCTGGAAGACCCGCTCGTGGAATTGCTGTAAAGACAAGGAGACGGGGAGACAAGGAGACAGGGAGAAAAAGCTGAATTCATCGATTTCGGCTATCGCCTGTGTTGTCTCCTTGTCTCCTTGTCTCCTTGTCTCCCCGTCTTCCGCATCGCCGCGCGCAAATCTCCCGCGGCGGCGCGCAACACTTCCCGGGCGATCCCGGCGTCGATCCCCCGCCGTTGCATCACGATCGCCGTCTTCACTTCCCCATCGGCCGATCGCAAAAGCCGCATCGCCTCGTCCCGGGACAACCCCGCCATCGTCGCCACGATCCGAGCCCCGCGGTCCCACAGCTTTTGGTTGGTGGCCCGCAGATCGACCATCAGGTTTTCGTACACCTTGCCCAAGCGCACCATCGCCAACGTGGTGATCTGATTCAGCACCAATTTCGTGGCCGAGCCCGCTTTCAGCCGCGTCGAGCCGCTGAGCACCTCCGGCCCGGTCAGCGGACGGATGACCAGGTCCGCCGCCGGCTCCTGCGCCGACGCCGCCACGCAGCAAAGAAAAATCGTCCTTGCCCCCAGCGACTTGGCACGCTGGATCGCTCCCCGCACAAACGGCGTCGTGCCCCCCGCCGCGATCCCCAGCACCACGTCGCCGTGTCCTACCTTCTTTTGTTCCACCGCTTTTTCGCCATCCTCCGCCCGATCTTCCGCCCCCTCCTGCGAGCGGAACATGGCCGCCTCGCCCCCGGCGATGATCGCCTGCACCACGTGAGGCTCGGTCCCAAACGTCGGCGGACACTCCGCCGCGTCCAATACCCCCAATCGCCCGCTGGTTCCCGCGCCCACATAAATCAGCCGTCCGCCGCTGTTCAGCGCCTCGCTGACCCACTGCACCGCCCGCGCGACGGCGCCGCGCTGCTCGGCCACCGCCGCCACGGCGACGGCATCCTGCTCGTTCATCACCGCCAGCCCCTGCTCGATGGAAAGACGGTCCAGATTCATGGACTCAGCCAGCCGCTGCTCCGTCAGAAGCTGCGACCGATCGGCGATTTTTGGCATCTCGCGGCTCACGGGAATCTCACGGTTGGGGTGTGATCGATCCTAACACCACGCCGCGCTTCGCTCCCGTCGCGGCCGGAACGTTGCCCGCCACGCCGTCCAACGTCGCCGCGCCCAAAAGCGCAAATGCCATCGCCTCCTTGGCCGATGACGCAATGCCAAACTCATCGATCGTTTTCAGAGCCGCGCCCAGGCGCGCTCCCAGCAGTGACATCAGCGTCGTGTTGCGGGTTCCGCCCCCACTGACGATCACTTCATCCGGCGGCGAGGGAAGAAACTGCCGCACGGCGCGCCCGATGGATTCGGCCGCGATCACGCAGGCCGTGCAAAGCAAATCATTCAGGGGACGGCGCGTTTTTTGGGCTTCGGTGAACAGATGGATCATCGCCGGCCCATCCGTGGATTTGGGCGGCGGCTTGGCAAAATACGGCGCCGCCAGCACGCGCTTGACGATGGCATCCATCGGCTTGCCGGCGGCGGCGCGCTTCCCGTCCTGATCGAATCCCGGCTCCTGCCCCCTCATCAAATCGTCGCTGAGGCAATTTCCCGGACCGGTGTCAAAAGCGATCACCTCTTCAATCGTTCCGCCGGCCGGCAGATACGTGAGATTGGCGATCCCGCCCAGGTTCAACAGCACCCGGTTTTTCCGCGCATCCCGCAGCAGCAGATAATCCGCCAGTGGCACCAGGGGTGCTCCCTGCCCGCCGGCGGCGCAATCGGCCCGGCGAAAATCGCTAATCACGACACAGCCCACTTCCGCCGCGATCAGCGCCGGATCGAGCCACTGGATCGTATGGGGCGGATGGTGATACAGCGTCTGCCCATGCGCCGCCACCGCCGCCAGATCGCCGCCGCTCATTCCCGCCGCCAAGAGCGTCTCATTCACCGCCGCCGCGTAGCACAAGGAGATTTCCCGCCCGACTTCCGTCAGCGTTGCCAGGGTTGCCGCCCCCGACTGACGAATCTGGGCGATCGCCCGGCGCAGCGTCGTCGCATAGTCGCGATGATGCTCCTGCAGCAGTTGAGCCGACATGTCCAGGCCGCGGCCGCTGATGCGGACCAGGGCCACATCCACGCCGTCGGCGCTGGTGCCGCTCATCGCTCCGGCGATCACGCGTTTTTGGGCGGCCATCGCCGCTAATGTAACCTTCGGCCGGCGATCGCCATAGGCACGCCGCAGCGCCCTGGGCTATAATGCACGGATTAAGCCGTATCCGGAGGTTGGATCATGGCCGATCAGGAGAAAAGCGGCGATTCTTCCGGCGCCTCGGGCGCCGCCGCCGTCGCCAAGCCAAAAAAGTCACGCAGGACCGCCCCCAAGCAAGCGCCCCCGCAGGTCCTTCCGCCCTGGAAGGTCCTGCTCCACAACGACGACAAAAACGACATCCTTTTCGTCGTTGCGACCATCGTCGAGCTCACCCCGTTGAACGAGCAGGATGCCAAGCTCCGCACGCTCGAAGCCCACGAGACCGGCGTGGCGTTGCTGCTGACCACGCACAAGGAACGCGCCGAACTGTACAAGGACCAGTTCCACTCCAAGGGGCTCACGGTGAGTATTGAGCCGGCGGGGTAGCTCCACGGGGAAACCAGAAATCCGAAACCAGAATGACGAATCAAATCCGAAACCAGAATGGCGAATAGGTAACCCCTATTCTGATTTCGGGTTTCGGGTTTTGTTCTGGTTTCTGGTTTCAGGTTTTTGGTTTCGTCCTAGCATTCACCATCGACACTCTTTCCGTAGAGCGGCCTGGAGCTTCGACAAATACTGTTCGGCGGGTATTTCGATGCAGCCGAATCTTCGCAGATGCGCCGTCGTCGTTTGCGTGTCGAGCAATTGGTAGCCGCGCTCGCGCAGGCGGCGGACCAGGTGCACCAGCGCCACCTTGCTGGCGTCGCGCTGGCGGTGGAACATGCTTTCGCCGAAGAATGCCGCGCCCAGGCTCACGCCGTACAGGCCGCCGGCCAATCGCCCGCCCTTCCATGCTTCCACGCTGTGGGCCAAGCCCAGACGGTGCAGGCGCACGTAGGCGGCGATCATCTCCTCGTTGATCCAGGTTCCCTCGCGCCGATCTTCCTGACAGGCGCGCATCGTCGCCTCAAAATCGTGGTCGATGCGGACTTCAAAGCCGCCTTTTTGCGGCGGCCTGTTGATCAGGGAGCGCAGCGTGCGGGGAACGTGGAACGTGTCCAGCGGGATGATGCCGCGCGGATCGGCCGTGTACCACCGGATGGTCCCCTGACCATCCGCCATCGGGAAAAACCCCGCGGCGTACCCGGCCAACAGTGTCTGCGGATCGAGCAAAACCGGGCGCGGCATAACCGGAGGTGAAGCGCTGCACAGCGCTTTATGTCGGCAAAGGCAAAATGTCAACCCACCTTCAACACCGACGACTGCTCAAGCCCCGCAGGCAGAAGAAAAATGTCAATCCATCCCTCGGTGCTCCGCCATAGGTGGAACATGTCGATGAGCATCTGCTGGCTCAGGGGCACCAGGTGCGACGCGGCGTCCATGAAGGGGGCGTATCGGAATTGCCTGATGAATTCGAGCAGCTCCGCCACGTGCGAGCCGTGCAACGCCAACGTCCTCGGTTGGAACTCCATGCGGACCAGCGGACGCTGGCCCTGGCGGCCGATAAACTGGCGGGCGCCTTGCAGCACCTTGATGTCGTGCCCTTCGGTGTCGATGTGCATGAAGGTCACGTCGCGAATTTCCAACGGCATCGCCGCGTCCAGCGTCACCGCCTGGACCTCTTCGGATTGATCCATGTCGCGGTCGTTGGGGTACAAACTGCTGCTGCCGGTGCTCTGCGTGTTCACAAAGAACCGGGCCGTGCCCGCCCGGTCGGATACCGCCATGGGAAACAACTGCACGTTGGTGATGTGGTTCAGCTCGATGTTCTTCCTGAACAGTTCGACGTGCGCCGGCAGCGGCTCGAAGCAATAACATCGTTGGAAGAATTCGGCCGCCACGATGGTGTCGGTGCCGATGTTGGCGCCGACCTCCAGGAATGACCCGCCTCGGGCGGCGTTCTTGTACAGATTGCACAAGAATCCAAAGTCCCACGGGCGCGTGAACTGGAACACCGTCCCGATGAAAGCTCCCTTAGGAACGTAGATGCGCTTGGGCGGCTTTCCTTCGATGGGAAAGAGATGTTGCACGACCTCCAGCTCGCCGTCTGCGAAATTGCCGGTGGTCGACCCCATGTGACAAACCGCAGAACGTAGAGTATGGCTCCGCTCAGCCCGACGCAAGCGGTTTCATCCGCCCACGCCTCAAAGGTGTTTGTTTCGGGTCGATCAAATCTTTTTGCCCCATCGTGCCGCCTGGGCGGGGATAGCTAAAATGCAGAAACGCCCCATGTCCTGTGGTCAGTCCAAACCCGTTCCGCTTTCCGTCCGCGGCCGCGGCGCCGCCTCCAATCCCGCCAATCGCTTCGAAAAGCTGGACATCATCCCCGACGGCGATGCTCTGGATGCCGATGCCCTGGACGCCGATGCCCCCCGCGCCGCCCTGGCCACGATCTACCTCAAGGACACCACGCGCAGCATCATCGCCACCAACGATAGCCCCGACGTCGGTTTCGACGCCAGCATCAACCCCTACCGCGGCTGCGAACATGGATGCATCTATTGCTACGCCCGCCCGTTTCACGAATACCTCGGCTTTTCCTGCGGGCTGGACTTTGAAACCAAAATCCTGGTCAAGATGGATGCCCCGCGGCTGTTGCACCGGGAACTGTCTTGGCCCCAATGGCAACCGCGGCCGCTGCAGATGAGCGGCGTGACCGATTGCTACCAACCCATCGAGCGCAAGCTCCAGCTCACCCGGCAATGCCTGGCCGTGCTGGCCGAGTTCCGCAACCCCGTCACCATCGTCACCAAGAATGCCCTGGTGCAGCGCGACCTCGACCTGCTTCAAGAGCTTGCCGCGCACCACGCGGCGATCGTGCTGTTTTCCATTACGACGCTGGATGCGGATTTGGCGCGCGTGATGGAGCCGCGCACGGCCGTGCCGCGGCGGCGCTTGGAGGCGATGGGGCAACTGGCGGCGGCGGGAATTCCCGTGGGCGTGATGGCCGCGCCCATCATTCCCGGTCTCAACGATCATGAAATCCCGGCGATTTTGCGGGCGGCGGCCGACGCCGGCGCCGCCTGGGCCGGCTACGAACCGCTCCGCCTTCCCCACGCGGTGGCGACCCTGTTTGTTGACTGGCTTTCTCTCCATTTCCCCGACCGAAAGGAAAAAATCCTCGGGCGCATCCGTGCCATGCGCAACGGCAAACTCAATGACCCCAACTTCGGCTCGCGCATGCGCGGAAGCGGCCTCTGGGCCGAGCAACTCAAATTGATGTTCCACCTGGCCAAGCGCAAGGCCGGCCTGGATCGACCGTATCCCAGCCTATCCGTAGCGGCGTTCCGCCGGCCGCCTCAGCCGCAATTGACGTTATGGTGACGCCGCCGGCCGCGACCTATCCGGGCATGGCCGCCGACAAAAATTCCTCGATCCGCCGGCGATACTGCTGCGGATCGTGGCAAATCCCCAGCACGTGATGCACCTCGTCCAGCTCCCAGTAAACGCTTGGCCCGCGCTTCGGATCGCGCGCCGCCACCGCCGCCGCCAGAAGCGCCAAATCCTGGCGCCCAACGTACGGATCATCCCCGCTGGCGATCACCATGAGCGGGCAGGAAACGTCCCGAATCGTCCGCAGCGGCGCAACCGCCGCAAAATCGCATCGCGCCATCCACTGCGCCACTCGCAGCGCCAGCCGCTGAAACGGCGTCCCCGGCGTCCCCAGGCGCTGGCCATGCTCCGCGGCCGCGTGGGCAAAATCCGCGTAGGGCGATTCCAGGATCACGGCATGGATTTTCGGCGCATCCGCCAGCGCCGCCGCGGCCGCGGCCACCGCCGCTCCCAGACTCACGCCAAAGAGCACCAATTGCCGCGTCTGCTCCGGCCGATCCGCCTTGAGTTGGTTGATTACCTGGATCAGATCATGCCTCTCCCAAAACCCCGCCGAGCAGCAAGTCCCGCCGCTCTCGCCATGGGCCCGCAGATCCAGCGCCAGGATGTGGAATCCCAGATCGCGCCACAGCGGCGCCCACGCGATGCCGCCCACCTTGGCATCCGCGTATCCGTGCAGAATCACGACGCATCGTCCCTGCGCTTGTCGGTTCTCGATCCACCACGCGGCCAAGCTCAGCTTTTTGCCCGTCGATTCATCGATGACTTGGAACGGGGCATCCTCAAAATCCAGACCCAAATCCGCCGGCGAGAGTCTGCCCAGCTTGACCAACGCCCGCGCATCGCTCATCCGCGGCGGCCTCAGGAGCAGGCGAGCCATCAGCCAAACAGCAACGCCCGCCCAGGCGATGCCGAAAACGGCCAGCACCAGGGCGAGCATCAGCAGAGAGCGCAGCATGCGTGGATAATACCGAAATCCGAAACCCGAATGACGAGTCAAACCCTGAAACCCGAATACCCCGCTTTTCCTCATTCGTCATTTGTCATTCGTCATTCGTCATTCCGATTCCTGGTTTCTGGTTTCAGGACTAAAGTTCCTGGCCCCGGGCGTCCGATAAATGCTGGGATACCGGGCCGCTTTGGCCAGGCAAACAGTCTTTTGAGCAAGGAGTCTGCCGTGAAACTCGCAACCACGTCGCTCGTCGTATTGGCTCTGGTGACCGCTTTCGGGTGCCAACAGCAAAAGAAGCCCGATGCCAGCACGATGGACCTGTCAGGCCAGCCGACGGTGACGGCCGCGGCGACCCCGACCGCGGCTCCGGCCGCGTACGCGCCGCCGGTGCAGACCCCCGCTGCTGATGCGGCCCTCAGCACCTCCACACCGTCAACCAGCCTCACCGCTTCCGGCAACTCCTACACCATCAAGCCCGGCGATACGCTTTGGAAGATCGCCTCGACGCACTACGGTGACGGACGCAAGTGGCACCAGATCGCCGACGCCAACCCCGGCCTGACCCCGAGCAAACTCCGCGTCGGCCAGACCATTGCCCTGCCGTAACTTCTGTGCCCAACCAGACTGCGAGAGGCCCGAGCCGCCCATCGGCGGCTCATGGGCTTTTTGCGGACTTGGAACTCAGCTTCGCCAGGAAAATCCCAAACTCGTACAGCAGCACCAAGGGGATCATCAGGGCGATGGTGGCGGTCACCATGTCGCCGGGGGCCAGGGCGGCGGTTCACACACTTCCTTGAAGGGCTATAATACCGGTACACTTGGTCCATCGGCGAGCTGTCATGATGGTCCCTAAACTGTCTCCGGCGCTGATCTCTGAATCCACGGAAACGTTGGTGAGCCTCCACGTCCCCACGTGCGAGCGCGTTGCGGCGGTTTTGGCCCGACACGTGATCCCCATCGACCAGGAGGACACGAAGCTCCCTGAACTTTCGCGAACCGAGATCGGGAACTTCTACCTATTCCTTGTGGCAATTTGCCACCAAACTTCCCCGAAGGGACTTCCTCCTCTTGCCGGTAAGGTGAACGGACGTTCCCTACGCGGGTGGGATTATCTCTCGGCGCGATTGGAGGGCGATTCTGCCACCGACCACTCTCTTTTGGCCCCGAAGGAATGGGGCCATATGACTGGTGAGAGACTGGCGTGCCTCTTTAGAGATTCGGAGGCCGGTGATCGGCTGACGGAACCGGGCGCCCGCGCATTGCTCATCCGCAATCTCGGCGAGGTAATGGAACGGAACGCCTGGAAGGCGGCGGAGGACATTTACGAAAAGAGCGGTCACCGAATTGCGCAGGGTTCCGCGAATCTCCTGGAATTGCTTTCGCGCTTCCGAGCCTATGACGACCCCGTTTGCAAGAAAAGCTATTTTTTCCTCGGTGTAATGCGAAATGCCGGACTGTGGAGTTACGTTGACAATGAGAACCTTGGCGCTCCGGTGGATTATCATGAGGTCCGCGGCCACTTACGCATCGGCACAGTCACGGTGCACGACGCTGGCCTCCGTGAGAAGCTCTTTCGCGGCGAGCCTGTTAATGCTGAAGAGGACATTGCTATTCGGCGAGCGGTCCTTGAAGCCATTCTTTTGCTTTCCCGGCTGACCGGTCTCAAGAATCCGAGCCAGCTCCATTATCTTTTCTGGAATGTGTTTCGATCCTGCTGCACAAGGGAATCGCCGCATTGTTTCCGCTGCCCTTCTCGATGCACCTTGCCTGAGCGCTACGTACCGTTGGCAATTCACGAGGACGGAGTGCGACGTTGCCCGTTTTCATCCGTCTGTCAAAGCGCCGGCAGGGAGCCGAAATTGCTTGAGCACGTATTCAAAACCGACTACTATTGACCACGTCGTTGTCGTCTAGCGGAAGACGGAAGCATGGCAGAAGAGCCCAGACTCCGCCACGAATTCGTCGGAATGATGTTCGCGCTTGCCGTTGCGGAAGTCGCGATACAATTTGCCAAGTTGATGCAAGAGAAGCCGTCGTTTCCTCCCAACCTGCCCGCCGCCTATGTACATCTGTCCCTCGCTCTTGTGGTAATCGCCACGAGTTGGGTTGGATGGTCATTGGCGCCCGCAACCGGGGCGCGTCTGGATGTGAAAGAAATATTTCAACCCGAGTTTCTTGTATTGTTGATCGACGTCATCCTGGTGATTTGTTACTTCGTGCTCGTTCAGTCGTCGCCCGCCAACGATGCGTTTTGGGTGCTGGTTATTTTCATCCTTTATTCCATTTGGGATCTATTGACGAAGGTCGCCGTTTACTTGGTGTGCAAATTCCGGGACAAGAATGACGAAAAATGGTTCCCCAAATACGCGGCTAGACTGGTTCCAACGGCGGTCTGCCTGGCTTTAGCCTTTTGGACATGGAGCCGCTTTTCCGAAACCTTTGCCGCGTCACATCCCATCGTTGTTGATGCGGCGCTTATTGCTCTTATCCTCCTTTTCCGAGCAGGCAAGCAGGCAGCGTCCGCATTTACGGACGGACGGAATCTAAAGTCTGCTAAGCTATTTGCCGTCGGATGGGTGGTTGTCTGTTGTGCCGGCTTTCTTGTTGCGATGCGTTGGCCGCAATGCGGCTGTGGCGGCGCGCTCGACAAATAGATTGAAGCGGAAATACCCCTTCCCCAAAGCTCGCGGGTTCAATGATCGCGCCGGGATGAGCAAGCCGCATCCCGATGGCGTGTCTCGCCATTAAAAAGGCTCCGCATCAACTCTTCGATCGCTTGACGCCCAGCTTCGCCAGGAAAATCCCAAACTCGTACAGCAGCACCAGGGGGATCATCAGGGCGATGGTGGCGGTGACCACGTCGCCGGGGGCCAGGGCGGCGGCTAGGACCGCCAGGCCCAAGTACACGTAGCGGCGCCACGTGCGCAGCGTCGACACCTGCACGATCCCCACGCGCGCCAGCGCCATCACCACCAGGGGCAATTGAAACGCCAGGCCGAAGGTCAGCAGCAGTTGCAGCACCAGATTCACGTAATCCGGCAGCATGAAGTGCGGCGAGACCATGTTGGCTGCGCCAAACGGGATCACGCGGACTTTGCCGTTGATGAACATCTTGATGCGCTGCTGCGAGGTGTCGAACCAGACTTGATATTCACCCGGCTTGGCCGGATCGGACGGAAGCGGCTGCACGAAGCTGGGGCGCGTGCCGGCGGCGGCGGTGGCGGCTCGCGTCGAGGACGGCAGCGGAATCCCCGTGGTGAAGTTAATGAAAAACTGCAGCGACCACGGCAGGACCAGGAAATAGACAAACGCCATCCCGCTGATCAGAAGGAAGATGCTCAAGGGGATATAGCGTGTGATGTAGCGGCGCTCGTGCGGGTAGAGGCCGGCGCGCACGAATTGCCAGAGCTGATAGAGCACCCACGGGCTGGCGATCACCGCGGCCACGATCAGGCTGATCCTCATGTACACCATGAAGCCGTCGGCGATCTGCTCGGTGTAGAGCTGCGGATTGATCTCGGATTTTTGCAGGGCCTCGAACAGCGGGCGGCAAAAGAAGCTGACCAAGCGCTGGCCGATCAGCAGGCATCCCACCGCGGCGACCAGCACGCCGGCCAGGCCCAGCAGGATGCGGCGGCGCAGCTCCTCCAGGTGATCGCCGATGGTCATGCGGAATTGGTTGGGATCGAAATCGCCGCCCGCACGGGTCATGGCGGCGATTGTAAGCCGATTTGTGCCGCAGATCGATTGATCGGCTCAGGCGGCCGGCAGGGGATCGAACTCAAGGGCGACGCGGTAGCCCAAGCCGCTGGGATCGCAACGCAGCACGCGGCCCAGCGCATCCCACCCGCTGCGCAGCCCCTGCGGCGGGAAGATCACGCTCAGACGCTCGCCTCGCTCCAGCGGCAAATCGGTGATGGCCGACAATCCGCCCAGCGAAAGGTCCCGCAACGCCAGGCTCAACCGCGGCTCCTGCCGGGCCTGGATCGTGTGATCCAAACGGTGGCCCTGCACCGTGGTGTGGTACTCTTTGCGCGCGAACGTCCGCCGGTCCGACCAGGGCTCGGTCGGCAGGTACCTCGGCATTTTCAACACTGCAACCATGGCCACGCTCCCGATGGGCCTTCCCTTGCACCATCCAAATCCTGTAGGCTCATCGGCCGCACAGCCCAAAAAGGTTATCTATCTTTTGTTAAAATCCGGCACGGACGCGAAGTGACTATGCCGAATGGAATGGTTTATCTAGTGGGCGCAGGTCCCGGAGACCCCGGGCTGATTACCGTGCGCGGGGCGAAATTATTGGCACTGGCCGACGTGGTGGTGTACGACTTTTTGGCCAGCCCGCGGCTTCTGAGTTATTGCCCCCGCGCCCAAACGATCTACGTCGGCAAGAAATCCGCCTCCCACGCCATGCCCCAGGAGCAAATCAACGCCCTGCTTATCGAAAACGCCCGCCTTGGCCGGCAAGTCGTGCGGCTCAAGGGGGGCGATCCGTTTGTGTTTGGGCGCGGCGGTGAGGAGTGCCAGGCCCTTGCCGCAGCCGCCGTGCCCTTCGAAGTGGTGCCGGGTGTCACGGCCGCCATCGCCGCCCCCGCCTACGCCGGAATCCCCGTCACCCATCGCGATTTCAACTCCAGCTTCACCATCGTCACGGGTCACGAACAAGAAGACCCGCCCAGCGACATCGCCTGGGATGCGCTGGCCAAGCTGCCCTCCCTGGCGTTTTACATGGGCGCCCAATCGCTCCCATCCATCTGCCGGCGATTGATCGAGCACGGGATGGCGCCCGACACGCCGGCGGCGACCATCTGCTGGGGCACCACGCCGCGGCAGCGCACGGTCACCGCGGCACTGGCGGACCTGCCGGCCGCCGTGACGCAAGCGGGTCTGACCGCCCCGGCCATGACGATCATCGGGAAAAACGTGCAACTGCGGCAGACGATCCAGTGGTTCGAGCGGCGTCCCCTGCTGGGCCAGAGCGTCGTCGTGACGCGCACGCGGCGGCAGGCCGGCGAGCTGAGCGAACAATTGGAATCGCTCGGCGCCGCCGTGATCGAAGCGCCGACCATCGAGCTTTTCCCGCCCCGGAACCCGGCGACCGTGGACGCGGCCCTGGCCGCGGCCGCTCGATTCGATTGGATCATCTTCACCAGCGCCAACGGCGTCTGTGCCGTGAAGGATCGGCTGATGCAGGGCCGCCGCGATGTCCGCACCTTCGGATCGGCCAAAATCGCGGCGATCGGCGCGGCCACGGCGAAAGCCATCCAATCGCAACTGTGCCTGAACGTGGATCTCTGCCCCCAGCAGTTCGTGGCCGAAGCGCTGGCCGAGCAATTGACCGCCGGCGATCAGGCCCGGGGCAAGCGGTTTCTGCTTTTGCGGGCGGAGGTGACGCGGCCGCTGCTGACCCAGCGGCTGGCGCAGGGCGGCGCCGCCGCCGTCGTCGATGTCGCCGTGTACGAAACGCAGCCGGTGGAGTCCCTCCCGCCAGAACTGATCGAGATGATCCGCCACGGACAGGTGCAGTGGATCACCTTCACCAGCAGCAGCACCGCGCGCAATTTCATTCAGCTTCTGGGACCCGAGTATCGCCAGACGCTCCAGGGCGTGAAACTGGCCAGCATCGGCCCCGTCACCAGCCAGACGCTGCGCGAGCTCGGTCTGGAGCCGGCGGTGCAGGCGGTGACCTTTGACATCGGCGGATTGCTCGATGCGATCGTGAGCGGGTCATGAATCTCGACGATCCGGTCATTGCGGTCATCGGGGCCGGCGCGGTCGGCGGATATTACGGTGCGCGACTGGCGCAGCACGGGCATCGCGTGCACCTGCTGATGCGCAGCGACGCGGCCGCCGTACGGCACTCGGGCCTGCGCATCGACAGCCGGGATGGAAACTTTTCTCTCTCCCCCTCGCAAATCCACGTGCATGATGATCCGCGCTCGCTGCCCCAGGCGGATCTGCTGCTGATCGCCCTCAAAACCACCGCCAACGACCGCCTTGGTGAATTGGCCGGCCCGGCCGTCAAAGACGACAGCGCCATCCTCACCCTGCAAAACGGGCTGGGCAACGAGCAGCGCTTGGCCGAGCTGTTTGGAGAGCAGCGCGTGCTGGGTGGAATGGCGTTCGTGTGCCTCAATCGCGTCGCCCCCGGGCACATCGTGCACAGCGACCACGGAAAGATCCGACTGGGGGAATACCTCGGCGGGCCCAGCCAGCGGGCACGGCAAATCGCGGCCCTCTTCCGCGGCAGCTCCGTGCCCTGCGATGTGGTGGAAAACCTCGCCTACGGGCGATGGGAGAAATTGGTCTGGAACATCCCTTTCAACGGGCTGGGTGCGCTGTTGGATTTGACGACGGATCGGCTCGTCGGCAACCCCGATGGCCTGGCCCTGGTAACCCGCCTGATGCAGGAGGCAATCGATACCGCCAAAGCCCTACATTTGCAGCTTCCAGACAATTTGATCCAAAAGGAAATTGACTACACCCGGACGATGGGCGGTTATAGGACCAGCACACAAATCGACAGGCAAAAAAATAGGCCTTTGGAGGTCGAGGCCATCTGGGGCGAGCCGCTGAGAACCGCGCAGCGCAATGGCATCGCAACCCCTGCATTGGAAACACTTTATCTAATGCTGAAAATGTTACCTAATTGCGGCCAATATCGGTGAAACCTCGCCATATTTGATCTTTCACCAAATAACCACTTTTACCTTGCCTTCCAAGCGATTTGGGATATACCAAAAGCATCGCGGTCGTGAATGTTTTCACGTTTTGCGACCAAAAATAGCAATTCGAGAGCATCGGTGGAGGGTTATGGGAATGCTTTCACAAAAAAGAGGGGTTCAGTTGGGGTTGGGCGCGGCCGCCTTGGTCCTGTTGGGCAGCTTCGGGATTTTGGTCGTCCAGGGCGATAGGACACCGTCCCTGGCCACAGGTCAAGAAATGAGCGCCTCGACAAACCAAGAGCCGGCCGCGCCCATGGCGGTATCCCTCTCTGCCCGAGCTCATCAACAGTCTGGCCAAGAGCAGTAGGTTATTTCAGTCCCCACAGCCCGACCGCATCCAAGGTAACTACACGTCATTCATCTGCCGACCGGTCTGAGCTATCATTGCGATCATGCATCTGGTCGTTTTTGAGGGCTCGCATTGGAAGAGTTTTGCGCCGCTGTCCATCAGCCGGCCGGTCTTCATGCTGCAAAGCGGCCTGAGCACCCTGCTGGAAAAACAGATCCGCCACATCAAGCCGACGCGCCTGACCCTATGGGTGCGCCCCGCGCTGGCGGAGCATTGCCGCCGGCATCTGGTGCCGACCCTGTCCGTCCCCACGGCCATCAACGCGCCCCTGGATGAGGAGATGGCGCTCTTGTCCAGTGGCCGAGCGCTGCACTTCAGCGACTACGACCTGCCCGGCGGACCGTCCGTCGTCGTGGATGAGGGAGAACTGGTCCGCAAGGCGTGGGCGAAAATGCCCGGTCTCTCAGCCGAGGATTGCCTCAACCGCAGCCCCGCCTGGTTGAAGCTGCTGAATTTGCCCCGCGACGCGCAGCCGGGGCGCCTGCCCCAGTACCTATCCGACCTGGTCCATTGGAACGAGGAAGCGATCGTGGCCGATGCCATCCACCTGCAGGATACGCCGCATCCCCTGCCCGCCGGGCCCTATCACGTCATCGGCGATCAGAACGTCATCGTCGATCCGCAGGCAACGCTCGGCCCCGGCGTGGTGCTCGACGGCAGCAAGGGCCCGGTGGTCATCGAGGCCCACGCCTTCATCGGCGCCCACAGCGTGCTGTGCGGACCCTGCTGCGTCGGACCCCACTCGATCATCGCCCCCCTGAGCTACATCCGCGAGGGCACCAGCGTCGGGCCCATGTGCAAAATCGCCGGCGAAGTCTCCAACAGCATCATCCTCGGCTACACCAACAAGGCCCACTACGGATACCTGGGCCACAGCTACGTGGGAGAATGGGTCAACCTGGGCGCCGGCACAACCACCAGCAATCTGAAAAACACCTATGGGCCGATCAAGATGCACATCGGCAAAAAAGAGATCGTGACCGACCGCCGCTTCTTGGGCTCGATGATCGGCGACCACGTCAAGACGGCCATCGGCACTCGCCTGATGAGCGGAACGTACGTCGGCTACTGCAGTATGCTGGCCGCCAGCGCCCTGCCGCCCCGGTTCATCCCCAGTTTCACCTTCTGGACCGACCGCGGCATGGAGCCCTACCGTTTGGACAAGGCCCGCGAAGTCATGAAGCACGTCTTCGCCCGCCGAGGCAAAATCTGGGACGAGGAGGACGAAACCGCCCTCCAGAACGCCGTCGAAACCGTCCGCGAAATGCAGCAATAATATCCCCTGTGATTTCACCCCCGTCTTGCCGTATAACACACCGCATGTCATCCAAGCCACGCGTCCTCACCGGCGACACGCCCACGGGAAAACTGCACCTGGGACACTGGGTGGGCAGCCTGGAAAACCGCCTGGCCCTGCAGGATCAGTACGACTGTTATTTCTTGATCGCCAACAAGCACGCCTTCACCACGCGGGCCGATCAGCCGGCCGACATCCGCCAATCCGTCCTCGACATCGCCACCGATTACCTGGCCGCGGGCATCGATCCCAACCAAAGCGCCATCTTCGTCCAAAGCGAAGTGCCGGCCATCGACGAGCTGACGTTTTTCTTCGCCATGCTGTTGCCGTTCAATCGCGTGATGCGCAACCCGACGCTGAAGGACGAAATCCGCGACAAGGACCTGGGGGACAACTACCCGTTCGGGTTCCCGCTGTACGCGGTGGGCCAATGCGCCGACATCCTGGCGTTTCGCCCGGCCCTGGTGCCCGTGGGCGAGGACCAGCTTCCGCACCTGGAAATGTCGCGCGAGGTCGCCCGGCGTTTCGACCAGATGTACTGCGGCGTCGATCCGCACACGCAGGACGAGAATTACGTCGCCGCCGGCGGCCTTTTCCCGATCTTTCAGCCGTTGCTGGGGCGCGTGCGCCGCCTGGTCGGCACCGGCGGCCCGGCCCCGGGCGGAGAGCTGCTCAAGATGAGCAAGTCGCTGAACAACGCCATCTTCCTCTGTGACGATGCCGACACCGTCCAGAAAAAAGTCATGGGCATGTACACCGATCCCAAGCGCGTACGGGCGACCGATCCCGGCACGGTCCAGAACAACCCGCTGTGGATCTTTCACGAGACCTTCAACCCGGACAAGGCGTGGGTCGCTCAGCAGGAAGAGGCGTACCGGGCCGGGAAGGTCGGCGACGTCGCCATCAAGCGCAAGCTGGTCGAGGTGCTGAACACCATTCTGGAACCGATCCGCCAGCGGCGAAAAAATTACGAGCAGCGCCCCGACGACGTGCTGGGCGCCCTGCGGGCCGGCACCATTGCCGCCAATGCCGTGGCCGAAGAGACGCTGCAATTGGCCAAGCAGGCGATGAAGCAGGATTATTTCCCGCGATCGTTGGCGTTGCGGTAGTCCGTTTAGCCGCGTCGCTTGCGACGCGCGTTAGAACCGCGTCGCGCACCAGGTGCGCCACATCTGCCGATACGCCGCTTCCAAGTCGCGGGTAAAGCCGGCCGCATCCATCAGCGGGGATTGCTCGATCCGCCGCCGAAGGCCCGCTCGCAGTTCCACCAGACGTGGCAGGTCCGCAGCCAGGCTTGCGGCGATGTCGATGTACTGCTCGACATTTTGGGCAATGAGCTGCGGCAGACCCAGATTGCTCAAGATGCTCACGCCGCCGCGGCTCACCGCGGTGCTTCCCCCCAGCGTGACCAACGGCACACCCATCCACAGCGAATCCAAACTGGTCGTGTGGCCCGGATAGGGAAACGGGTCCAGGCCGATGTCCTGCCGGCTGCACAGGCTAACGTACTGGTCCCACGCCAGCCGGCCGGTCAATTCCACCCGCTGCGGCCCAACGCCCCATTGGGACAGAATCTGTTGCACCCGAGCAGACGCCCCGCCAGCCGGGCAACGCAGAATGAGCCGGGAATCCTTCACCTCGGATAGGAGCCGCCCCCAGCACTGCAACACCTGCGTCGTCACCTTGCAGAAATTGTTCAAGCTCCCGAAGGTCACGTACCCGTTGCGCAATGCCGGCAACGGCTCCACCGGCTCCTCTTGGCCGCTCCATCTCCAGCACAGGTACGTCTTGGGCAGGCGGATCGACTGCTCGCTGTAGTACGGGCATTGGATGCCTGGCGGGTCCAAATACGGATCGGTCAAACGGTAATCGATCGTGCTCAGACCCGTGGTGCTGGGATAGCCCAGATACGTCACCTGCACCGGAGCCGGCTTGCAGGCGAAAACCAGCAGCCGGTTGTGGGCCATGTGCAAAGACAGATCAACCAGAACGTCGATCTGCTGCTGGCGGATCAACTCCACGACCTGGGCATCGGATGAGCCAAAGATCGGATGCCACTGGTCCACTTTGCTCTGGATGCGCTGGGTGAGCGCGTCCGGCGTCGGGACGTTGCTAAAACCGGCGATCTCAAACTGCCGACGGTCGTGCTGTTCCAGGATCGGCTCCAGGGCCAGGCCGACCGGATGGCTGCGAAAATCGCCCGATACGTAGCCGATGCGCAGCCGCCGATCCGGCGATGGATCGTTCCGATGCGGTGCTATCCCGCCCTCGGGCGGTCCAGCGTGCCCCTGCGCCCATGCCCGGTGCGCCTCAAATAAAGTTCGCGCATCGGCATCAGGTTGAAAATGCATGGTGAACAGCCGATTGCTGTGCGCCGCCGCAAAGTTCGGTCGAATCGCCAACGCCTGCTCGTAGCACTTCAGGGCTTGCTCAACCTCCCCAACGTCCTTCAGAGCACCGGCCAGATTGTTCATCGCTTCGACATAAGTCGGTCGCAGGGATATGGCCTGCCGGTAGGTGGCGATCGTTTCATCCAGCCGCCCCAGGCAACGCAAGGCGCTGGCCCAACCGAAAAAAACTTCGGGAAAATCAGGACGCGCCGCCGCCGCCCGACGATAGGCATCAATTGCCGGCTCGAATTCACCCTTGGCCTGCAGGGCGTCGCCCAGTCCGTGCAAAGCATCAGCGTCGTCCGGACGCTGCTCCACCACCCGACGCAGCAGGGCGATCGCTCCGTCGAACTCCTTATTTTTTAACAGCGCCGCCGCCAGGCAATGGCACGCTTCCACATAGTCCGGCTTCAAGTCAATCGCCCGGCGCAACGCGGCCACCCCTTCGACGCCGCGGCCCAGGCTCGTCAAAACCACCCCGTGGTGGTAATGACACTCCGGAGCCGTAGGATTCAGGGCCAGGGATCGTTCAATGAGCTCCAGGGCGGCCCTGGGATCGCCACGCTGCAACGCCAGCACCCCCAGCATCTGCAGGGCGTCGGCGTCCTCCGGTTGGCGAAGCAGAATCTGGCGGTAGAGATTTTCCGCTTCGTCCAGTTCGCCCGCTTCGTGCCGGCTCACCGCCGCTTCCAGAATCTCCTCGACCGACATCTCTGCCGCCATCGCTGATCCTTCTAAGCTTTGCTCTTACACCATCGCCGCCACATCTCGCGATAGGCGGATTCCACGTCTTTGGCAAATCGCCCCGCGTCCATCAGGGGCGATCGCTGCATCCGTGCCCGCAAGCCGCTGCGCAGCTCCGCCAAACGCCGCGGATCGCCGGCCAGAGCCGCCGCGATCTCGACGTACTGCTCGACGCTCTGGGCGACCAACTCGCCAAAACCGACGTTGCTGAGGATGCTCACCCCCCCGCGTCCCACCGCCGTCGCCCCGGCCAGCGTCACCACCGGCACGCCCATCCACAGCGCATCGCACGTCGTCGTCCCGCCGCAAAAAGGAAACGGGTCCAGGGCGATGTCGATACGCCGGTATTGCTCGAAATACGCAGCCGTCGGCGCCGCCGACACCAGCGTCAGACGATCCGCATCGAGCCCCGCCGCAGTCAATTCCCCAGCCAGCCGATCGCGATGACTCCCAAACGGACAGTACACCACCAGGCCGCTGCCCGGCACCGCTTGCAGCAGCCGACGCCACGCCCGCCACGTCCCCGGCGACACCTTGCAGTAGTTGTTGAAGCACCCGAAGGTCACCCGGCCGCTCGCCAGCGCCGGCGGCTGGCCAACCTCGATCTCGGCGATGCACGGCTCATAGCACCAGTACGTCCGCAAGCGCACCGATTTCTCGCTATAGGCGCTTTCGTCCATGCCCGGCGGATCGAGATATGGATCGGTCAAGCGATAGTCCATCGTTTCCAGGCCGCTGGTCCCGCAATACGCCAGATACGTCACCTGCACCGGCGCCGGCTTGCGGGCGAACACCAGCAGCCGATTGCCGCCGGTGTGCAGCGACAAATCCACCAGAACGTCGATGCGGTCCTGGCGGATCAGCTCCGCCACTTGCTCGTCGCTTCCCCCCCGGATGTCCCGCCACACGTCGCAGGCGCTGCGCAATCGCCCGGTCATCTCATCCGCGTGCTGCACGTCGCCGTAGCAGAAGATCTCGAATGGCCCGTGGTCGTGATGGGCCAGCAGCGGCGCCAGGAACCGGCCCACGGGATGAAAGCGAAAATCCGCCGACACGTACCCGATGCGCAATCGCCGCTGCGGCGAGGGGTCGTTGTCGTGGGGGCGAATCTGGCCGCGCAGCGGCCGCGCGTGCCGATCGCTCCACTGCCGGTGCTCGCCCAGCAGCGATTGCGCATCGGAATCGGGATGAAAGTGCAGGGCGTAGAGCAGCCCGCTGTGCGCCATCACGAAATTCCCCTCGTCCTGCACCAGCCGGCGCAAGATTCCGATGGCCTGGTCCAATTGCCCGATGTCCAGCAATGTCGCCGCGAGGTTGAGCCGCGCTGTGCCGTAGCTCGGCCGAATGGCCAGGGCCTGCCGGTAGGCCGCCATGGCATCATCCATGCGCTCGCTGTCCTTGTACGCGTTGCCCAGGTTGAACAACGCCTCGGGGAAATTCGGCTCAAGGGCCAGCGTCTGCTGGAACGACGCCATGGCCTCCTGCACCCGTCCCTGATGCGCCAGGGCCACCCCCAGATTGTGCCACGCCTGGGCGTGCCGCGGCTCCAACGCCAACACCTGGCGGTACAAACGCTCGGCCTCCTGCGGCCGCCCGGCCTGCGCGTGCTGCAGGGCTGACTCGAGCAACTGCTGAATCATCGCTCTCTCCGGCACCACTGCCGCCACATCTGCCGGTACGCCGCTTCCACGTCGCGGGCAAAACCCGCCGCGTCCATCAACGCCGATTGCCGCATGCTCTGCCGCAGCGTTGCGCGCAGTTGAGCCAACCGCGCCAAATCGCCGGCCAGGCTCCTGGCGATCTCGACGTATTGCTCGACGCTGTTGGCGATCAACTCCGGAACACCGACGTTGCTGAGGATGCTCACCCCCCCGCGGCCCACGCCCGTGCGGCCGGCCAGCGTCACCACCGGCACGCCCATCCACATCGCGTCGCACGTCGTCGTCCCGCCGCCGTAGGGAAACGGGTCCAGGGCGACGTCGATCTCGCGGTAGCGCTGCAGATACTGATCAAAAGGAACGCGTCCAACAAAGTCCAGCCGATGCGGCGCGACGCCCGCGTCGGCCAGGTATTGCCGCGCCGCGTCGCGGTGGCGCCCGCTGCACGCATGAACGACCAATCGCGAATGGGGGACCGCCTGCAACAGTCGCCGCCAGACGCTCCACGCTTCGGCCGAGATCTTGCAGTAATCGCTGCTGAAGCAACCGAAGACCACGCAGCCCGTTTTCAACGCGGGCGGTTCACGAACCTCGATGGCCGTGATGGAAGGCTGATAACACCAGTACGTGCGCGGCAAACGGATCGACCGCTCGGCGTAGACGCTCTGGTCGCTGCCGGGCGGATCCAGGTACGGATCGGTCAGGCGGTAATCCATCGTGTCCAGACCGCTGGTGCTGCAGTAGGCCAGATACGTGGTTTGAACCGGCGCGGGCTTGCGGGCGAAGCTCAGCAGCCGATTGCCGCCGGTATGCAGGGAAAGATCCAACAGAATGTCGATGCGATCTTGGCGCACCAGATCGGCCAGCTCCGCGTCGCCCAAGCCGTGGATGTCCCGCCAAACGTGCGCACAGTCACGCAGCTTCCCGGTCATTTCATCGGCGTGTGCGACGTCGGCATAGCAGAACGTTTCCACTTGCGTCGGATCGTGCTGCCTCAGCAGGGGCAACAGGAACCGGCCGACGGGATAGAATCCGAAATGCGGCGAGACGTAGCCGATGCGCAATCGCCGCTGCGGTGAGGGGTCGTTGTCGTGGGGGCGAATCTGGCCGCGCAGCGGCCGCGCGTGCCGATCGCTCCACTGCCGGTGCTCGCCCAGCAGCGATTGCGCATCGGAATCGGGATGAAA
>Ga0208456_1000539_pt1 | contig 22653 bp, 20 predicted proteins | sample June2015DPH_4_10_2_FD_184691 | JGI IMG/M metagenome (GOLD analysis project Ga0208456, IMG submission 184691) | Peatland microbial communities from SPRUCE experiment site at the Marcell Experimental Forest, Minnesota, USA - June2015DPH_4_100... | ecosystem: Environmental > Terrestrial > Soil >... | reverse complement strand
ATTTTGATGAGGCAATAGCGCATTATTATAAGGCCCTTGATGCTAATCCTGACAACGTCGGGACACGTATCAACCTTGCCGATTCACTATTGAAGCAGGGCAATATTGAAAGAGCACTGATTCAAATTGAAGAGGCTCTCAAAATCGATCCCAAAAACCTGAACCTGCATACAAAGTTCGAAGAGATTCAAATGAAGAAAAGAGGCTCTTGCACGACCTACAAAAATTTGCCGCCACCCAAGTGAGTTGGAATTTACGGTTCATCACTTACTGTTGAAGGGGTTCTTCTTTTGCTATGTTTTCTTGAGAATGCAACCCGGTCTGCATGATGTTCACCCCTATCACCCATGCAGATAATATCCCAACGAAGATAAGTGGGATAACAGCTATGAAATGAAAGGTGAGAGCCAACCCTGCAGCCTCCGTTTTCGGTATCCCAAAAATCATCAAACCATAGATACCCCCAACCTCCCAGATGCCCCAATACCCGGGCACCGAAGGTAGCATGATAAAAAAGCACACAATGATGATCGATGCGGAAGCCTGAAGAAAGGTAAGGCTTACCCCCTTGCAGCCAAATAAAAAGACATAGAATGATAAAAAGGTCAGAAGCCACACCCCAGCTGAAAGCAGAAGACAGGTCATGATCTTAGATGGATCTTTCAGAACCTCAAAACCGAGAGCGATGTTGTCAAGAATGGCATGAGACCTGGCATGAAGCCTTTCAGACAGGTGCTGTCTGAAATGGGTCGTTGTGAAGAAAAGCAATCGGGGAAACCAGGATATGCTCCGGCTGATTGCACGTCTGGTAATGGGTAACATGAATAGAAAGATAAAACCTAATAATATAAAGCTGGCAATAATGGTTTTTCCCCTTATATCTTGGAGTGTTTTTTGGTTTATTTGGTATCCGTTGAACGATAGGCTTAATGATGGGTCGATTTGAATACTTCCTATAATAAAGATGAAGAACAAGAGCAAAGTAACGATATCGAAAATCCTCTCTACGGCAACGGTTGCAAGCACCTTCGAAAACTGAATGTTGTCTCTCTTGTAAAGTATGGCGGGCCTTGCAAGCTCGCCCATGCGACCGGGCAGGATGCAGTTGATGGTGAATGCGATAACAACAGGATGGAATGAATTCCAGAAGCCTATTTTTTTAATGGGTTTCAAGATCACCTTCCACCTCAGTGCCCTGACCAGATAGGTGGAGAGGGCTATGAGTGTTGCAGGGATGATCCACCAGAGATTTATCGTAGCTACATAGCCCAGGAGTTGCGCAAGAGGGACATTCCTGAAAGAGATGAAAATTGCCGTACCGGAGAAGGCAATGCCGATCATGAGTGAGAGTATGATTCTTCTATTCAGCTGCATTTCCCGTCACAGTCTTGATAAGCAATCTTAATACAGAAGAGAAACAGTGTTGGCAAATAAAATGGTGATGAGATAGATAGAAGATGAAAGGAAATATTTCTTCCGCATAGTGGACAGAGTATACATTATGAAAATTGGTGATAAAGAAATTAATATGTTAGCCCTAATAGACGTCAACGTTATAGTGTTCGCAAAATACATTTACAAGTGTGTATTATTAGTAAGTAACAACAAATCAGTTAAATGATACCTGAAATAGTTCCGAGAAGATGGTGTGAGTGAAAGGGGTGTTACATGAAAAAAGCCTTAATTACCGGAGTCACCGGCCAAGATGGAGCATACCTGGCTGAGTTTCTCATGGATAAGGGTTATATGGTACACGGCATCAAGAGGAGATCCTCAAGTTTTAATACCTATCGTGTTGACCACCTCTATCAGGATCCGCATGAGAAGGATGTACGGTTCATCATGCACTATGGTGACCTTACCGATTCCACCAACATTATTCGCATCATCCAGGATGTTGAGCCTGATGAGATATATAATCTGGGGGCACAAAGTCATGTCCAGGTCTCCTTTGAGACCCCGGAGTATACGGCCCAGGCTGATGCCCTTGGAACATTACGGGTTCTCGAAGCATTACGTATCCTTAAAATGGAGAAGAAGGTGAGGTTTTATCAGGCATCCACCAGTGAACTCTTCGGCAAGGTACAGAAGATTCCCCAGGATGAAGAAACACCGTTTTATCCCCGTAGCCCTTACGGTGTGGCGAAGCTTTACGCCTTTTGGATAACAGTGAATTACCGCGAAGCCTATGGCATGTATGCATGCAATGGCATACTTTTTAATCACGAGTCCCCCATACGTGGTGAGACCTTTGTTACACGCAAGGTAACCAGAGCAGCCAGCAGGATAGCCCTGGGGTTACAGACAAGACTCTATGTAGGGAACTTGGATTCGCTTCGCGACTGGGGCCATGCAAAAGATTTTGTAAGAGCCCAGTGGCTCATGCTTCAACAGGACAAGCCTGAAGACTATGTAATCGCAACAGGAAAACAGTATTCGGTGCGACAATTATGCACACTCGCTTTTACAAACGTCGGTATCGAGATCAATTGGCAAGGAAAAGGAGTTGATGAGAAAGGTGTGGTAAACTCAGTAACGCCCCTGGATGGGAAGAAAAATGTCAAATCGGGAGATGTGGTTGTTCAGGTGGATCCACACTACTTCAGACCTACCGAAGTGGAAACTTTGCTTGGAGACCCGTCAAAGGCACGAAAGAAACTTGGATGGGAACCAGTGATTACCTTTGAGGAAATGATCGCCGAGATGGTGGAGCACGATATAAAAGAAGCCCAAATGGATGTCCTATGTAAAAACAGCGGGTATAGAGTGATGGAGAGGCATGAGTAGGATGTATTTCGAATTTAAAAATCCGAAATAGTAGCAAGTTGATCAGCACCACAACGTGTTATGAGTGAAAAGCAATGGATAAGAATGATAAGATATTTATTGCCGGACATGCCGGTCTTGTAGGCTCTGCGGTAAAACGGAAACTTGAGAGCGAGGGGTATGGGAATGTGATTGTTCGTTCCTATCCTGACCTCGACCTTACGAACCAGCAGGATGTCGAATCATTTTTCTCAAGCGAGCACCCTGAATACGTATTCCTTTGTGCAGCCAAGGTCGGGGGGATTCTCGCAAACAGTATCTATCCGGCTGAGTTTATCTACGAGAATATTATGATCGCTGCAAATGTTATTCATGCAAGCTATAGGCATGATGTGAGAAAGCTTCTCAACCTAGGATCATCCTGCATCTATCCGAAGCTTGCACCTCAACCGCTCACGGAAGATTACCTCCTTACCGGTGAACTGGAACCGACAAACGAGCCCTATGCCATTGCCAAAATCGCTGCCATAAAATTGTGCAGATATTACAATAAACAGTATGAGACCGATTTCATATCGGTCATGCCTACGAACCTGTACGGCCCGGGAGACAACTTCGACCTCGAAACATCGCACGTGCTTCCTGCCCTGATCAGGAGATTTCATGAGGCAAAAGAACAAGGGAAGCCTGCAGTCACTCTATGGGGGACAGGCAAGCCTAAGAGGGAATTTCTCTATGTTGACGACCTCGCAGAAGCCTTAGTGTATCTCATGAGTAGATGTGATGCCTCGACTATAGGAGAGTTTGTGAACATAGGCGTAGGCAAAGATATGACAATAATGGAACTTGCTGTGCTCGTTAAAGGTATTGTTGGATATCAAGGAGATATACAGTGGGATACATCCAAACCCGATGGAACACCCCAAAAGTTACTCGATGTAACAAGGATTGAGGGACTGGGATGGAAAGCCAGGATCGGTCTTAAAGAGGGCATTCAAAATACCTATAATTGGTATTTAGGGAAGATGAACAGCTCAAGGTGATATAAAATGAAATCAAGAGATGAAACCTTTGCAAAATTGAATGCCGCCCTGAAATACCAAAAGAAGAGACAGACCCACTGGGACAATATCGCCCGAAAGAAAGACCATTGGCAGTCTATAGGTGCCTATTACCATTCAAGGTTAAGCCATATCTATACCCACTTGGTCTCGCCTGGCCAAAAGGTGCTTGAGCTGGGCTGCGGCACAGGTGAATTGCTGGCTTCACTCAAACCATCCTTGGGTGTTGGTGTCGATCTTTCTGGTGAGATGGTGAAGCGTGCAGCCACGAAATTTCCTGATTTGCGTTTTATCCAGGCTGATTCCCATGATTTGGTATTGAATGAAACTTTTGATATTATTATTTTATCAGACATTTTGAATGAGCTCTGGGATGTCCAGAGTGTATTCGAGAGACTTCAGAGTGTGTCGGACTCGAGGACACGCATTATAATTAACAGCTATAGCCAAGTATGGCAGCTTCCCTTGGCATTCGGTCAAATATTTGGTCTATCCACACCGCTTTTGACCCAGAATTGGCTTACCGTAGATGACATTGAGAATATGCTTGGTCTAACGGGGTTTGAGGTGATAAGGCACTGGCCTGAGATTCTCTGGCCATTCAATACTCCGATTGTTTCAGAAATATTTAACAAATATGTTGTAAGATTGTGGCCGTTTTTTTACCTTGCACTCACCAATTTCATTATTGCACGGAAGCGGCAAGTTCCTTCTGAAAAGGAAAGCCTTGTCTCCGTGATCATACCCGCCCGAAATGAGGCGGGTAATATCGAGGAGATCATCCGACGTACACCTGAGATGGGTAGGGAAACCGAATTGGTCTTTGTAGAAGGCAATTCCAGAGACCACACCTATGAAGCAATCGAGAGGGCCATCGCTCACCATCCTGAGAAAAAAATCAAACTTTTTAAGCAAAAGGGCAAGGGGAAGGGTGATGCCGTTCGTCTAGGCTTTCAGAATGCATCGGGGGATATCTTTATGATCCTTGATGCTGATATGACTGTACCACCTGAAGATCTCCCTAGGTTCTATAATGCCATTATCTCAGGTGAAGGGGAATTCATCAACGGAGTAAGACTGATCTATCCCATGGAAAAACAGGCCATGCGTTATTTGAACCTTGTGGGAAACAAATTCTTCTCCATGGCCTTTTCCTGGTTGCTTGGCCAGCCCATCAAAGACACCTTATGCGGAACGAAGGTGCTCAGAAAACAGGACTATGAGAAGATAGTACGAAATAGGTCTTACTTTGGTGACTTCGATCCTTTCGGTGACTTCGACCTCCTTTTTGGTGCAGCCAAACAGAATCTGAAGATAGTCGAGATGCCTATCCGCTATGCAGAGAGGATGTACGGTACGACGAATATTGATCGTTGGCGACACGGCTTAGTCCTTCTCAGGATGGTGTTGTTTGCATTAAAACGTATCAAATTCTTATGAGCCGAGTAAACATACTCATGGTAGGTAATAAGCTCACACGCCGATACACTTCTGAGCATTTATATAAATTTTTTTAAGGGAAAAGAACTGATAGATGAACTTACTTCATAGCCTTAAGGACAGGAATGTTCCGGCATCAGTCATACCAATCTTGATTGTTCTGCTCATTATTGTCAGCATCCTATTCGTATATGCACAGGTCGGAAGCCATGAATTTATTAATTTTGATGATCAATTGTATGTAACGGACAATCCTATAGTAAAAGCCGGTGTTACTTGGAATGGTATTAAATGGGCATTCAGTTTTTCTGATAGAACATATTGGCATCCGCTCACATGGCTTTCCCATATGGTGGACTGTGAGTTGTTCGGCCTTAACCCTGGAAAGCATCATCTCGTGAATGTTTTCTTGCATATCATCAACAGTATTTTGTTGTTTTTGGTTTTTATGATGATGACAGGAACTCTTTGGAGGAGTGCTTTTGTAGCTTTTTTATTTGCTTTGCATCCTATCAATGTAGATTCTGTGGCTTGGATTGCCGAAAGAAAAAATCTATTAAGCACATTATTCTGCATGTTAACCATAATGGCATATATCTATTACTCACGCAGACCTTCTTTTTATAAATATATTCTCATTCTATTTGTTTTCACGCTTGGACTTCTTTCAAAACCCATGCTTATCTCTATTCCTTTTGTTCTCATATTACTTGATTTTTGGCCGCTTAAAAGAATTAATTTTGATTCTTTGTTGACCAGAGAACAAATATCAATAGGAATCAGCAATGGAAGACGAGCCCAAAGAACACAAGCGCTCAAATTGATAATTGAAAAAATTCCACTTCTCATTCTATCTCTTGTAATTATCGGTACATCTATCATCTCATTTCAGCACCATAGTGATGTTATTTCATCAAACTTAATAAGTACAAAGTTACGTGTGGCTAATGCCATGGTTTCTTATGTTAACTATATGGGTAAACTGATTTGGCCGAGAAACTTGACAATATACTATCCATATCCAGCCAGTCTGCCCATGTGGGAAGTGATTGGAGCCAGTGTTTTTATTTGTACTGTGACTATTCTGGCGGGCCTTTATGCAAAAAAATTACCATACCTAATCGTTGGGTGGCTCTGGTACCTAGGAACTTTGGTGCCTGTGAGTGGGTTGATCCAGGTGGGGCTCTGGCCTGCCATGGCTGAGCGATGGGTTTACATCCCTGCAATTGGATTATTTATGCTGGTAGCATGGTTGATTCCCGACTTGGTTTCAGAGTTCAGGTTTAAAAAACTTGTCTTGAGTACACTGGCTGTTATGGTGATCTGTATACTAATGATCTTAACATGGAGGCAAACCGGATATTGGAAAAATGATTTTATATTGTTTTCCCATGCACTACAGGTCAATGAAAGAAACAGTATTGCATACAGTAATTTGGGCGATTATTACTTAAATATCAATAGGCCTGGAGAAGCGATAGAATATTACGATAAATCTATAAAAATAAATCCATATGACCCTCTCGTTCAGAACAACTTTGCAATAGCCTTGCTCAAAGAAGGGCGTTATGAAGAATCTATTAAATACTTTAAAAAAGCTATCTTGAGTTATCCCAGAGATCCGCAATTATATAGTGGTCTCGGGATTGCATCTGCTCATCAGAATAGAAATACAGAGGCAATAGAATATTTTTCGAAATCCTTAGATATTGACCCCGGCAATGCTGAAGTACATTTTGAGCTTGCTTATATTCTCAGTGAAGAGAGAAGATTTGATGAAGCCATAATTAATTTTAAAAAAGTCCTTTCTATAAATTCTTCTCATGTTGGATCATTGTTTGGGCTATCAGCCGCATATAGCCAAAAAAAGGACTATAATGCATCGATGACTTTATTAAAGAAACTTCTTGATATTCAACCTGATAACCCCAATGTTTATTATAACATAGCCTGTATCTATGCTAAACAGAACAAGGCAGATGAATCTGTTAGTTGGTTGAATAAAGCTGTTCAGAAGGGATTCAACAAATGGAACCTTATGAAATCGGATAGTGATCTGGATAATATTCGGGGGAACAGGGAATATTTTGATATTATTAAGGGAAAATGAATATATATTACAATATAGCATGTGTTTATGCGAAGCAAAATATGGTTACTGAATCAGTGTCATGGTTAGGCAAGGCGATTCAAATGGGATTCAGCAATTACGATTTGATAAAGACAGACCCTGATCTTGCTCATATCAGAGATACCGAACTCATGAATAATATTTTGAAATCTGTTAATGCCAAGAGTATAATAAAATAGTAAGCAGAGAATAATTTTCTTATTGATGTTCTATTAAAAGGTTTGAATGGAATTAACCGATTAGAAGGATGAGAGCCATTTAAAACTGCAGGTGGAATAATGAATGTCACAATAGTCGTACCTGTCTACAACAGCAGTACCATACTTCCCGATCTCGTAGTACGGCTGAATCCTGTCCTAGCAGCCAACTATGAAACATATGAGCTTATTCTTGTGAATGATGGGAGTAGGGATGAAAGCTGGAATGTTATATGCTCTTTGGTTTCCCAGCATTCTTGGATCCGGGGAGTAAATCTCATGAGGAACTATGGACAGCACAATGCTATTCTCTGCGGCATCCGTTTGGCTCAATTTGAAGCCATCGTGACCATGGATGATGACCTTCAGCATCCGCCCGAAGAGATTCCTCGGCTCACAAATAAGCTGAGCGAAGGATATGATGTCGTTTACGGAACGCCCATAGAACAGAAGCATGGATTATGGAGGGACATGGCCTCCATCATCACGAAGGCATCACTGCAAGCCGCTATCGGGGCTGAAACGGCAAGAATGGTAAGCGCGTTCAGGGTATTTCGAACACAAGTCAGAAAAGCCTTTGAAGATTATCGTGGGTCTTTTGTTTCATTGGATGTTTTGCTCACCTGGGGCACGACGCACTTTACTGCTGTTCCGGTCAGACATGACCAAAGAAAGAAGGGGATCTCAAACTATACTATCTGGAAATTGATTAACCATGCCGTGAACATGATGACCGGATTCAGCCCTGTGCCGCTTCAGCTTGCAAGCATTATAGGGTTCCTGTTCACAATCTTTGGATTTGTAATACTCGTATATGTAGTAGGGAATTATTTTATTCATGGAGGCAGTGTACCGGGATTCTCCTTCCTGGCATGCATGATAGCCATATTCTCCGGGGTTCAGCTCCTGATGCTTGGCATCTTCGGCGAGTACCTTGCCCGTGTCCATTTCCGCACCATGGATCGGCCCAGCAGCATCATCCGAGAAATCAGAGAGCCGCGATCTAACGTTGAAGAAGACCGTATATGAGTAAAGAACAAAACCCGATCTCGCTCTCAGTCCTTGATGAAGAACGTTTCGGTATAAGGATTGCTAAGGCTCCACTGGTGAAGATCGAGGCCATCCCCCATATGCTGGATTTTTGCAAAGCGAATCAGGTGGAACTCCTTATTTCCCGCTGCTCCACAGAAGACCTGAAAGCAGCCCAGGAAATGGAGAGATTAGGTTTCTCTCTCATGGACACGCTCATATATTTTATCCGCGACCTTAATATAAAACCGATTTCCAATGAAGATCCAGAAGTTCATGTGAGGAATTTTGAACAGGGTGAAGAACATTCAGTCAAGTCCATAGCCAGAGAATCCTTCCATGGCTATCTCAGCCATTATCATGCAGACAGCAGGCTCGATAAAAAGAAATGTGATGAAGTCTATACTGACTGGGCTTACAGGTCTTGTGTCTCTACAATGGTAGCCGATCAAGTACTTGTTGCAGAGAAAAATGGAGAGATAATCGGTTTTGGAACCATGCGTATGAACAACGCGATAGAAGGGGAAGGCCTTCTCTTCGGGGTTGTCCCTTCATTACAGAGGCAAGGTGTTTATCGGTCAATTATAGTGAAATGCTTGCAATGGTGTACTGTAAGAAAACTTCATGTCATGACTATCTCAACACAGATCACTAATTTGGCTAGTCAGAAGGTATGGATCCGCCTTGGATTCGAGCCGAACCATTCATACTATACTTTTCACAAGTGGTTTTCTGAGCTTGAAAACAGAGACTTTAAGAGGTCATGAGAGTCTGTACCTTCTGTGGGCAGCGATTTGCATCGAATGACTGGCAGTGCCCCCGGTGTGGATGGGCACCTTTAATTCGCAAGGGGTTCATTTCTTTTCTTAATGAAGATCCACTATCCGGAGAGTCCTTTGATTCAGAATATTTTGCCAGGTTACACCATCTAGAAAAGGAAAATTTCTGGTTTCAGCACCGCACAAGGCTCATTATCAGGGCTATCGAGGAGTACTTCCCCTATAGTAAGAAAATTCTTGAGATCGGATGTGGTACAGGTCTTGTCCTCTCCGAGGTCGGACGAAGTTTCTCGGATGTGTCCCTGTCAGGAAGCGATTTATTTGTGGAAGGGCTCCATTTTGCTAAGTCAAGGATGCCGGATGCTGCCTTCTACCAGATGGATGCTTGCTGCATGCCCTTTGAAGATGAATTTGACCTTATCTTGGCACTGGATGTACTCGAACATATTGAAGACGATTCCAGGGCGATAAATGAGTTATGCAGATCGCTTAAATATGGTGGAGGGTTGATCATAACTGTTCCCCAGCACCAGTGGCTCTGGTCGATTCAGGATGAGAAGGCTTATCATAAAAGAAGATATGCCAGGAAAGAGTTAATGGATAAGTTGGTAAAAAACGGATTCCAGGTTATTTATGCAACTTCCTTTATTACACTATTGCTTCCAGTATTGGTCTTTTCAAGGATTTATGGCAGGATTATTACAAGAACCCAGTATGAGTATGACCCAATGAGGGAATTAAAGATTGCTTATTCACTCAATAGGATTCTTTGTATCATATCCAAGACTGAAGAACTTTTATTGAGAGCTGGTATTTCTTTTCCTGCTGGGGGGTCGCTGCTCTGCATTGGGAGAAAAGGACGTTGATATGGGAGATGAAAGGATAAGGATACCGTTTAACAAACCCTTCATTGCAGGCAAGGAGCTCTACAACATCGCCCAGGCAGTGCTCAAGGGACACCTTGCCGGAGATGGGCACTTTACAAAACTCTGTCATACTTGGCTAGAAGAAAAGCTTGGCACAAGGAAAGCCCTGCTTACCCATTCTTGTACAGCAGCCCTTGAGATGTGCGCGATCCTGTGTGACATCACCCCGGGTGATGAGATCATAGTGCCATCATTCACTTTTGTTTCAACGGTCAATGCCTTTGTGCTCAGGGGAGGTGTACCGGTATTCGTAGATATAAGGTCCGATACCCTGAACATAGATGAAAAGAGGATTGATGACGCAATCACCAGGAAAACCAAGGTGATCGTTCCTGTACATTACGCAGGTGTCCCTTGTGCCATGGATGAGATAATGCGCCTGGCCGAAAAACATAATCTGCTCGTTGTGGAAGATGCTGCACAGGCCCTGCTTTCTACCTACAAGGGAAAGTGTCTGGGTGCAATAGGGCATTTGGGTGCATTGAGTTTTCACGAAACAAAGAACATTATCAGCGGAGAGGGTGGGGCGCTGCTGGTGAACGATGATCGATTCATAAAACGTTCTGAGATCATCAGGGAAAAAGGCACTGACAGGGCACAGTTTTTCAGGGGGGAGATCGACAAATACAGTTGGGTGGACATTGGCTCCTCATATCTTCCCAGTGAACTTATTGGCGCATTCCTCTATGCACAGATGGAACAGGCTGAGCAAATTATAGCCAAACGCCGAGGTATTTTCGATCTGTATTATTCTTTGCTAAGACCCCTTGAAGAGAAGGAACTTATCCGACTTCCATATATAACAACCAGTGATTGCTCATGTAACGGGCACATATTCTATATCATCATGAATTCTCTTGGAGACCGCACTAAACTTATAAAATATTTGAAGAAGAATGACATATTATCAGTCTTTCACTATGTGCCCTTACATTCATCTCCTGCCGGAATTAAATATGGCAGAATTGCTGGGAGTATGGATGTTACGAATGACATCAGCGAAAGATTGCTCAGGTTGCCAATTTATTATGAGATGGAAGATGTTGATGTCATATATGTTGTTGATAGGGTTAAGAACTTTTTTAGCTGAATGGTCAAATTTTAATAGAATATATAATGGTGGGATCACCAAGTACTAGTATTAGTGAGAAGAATTTATGTTATGAGGGGATATGCTTGGACAATAGCCATAGTAGCAAAGAAATGAATAATTCTAATTCTATCTTACCCAAGCCCTTCATTTTCTATTTCATTATCATTATTCTTCCTTTTCTAATGTTTTTTTGGATGATACCTTTTATTGGCAACATTACTTTAGGTAATGATTATACTCTTTACCCAACTGCACATCAAATGGAGCTTATGTTCTCCATAAAGACTGGATCTTTTCCTCTTTACATTCCTGGCTTCGCAGGTGGTCAATCTTCTTCAGCACTAACTCTAGGGCAAATATTTCATCCCATATCCTGGATCTCTGCGCATATGCCTGGATATTGGGATGGGAAAGCCTTGGAATGGAATACTCTTTTCCGATTGCTCTCTCTCGGTTTAACCCAATTATTGTTATTTGAATTTTTACGGAGATTGAAATTTAATAACCTTGTCTCTTTTTTACTTTCCTTTGTGACAGTTTATAATCTTCGAATGCTCGATTTATTTCGTTATGGAGCATCACTTGAAAGTTGGACAGGGCATCTGCTTCTTTGTACTGCAATCGGATTATATTATCTTAACCAGAAGGGCGGTTGGAAAGAACCTTTATTTATCATCGGATCAACGTACTGGCTTGTCTGTAGTGGTCATCCACAAATGATGTATTACGGTTTGCTCGGTGCCGGTCTTTTTGCTTTAATAATACCATATTTTGTGTCGATTTTCTTGCCGGAAAAAGGTGTTGAGATAAAAAATCTGATCAGATTTTGGGGGAAGACGGCCCATTTTTGTTGTGCAGGGATTGTACTATCATCTGCATACATAGTTCCCTTTTATTTTGACTTTATGACAACTTCAGCAAGGATTGGAAAGAGTTATGAATGGGCCAATATGTATTATACTGACACATTTATAGGAACAATAAACAATTTTTTCCAGCCCCTCAGGACTACAGTGGACGGGAATTTCGGTGGAACATCATTATTCATCATTCCTGCACTAATACCTTTATTATTATTTCTTCGTGTAAGAGTTCCACGTGTCATTTGGGCAACATGGATATTAGTCCTTTTTGCATTTTTACATATGCAGGGTGATAGAACACCGGTTCATTATATTGTTTGGAAATGCTTGCCCTTAGCTTCTTCATTTAGGGTTGCAGGTAGGATCGCAATGATCATCCCTATATTGTTAATGTTAATGCTTGCTTGGTTATTTCGATCAAATTCTCCTGCATCAACATCAATAAATAAAAAATTAAAAGTTAATCCTGTAATGATCTTAGCTTGCATAGGTATGCTATTAATCACAGTGTACAACTTAATCCCAAACTCTATTACTTCGAATACACATGAGTTCTGTCCGGCAAATATACATCTAATTCCAAACAGTATAATGATACTTTACATTATATTGGGGATGCTTGCTCTCCTAACATTTTGTATACATAATATCTTTAGTAACAAAAAATACATTACAGAATTTATATTGTGCATAATTACTTGCATACAGGTTATGATACTTTTGGGATGTGGTACATGGATGGAATACAAGAAGGATACTCCCAATTTCCAGTCGATGACCTTTCAAAAAATTAAGGGGCTTGATTACCAAGGTAAAACAGGGGTGGGATTAAATCAAGCCATCATTATGAAGCAAGTAGAACGATCATATCTGGAACCCTTTCTTGGGAAGTTTTATTCTCAGCATATTAATGCTCAAAGCAATGAAGATGCCTATTCAATAATGGAAAGAGGTCGTACTCCAGATCAAGTTGTTTTAGAAGGATATAACCCTAAGAATAATAAACTAGAAAATAGGCAATTAGCTGAGAAAACTTCAGGCCATGTGAAATTGATTTATAGTTCTTTTAACCGGTTGATCTTTGAAGTCTCTTCCTTAAAACCTGGCTTTTTAGGCCTTTCCTACCCATACAATGGGCATTGGAGAGCAATACTTAAGAAGCAGTATGTTCCAGTTTATAGGGCTAATGGTGCTTCACATGCTGTATATGTACCTGCTGGTACCAATCTTGTTGAATTCAGATATTGGAGCACTGCTGCTTTTGTTGGAATAGTTTTAAGCTGTTCTATGATTATCATTATTGGATTTATTTTCATGCATAGATTTTCAACAAAAAATGTAGGATATGTATTCACAATTTTATCCCTTATTTTTAGTATAAGTATTTTTATTATTTGGTATTATAGCTTGTATACAGGCAAAAACCTTAATACGGTTTATACATGGGAATCTTCTCCTGAAACTTATAATAATCTTGCTTATAGTAAGAGGACTGAAATGTCGTCTTCAACACTAATACCTGATTCTTTACTCAATGATCCAGGTACAGCTTATCTAAAACAATATCCATATCTGTATACTAGTGGCAAAGCTGTCGATGGTGATCGATCTCCAAAATCTGGTTTTATTACAGCTTTAGTAAACCAACCATGGTGGAGGGTAGATCTAAATCGTGTAGAGAATATTGGTTCTATCGTTATTTATGAATCTCTTATAGGCGATAACTGGAATGTACGTCCGTTGATGTTGGCATATTCAAATGATAAAATCACATGGGGAGTAATGAAATTTTCTAATTCTGGGCCAAAAATTTGGCTTCATTTTAATAAACCTATAACTGCTCGATATGTTGAGATAATGTCTTCTGGATATTGTAAGCTCTCCTTTGATGAAGTAGAGATTTATCCCCTAATTGAAAGATAAAAATGATATGGGATTCATCATAATCTAGCATGAAACTCAGGCCATCACCTATCAAGTAATAATTGTTTTATGAAGCTAAGGATGCAGAGATGCCAGGTTCCTATCTGAAAGATAAGAAAATGTTATTTCACGATGAGCTGGGATCGAAAAAAATTTGGGATGATTTTGCAAACAACTATGAGACAGTTCGAAGGTTGCATCTAGTCTTTGGAACATTTATTAACCCATCTGATTTGAATGGGAGTCTTTTCCTTGATGCAGGAAGTGGAGGTGGTCACTTCTCCCAAAAAGCAGAAGAATATGGAGCTAAGGTCATTTCTTTTGATATTGGATTGAATCTTCTTAAACAGGTGAGAAATAGATGTTCAAGTAAAAAGGTTTCTGGCAGTGTACTGCAATTACCTTTTAAAGAGGACATCTTTGATGTGGTTCTTTCAACTGAGGTTATTGAACACACACCTTCCCCTGTCAGTGCTATTCGAGAAATGTGCTCTGTTGTAAAACCTGGTGGCCTCCTTATTATAACCGTACCATGTCGATTATGGAATTTTGTTGTAAGGGCAGCATCATATTTCAGATTGCGTCCTTATCGGGGGTATGAGAATTTTCTTTGGCCTAATGAAATAAAAAAAGTAATCGAAGAAGAGGGCTTCCATATTGAAACGTTAAGGGGTTTTAATTTCTGTCCAATTTTTACTAATAAACTTGATAGGCTGTTTATGTTTTTTGATAATCTCTATGGATTAAGATGGCCTCATTTAATGGTTAACATTGCTGTAAGAGCAAGAAAGAGATAGTTATAATATAAGCCAGCAGATTAATGAATATGTATTTTGTTCTGGAAGGAGTTTATAGTTGATATCAATTATAATACCGGCATTTAACGAATCTGAAAATATTGAAATAATAGCTAACAGGGTTTCCCATGAACTTAAGGCCTATGAGCCTTTCGAGATAATTTTTATTGATGATGGGAGCACTGATGCAACATTAGAGAAAATTAAGGCACTCTCTGCATTGAATAACAATATTAAGTACATATCCTTTTCCAGAAATTTTGGTCACCAGAAGGCTTTAATGGCAGGGATTGAGCATGCCAGTGGAGATTGTGTCATTAGTATGGATGCAGATATGCAGCACCCTCCAGAGATCATCAAGAACATGCTCGATAAATGGAAAGAAGGATATGATATTGTCTATAGTGTTAGACGGGATACAACTGAGACTGGTCTTTTAAAAAAGATAACATCTGGTTGTTTTTATAAATTGGTAAATAAGATATGTGAGATAGACATCCCCTTAGGTTCAGCTGACTTTAGACTTCTTGATAGAAAGGTTGTACTCGAACTAAGAAAATTTAAAGAGAATTGGTTATTTTTACGAGGTATTATTGCCTGGTTAGGATTCAAGCAGATAGGGATTGAATATGTCGTACAAAAAAGGCATGCAGGAAAGTCAAAATATTCCTTTAGAAAGATGCTAAGTCTCTCAATCCAGGGTATAACCTCTTTCAGTATTATGCCACTAAGAATTGCGGCATTTTTAGGTATTCTGTTTTCAATAGGTTCCTTCATATATATAATGTATGCACTATATGCAAAGCTCATTTTAGGCATTGCCATTGTTGGATGGACCTCAGTCTTGATATCAGTGTTATTCTTAGGAGGAATTCAATTGATTTTTTTAGGCATATTAGGAGAATATCTAGGTAAAATGTTCATTGAAACTAAAAATAGACCAAATTATATAATAAATGAAAAAAAAGTATGATAACAAAGCTGCTAAGAAGTCTATCAATCTTGTAGTTGTACATTACCGAATCTCACACACCCAGGCATATTGCGGCAATTGTGGTTCTAAATGGGTATTTGAATATAGAAGAAAGAATGAAATGAATTTTAGTAAGGAGTAGCCCAGACCTTGGTTCTTACAGTTACGATAGGCTCCTTATCATTCCATCCGCAGTCATGTTATTCAGTTCAAGCTTTCGCTTTCCTATCACAAGGGAAAAAATGAAGCGATTGAACAATTTAACGTTGTTTGGAGTATAAACCCAGGGAATATACAGGTCCAGAAAATTTATCCCTGTTATTATTAATTCATTGGTTTTATCATTACAGGGACTACTGTTTTGATTCTGATTCTCATATACTTGGATCAGGGAAGACTGGTGATGAAGCGAGCATCCAGGGAATCTGATGAATATGTCACTTAATCAACTCCACCGCGACCCTAAATAATGGTATTTGATGCTCACACGTGATAGTATAATCTTTTCAATCGCATCAAGGATGGATGTTACTAGGTGAAAAAAAGCAATAACAGCGAGAAGCATAGTAGACTTGAAAATATTTCCCAAATGAAGCTAACAAGGTTTTTGTTTGTCCATAGCGAGATCTTTGTTCTCCTTTTTCTGATTAGTACGATATTCACCCTCTATTGGCAAGTCCTTGGCTTCCCATTCACTTACATGGACGATCCAACCTATGTGATCAAGAACACTCACGTACAAAAGGGGATATCCTTGGACAGTATTGCCTGGGCCTTCAGCTTCAAACATGGAGAAAATTTAAACTGGCACCCGCTTACCTGGATCAGCCACATGTTGGATTACCAACTTTTTGGATTGAACCCCGGAATGCACCACATAAGCAATGTATTCTATCATACCTTAAACACCATACTGTTATTTCTTTCATTAAGATGGATGACTAACTCGGTATGGAAGAGCGCATTCGTAGCTGCTCTCTTTGCCTTGCATCCTGTCAATGTAGATTCAGTTGTATGGATCGCAGAGCGGAAAAATCTTTTGAGCACCACATTCTGGATGCTCACGATTATCTCTTACTTTTATTATACCAGGAAGCCTAATACTATCTCGTATCTTCTCATCATCTTTACATTTTGTCTTGGTATGCTTGCAAAAACAATGTTGATGACCCTGCCATTTGTTCTCTTGCTGCTGGACTACTGGCCGCTCGGTAGGCTGAAACCTCCTCGATCAGGCAAGGATAATCAACAATGGGCTTCTTTTTTCCATGATGCCGCCCGTCTTTTTATCGAGAAGATTCCTCTGATAATCTTAACACTTACATTTATATATGCAACCATGTTATCACTCAAGTACTCTGCGCAGATTAGTGCCAATCAAAATTTCCCTATGCATCTCAAGATCCAGAATGCAATAGTCTCCTACTTGATATACATGGGGAAAATGGTCTGGCCGAAGGACCTATGCATTTTCTATCCATTCCCAGAATTTATACCGTTGTGGAAGCCGATAGTATCAATAGTGGCTCTTTTGTTCATAACGGCCATGGCTCTGCTAAAAAGTCGGAAATATCCCTATCTCATTGTTGGCTGGCTTTGGTTTCTTGGTGCGCTCGTGCCGGTACTCGGGATTATACAGGCAGGCCTCTGGCCTGCTATAGGTGAGCGTTGGGCATATGTCCCTTATATAGGTTTGTTCGTTATTATTGCGTGGGGGATCCCTGATCTTTTTTCACATATTCCTCAGAAAAAGATCATCTTCACTGGGGCTGTCATTGTGGTATTAACCTTGCTCACATTGCGGACATTGTTTCAAATAGGATATTGGAAGGATGATGTTACCCTTTTTTCTCATTGTATTAAAATCAATCCAGATAATAATGTTGCCCAAACTAATCTTGGAAATATCTATGCTTTTCAAGGTAAATCCGAAGAGGCTTTTCATCATTTTCATGAAGCACTGAGAATACACCCCAATGATGTCTTTGCCTTGGATGGTCTAGCGCGCCTCTACAATAAGATGGGACAATATGATAAATCGATTCAATTTTATAAAGAGGAAATAGGGTATCATCCGAAAGATGTTAACTTATATTTTAACTCGAATTTTGATCTTGGAACTGTATATGCTGCCAAAGGAGATCTTGAAAAGGCTATCAAACAATTTTCTTATGTGATTAGTCTGAATCCAGATTATGCACTGGCATATTACAACCTTGGAATTATCTCTGTACAGAGGCAAGATATGAGTAAAGCAACGGAATACTTCTCATTGGCACTTAAGCTAAATAATGAAGACAAAGACTCACATTGTTCTCTGGGTGCGGTCCTGATGAAACAGGGAAGGATCGATGATGCTATAAATCAATTTAATGAGGCCTTGAGGATTGACCCTCATTTTAAGGAGGCTAGAAATTACTTAGCATCGGCGGGACTTATCAAGAAAAAGGTGGATGAGAATATTGTAAAGCTTGAACAGGATAAAGTGAGAGAGCCCAACAATCCTGATGTATTACAAAAATTGGCTGTACTCTATGCAAAGAAAGGTGAAAATTCAAAAGCCCTAGATAACTTAAAGAGATTGGTTGAGATCCAACCCGCAAATCCAAATGGATATTATAATATTGCATGCGTATATGCAAAAGAGGGTAATGTAAACCTTTCTATAGAATGGTTAAAAAAATCTCTTGATAAAGGATTTAAGGATTGGAATCTGTTGAAGACAGATAAGGACCTTGATAACATTAGAACATCACATTTCTATAAAGATTTAATTCAAAAAATTTCAGACAAATGATTATATATAGTGACTATTGAACTTACTTAAATATGTGTATTTCTCAAGATGCCGGGATTCTTGTTCTTGCTTCTCGATATATGCTCTAACAGTATCCTTATCCTTACTAAAAGTGGGCACATATTACCCCTGTAATCTTACCAGGCTCACAGAATTCCATTGCAATAGTTTTTCTCAATCTGATAAGATAAAATTATTGTTATGAAATATAAAAAATGACAAATTACTAGATACAGTATGACAAAGAGAATTATTATTTCAATGCATTATGTGTAATGTCCGGAATAATATCTAGTAATATATTATAATCGTTGTATAAGATAATTTTTTATACTGCTTCGAAAAGTCATATATGTAAAGGAGTGATATGAAAATATTAAAAATTATAATAGCCGGACTATCCCTTATTCTAATAATTTATGCCTGTAGCAGTGGGCATAACACAACAGGTGGTGTAGGTTGGTACCCTATACTCACAGATGTTCATATGTTTAATGTCAATGATTCTACTAATCCAGTTGAGGAATCTACATTTGGGGTTGGTGATCATGTAAGCTTTGATATTGATGCTGAAGATGATGATCTGAATATGAAAACCTTTTGGGTGACTGAAGTTTCATTAACCACTACTGAAACGACCACACTTGTTAGTGGCCCAATCGCTGTTGCATTACCTGGACAAAACGGCCAGCAGATCGTGTCGTGGACTAATATTGACCCGATAACAATATTAAAGCCAACTGGGAAATTTAGAATGGATTTTCAGATAGAGGATGCGACAGGCAATAAATCATATGTAGTATCAATAACTTATACAGTAAAGTGAACTAAGCCTATCTTTATATTTTTGAAGCATTTAAGATGTTAAAGAATTGATATAAAAGGAAAAGAGAGGAGTTTGAGTAAGAACCATGAAAAATCTTTGCAACATTTTGTGGAAGAGATTTTCCATTACGATTGTGATCTTGTTATTAGGTCTGGTTATCATATTTTCAGGATGTGGTGGCGGAGAGTTTTCAGGTTATAACTTCACCATATCCGGTGCAGTGAGTGGCGCGATCACACAAGGTGTTACCATAGCATTAACTGATGAAAGTGAACAGCAAGAAGGCGTTGCGGTAACTGATTCTAATGGAAACTATACCTTTAGTAACCTTTCGAACGGGTCATATATTGTCACACCATCTTTTTCCGGTTACACATTCAATCCAACCTATCAAGTAGTTAAAATCAGCAGTGCAACGGTTACTAACATTGACTTTACATCCGTAGAAAATACGCAGGGGGAGTAGTGACCGTAACTGTGAGAGGCAATAGAGCCAACAGAGTGTGACCATAGCACTGAGCGGTGCACAAGACCTAAACTATGCTAATGTCATAATCTCTGTTATTTAATCACGGTAATGATGAGACAGAACACTAGATAAATTCGGCCCTGCAATAAAGTGGACTTGTAAACTTTTTCACATTGACACTATACTCCTTAATACCCATTTTTTGATAGAGTATATCAAGCGGTATATATCCTTGGTGAATTTAATCAATACTAAAGGGGGTATCTGCAATGCAGAAGGCATTAGTAACCGGGGCTGCCGGGTTCATTGGTTCGCATGTAGTCAGGGAGTTGCTTTCGGAGAATGTGGAGGTGAGGTGCCTGATCCGACCCGGCGAATCCACGAGAAATCTGGATGAACTTGACGTGGAGTTACTTACAGGAGACATACTTGATATTGCGGCGGTAGAGAAGGCCCTTGACGGGATAGACACGGTTTTTCACCTGGCTGCCGTCTATTCAATTTGGATGCGTGACTGGAGCAGGATCTATGAGGTGAATATCCAGGGTGCCCGCAACGTTCTATGGGCAAGCCTGAAAAAGGAAATAGAGAAGATAGTTTTCACAAGCTCCATAGCCGCCATCGGTATAGCACCCGGAAAGGCCTTAAGTACTGAAGATACACTATTTAACCAATACACGCTGGGGAATCATTACGTTCTCACCAAGTACCTCTCACAGCAGGAGGCCATTGGTTTTACAAAAAGAGGGCTTGATCTTGTGATTGTAAACCCGTGCTTCCCTTTTGGGCCAATGGATCTGGTCCCTACACCCACAGGGCAGATCATCGTGGATGTGCTCAAAGGCATAAACCGATTTTTCTTCAACGGCGGGATTAATATCGTTGATGTCCGTGATGTAGCAAAGGGGCATGTACTTGCTGCAAAGAAGGGAAGGGCAGGGAACCTGTATATCCTGGGTAACAGAAATATCCCTATGAAGGATTTCTTCAGGCTGGTCTGCCGTGAGGCCGGTTTTGATGGCCGTATGCTTCTCAAGTTGCCCATACCGGCGATGAAGGTAGGTACTGCTGTTCTTAAGATGTGGTCCGACTATGTGAGCCACAAGCCTCCCATGTCAACGCCTGCTGAGATCGCTTACGCCTCACAGTACCTCTATTTCGACAACACAAAGGCGGTTACCGAACTCGGCCTAACCTTCAAACCTGTGGAGAATTCGTTACAAGATTCCATCAATTGGTTCAGAGAAAACAGGTATGTCTAAATGACTTGGGAGGAAAATGCACGAATGGACAGGAAAGATCTGAACAATAAACTCGACAAGATGTTCTATCCATCCTCGGTTGCAGTGGTAGGGGCGTCCGAAGTGCCGGTAAAGTGGGGAAACCTCATCCTCACGTCCATACTGGGATGGGAATACAAAGGGAAGGTATTTCCAGTGAACCCGAAGAAGGAACAAATCCTGGGTATAAAATGCTACCCGAGCCTGACTGCAATACCGGAAAATGTCGACCTTGCAGTGCTCGTCATTCCCGCACCTTACATACCTTCAACCATGAGAGAATGTGTAGCCAAAGGCATCTCGGCCGTTGTGATCATCTCTTCCGGGTTCAGGGAGATGGGAGAAGAAGGGGCGCAACTTGAAAAGGAGATTATTGAGATAGCCCGGCAAGGTGGGCTTGTATTCATAGGTCCGAACACTATGGGTATAGCATCGGCGCATCACTTTTTCGAGGCCTTGCCGACATCCACAGCGGCGAAACCGGGAGGCCTTGCCGTCATATCTCAGAGCGGCAACTTGGGTCTTCAAATCATAAAATGGATCGCGCAGAAAGGCATAGGGCTTTCCCTGTATGCCGGCACCGGAAACGAGGCTATGCTGCACGCGAGCGACCTCCTTGTGTATATGGGCGAACGCGACGAGGTTAAGGCCATTGCCATGTACATGGAAGGTATTACAGACGGCAGGGAGTTCATGGAGATCGCGCATGAAGTATCGAAAAAAAAACCGGTTGTTGCCCTGAAGGCCGGCAGATCGCAGGCAGGATCAAGGGCCGCCCAGTCTCACACCGGATCTATGGCGGGTTCATATGCAACGTATAAGGCTATGTTCACCCAGGCAGGAGTCATCCAGGTAAACACCCCTTTGGAGTTGCTGAATGTATCTGCCGCCATGACCGTTCTGCCCATACCGCGATCCAACCGGACCGCCATCATGACCATGGGCGGTGGGTGGGGTATCATCGCCGCAGATGAATGTGAAGATAAAGGCCTTGTCCTGCCTCAGCTCACCCCTGCCATCATCAAGGATTTCGATGCACGACTCCCGCAATACTGGAACAGGAGGAACCCCGTGGATGTGGTAGGTGAGGGGGACCCCGAACTGTATCTCCATGTGATACAGACACTTGCCGAATGGCACGAGGTGGATGCCGTGGTCGCTTTGGGCATAGTCGGAAGGTCACGCTATGTGGAAGACTTTATTGCATGCCAGGAACGGTTTGACGGCAAGCTTTACACAAAGGAGCTCAAGCTTTCCGTGCTCAAGGCCCAGATCCAGGCAGAAGACCGCGTTATATCAGGTA
>Ga0208456_1000504_pt1 | contig 24079 bp, 22 predicted proteins | sample June2015DPH_4_10_2_FD_184691 | JGI IMG/M metagenome (GOLD analysis project Ga0208456, IMG submission 184691) | Peatland microbial communities from SPRUCE experiment site at the Marcell Experimental Forest, Minnesota, USA - June2015DPH_4_100... | ecosystem: Environmental > Terrestrial > Soil >... | reverse complement strand
TGGACGATGGAGGACGCTTCAAACCTCATTCGGCCCCAGCCTTCGATGACCTGCAAGTCGGCGCCGAAATAGACCCGCGGGGAAATGGAAGCCTGCTCTTCCAGCGTACGGACCATTCCTGGCACGGTGTGCGTCCGCTGCAGCCTCCGCCCGGAAGCTTGCGAAAGCTGTTCATCATCACCATCAACGTGCCCACGTTGCAGGTGTGGTGGCGGCGCGTTCGCGGCAAAGATCCGGACGGTTATCCCTACAAGGCAAACTGAACCTCTGCTCTCGCACTCGATTACAATGTTCTCCATCAACTGCGGAGTGGGGAGGCACAGTGGAAGGAAACTTCTGGCCGCGGATTGCCGTGCTGGGTGCGGGCGCCGTCGGTTGCTATTTTGGCGGGATGCTGGCGCGCGCGGGTGCGTCTGTCACCTTGATTGGCCGCCCACCGCACGTCGGAGCCGTCAGCCGCAACGGCTTGTTTTTCGACGGTCTGCATTTTCAACAGCAGATTCCGGTTTCGGCTTCCACCCAGGTCAGCGCCGTACGAGACGCGGAAATTGTGCTTCTTTGCGTGAAGGCGCTTGACACCGAAGAGGCCGCGAAATCCCTCGCGCCGCATCTTGCGCCGGGCGCCGCCGTCATTAGTCTTCAAAACGGCGTGGACAACGTGGAGCGAATTCGCTCTGCGGCCAAAATCGATGCGTTCGCAGCCGTCGTCTATGTGGCTGCCGCCATGACCGCGCCGGGGCACGTGAAGCATTCCGGCCGCGGCGATCTTATCCTGGGGGAGCTTCCAGGGCGCAGCGAGGAAGAGGGGAATCGCCAGCGCCAACTGGAAAGCATTGCTGCGCTCTTCGAGCGCGCCGGTGTTCCGTGCCGTGTCTCAGAGAATGTGGAGGGCGAACTCTGGACAAAGATGATTATCAATTGCGCCTATAACCCGGTTTCGGCTTTGGGCCGCGCCCGGTACTACCGCGCGACAGGTAATCCCTGGACGCGCGCGGTGATGGTAAAGGTTATCGAAGAGGCCATCGCCGTGGCGGGCGCCGCCGGGGTTCGATTGCCGGATGTCAACATGGTCGAGGCGGTGCTGAGGATTTCGGAAACCATGGCCAACGCTACCTCCTCGACTGCTCAGGACCTCGCCCGTGGAAAGCGCACCGAGATCGATTCCCTGAACGGCTATCTGGTGCGGCGTGGCGCGGAGCTGGGCGTTGCGACGCCCGTCAATCAGACCCTCCACGCCCTCGTCAAACTCCTCGAAGAATCTGTCTGAGCAAACTCCATCTCCCACGCGTTACAGGGAACCAGGGCCAGGGGTTAAGTCAGAGTACACCCGCGTTCCCCGGTTGGAAGTGCAAAGGGCTCTCGCGACGGCAGTCGCCCCATAATCCGCCAAAGCAAGGCTCTATCAGGGATGATGGCCTCTCGCCCTTAGGGCACTCCGTCTCGGCGCGGACGTCATCGAGGTGGAATACAACGACGGCTACAAGGAAGCCTTCGCCGTCAGCAACGGTGTGTGGGTAGGCATCGTCCGGTTCCCCCGTTGGGGCGACCAAGCGGCGTCGCTGCGTAAGGAGTTGTACATGCTCACGAGGAGGAAGATGGGTTTTGTGCCGATCGGAGTTGAAGAATACGTCAAGCTGCATATGGAGAGCAACCCCGACGAGGATGCCGCCACTTTGTTGGAAAGTATTCGTCGTTGTGTTTCGGCTGCCTTGGCGGGAGCGCGTTGTCACTGCGGAGAACCGATTTGGGTTGTCGGGTCCGCTTTAGCGGGTCACGCGTGCTTCTCCTGTATCACCGGCGAGGGTTTTCCCAGCGGAGACTACGAAATTGACGAAGTCCTGGAGGCACGTCAAGCCTCACCAGGGTGCCCGGGCTGGCCAGCATGAGCTTGTTGCTGGTCTCGAACGTAGATGTGGTGGGGCTGAGCGCCAAGCGGTTCGGCGTCCGACGGATTATAGGGCGTGGCTGGTATGCCGGTGGTCTCTACGGACGAGTACAGCGGCCGCCATGTCTCTCTTTGCATGCGGAAGCCGATTCCCAATCCGATCAACCAAGCGAAAGGGGTGGCCATCGTTCGGCGGATGGCGCATCTGTGAAGGGGCCTTCTAAGCACTCGTTGGTGTGGCTCGTCCGGGGCTCCTTCGCACTATGCTGACGGGTACGCACTCTTATGCGGGCCAGCATGAACAAGAGTTAGGCTGCGAGCCCTTGAATCTAAAGTGCCGGGCTAACTGGATTCCTCCCGCCTTGCGGGACGGGAGGACGGGAATGACGCGCTCCCGCACCTCGGAGGTGCCTCGCCTTTCGGCTCCTGACCCCGCCCACGAGGTTATAGATGCGCCATGCAACTTAGGTTGCGCGGCGTTCAAGGTGTAGAATGACAAGAGGGGCTACAGATTATGCAGACGGTCAAGGACCTTTCAGTTGAAGAACTGAAGGCGGTTATCGGCGAAGTGGTCGAGGAAAAACTGCGCGAGATTCTCACTGACCCCGACGCGGGTCTTACCCTGCGGCCCGAGATTCAGGAACGCCCTCTGAGGGATCTTCAGGAGCCGCAAGAAGAGAGCCAGAATATTCCCGCGGCCGAGGTGGCTCGCCGTCGGGGTCTGGAATGGTAGATGTACCGAGTCGACTTTCGGCCCTCAAGCCAGGAGCTCGCGCACCATTTTCGTGGTCTCACTGACCTGGTTTGAATACCGCGGGTACAGACCGATAATCGTCGCGTCGCTCGGCTTGATGTTCTTGTAAGCCCAATCGATCGCTTGGCGTTTCTGTTCCTCGGACCCGCATTTGCGGCCAGCCGCCAGGACCTTATAGACCAGCGCCGGCCTATCCACCTCGCGGATGGCTTCGGCCATCTTCGGCGGGTCGGAGTCGATCCAGCCTTCATCCAAAGGATGCGCGCCAATCTCCTTCATCCAGTCCTCGGGGTGCCGGGTGAGGTAATGCAACCCCGTCATGTAGAAATCGTTCGCAAATCCCTTCTCATGGAGAGTGTCCAGGATCTTGGGATTATGCGTGGAGATTCCCGCCAGCGTTCCCATGTCGTGAACTTTGTCAATATAGGTCTTAATCAGGTCAATCTTACCCGCACGGAAAAGGATGTCGGTGGCCCCGCCGTGGAAGGCGACGCCAATGGGCTTGAACTCCATCGCGGCCTGCGCACACTTGATGGTGCCATCCAGAATGGCTTCCGGGGTCCGGGCCATCTTCTCGTCGTAGTGCCACGAGGCAGCCAGACAGATGAATTGGATCTTGCCTCCCGCCGCACGAAGCTTGGGGATGTGCGTTTTCATTCCGTAATTGAAACTCGCCTGCCAGGTGTTGATTCCCGCCTGCTCGCAATCCAACAGAAGTTTGACGATCCGTTCGTCCGTGAACCACTCCCGCATGTGCTGGTCATACTGGCGGTTGAAATGGGAGTAGCCGTACATGGGATTGCTGCCCACAATCAGCCGCGTCACGCGGTGCGGTCCCAAGCTCACCGTAGGCAGCAGGTCCGAGGTTTCCGACCTGAGCGCACTCGGAACCACCAGGCTTGCAGCCACGGTGGTGGCGCCCTTCAGGAAATCTCGTCGACTGCTTTCGATCTGAGATGAATCTGCGCTCTCAGGCAGTTTGAATGATGACGTATATTTGGCCACCGATTTCCCCCTTATGAGTCTGCTCCAACGCAAGCGGACATTACCTCTTCCCCAGTTGCGTGTCAACCTAAATTCCTGTTTGTCGCGGGCGTGCGGGGTCGAAGAGGATTCAGGATTCAGGATTCAGGGGGGAGAATGAAGAGCATCTGCTTTCCGCCTTCTGCGGGCCGTCGGGCCATGCTGGATTCCCGCCGATGCTACGTACCCTGCCGCGAGCCGCGAAAAGCTGGTAAATTATCGAGAGAGGAGATAGCAAATGATTACCCAGCAACAATATGAATCTGTCGTAGAGCGCTCCGCACAAATGCTCAAACAAGCCGGGATTCTGCTCACGCCCGAGGAGCGAGCCCATTTCGAGGTGGCGGATTTCGGCTTGGGAGAACTCGAGAAGACTGGCCTCGAGATCATCACGTACGTGAACACGGATCGTGTCTGTGCCAAGGAACTCGTGATGTTGCCACATCAGACCTGCCCGGAACACTGGCATCCTACGCTGGGCAGCAGACCAGGTAAGGAGGAGACGTTCCGCTGTCGCTGGGGAACAGTCTATCTGTATGTGCCCGGCCCTCCGGCGGCGCAACCGGCTTGCTGTCCACCGGAAGGCTCCGAGGCTTACTACACGGTAGGGCACGAAGTCTGCCTGAAACCTGGCGAACAATACACACTCTTCCCCGACACGCGGCACTGGTTCCAGGCGGGGCCGGAAGGAGCAATCGTTTCTGAGTTCTCGACTCGGAGCACCGACGATCAAGGTATCTTTGCTGACCCGCGTATCAAACGAATGCTGGAGATCGCGAGGGCTTGAATTGGCTCGACTGGGAATGACACCCGATGCTTTTTAAGGGCAGACCAGGAATAGAGGAGGTAATGGTAAAATGGCGGATGTGTTGAGGAGTCTTCCGTCTATGAGGTGGGTTCCTATAGTGCTTCTTGCAATTCCATTCCTAACGATTGCCATTCCGAGGACGCCGGCGGAAACTGCGATCGAGATGCGTCGCGCTCAACTGAGTGCGGCGCTTCAACAAGAGTGGGAGTATCAGCTTCAAGTTCACCCTGAGATGGCAACTTATATCGGCGACAACCGATTCAATGACAGGGTGAGTGATCATTCGGCCAAATTCTTCGCCGAGGACCTGGAGCATGCGAAACAGACGCTCCGGAGCATCGACTCTATCGACACCACCGGTTTCCCGGAGCAAGAACAGTTGAATAAGATTCTCCTGCTACGCAGCTTGCGCGACCAGATCGAATCATCCAGATTCAAAGACTGGGAAATGCCTGTCGACCAGATGAACGGAGTGCATCTGTCGTATGCAAGTCTGGTCTCAACAACACCCTTTCGCTCGGTGAAGGATTATGAAGACTATCTCTCGCGCCTGCACCAGCTCCCGCATATCTTCGAACAGATCGTAGCGGATATGCAGCTCGGCCTGCGTGACGGTCTGATTCCACCGCGATATCTGCTGGAGAAGGTCGCCCTCCAAGCACAGGATATCGCTGGCAAGTCTCCGCACGACAGCCCATTCACACAGCCTGTGTCGAAGTTCCCCGCGGGCATTTCGGAGGCTGATCAGCAGCGCCTGCACGATGCCACCCTCGCCACGGTGAAGAATGAAGTGGCGCCTGCGTACGCGAATTTTGCCGCCTTTGTACGCACCCAATACGCTCCTAAGGGAGGCACGGAAGTTGGTATTTGGGCATTGCCAGAGGGTGACGCCCGTTATCGCTTCGACATTCGACGAATGACGACTACTGACTTAGGCCCGGAAGACATCCACGAGCTGGGGCTCAAACAAGTGGCTGAAATCGAGACCGAGATGCTCGAGATTGCTCACCCGCAGGGCTTCAGCGACTTGGAGAGTTTTAACCAGCACATCCGGAACGATCGCCATCTCTATGCGAGCTCCGGTCAGCAACTTCTCGGCCTGTACCAACATTACACCGACCAGATGTATGCCAAGCTTCCGCAACTTTTCTCTCATTTGCCGAAGAACAAACTGGAAGTAATTCCCATGGAGGCCTTTCGCGCTCCCGATGCCGTCCCTGCCGATTACTCACCCGGCGCCGGTGACGGTTCACGCCCTGGCCGCATCAACGTCAATGAATATAATCCACAGCATCGTCTCCTGCTCAATGTGGAAGCGATTGCCTATCATGAGGGCATACCTGGCCATCATCTGCAGTTCTCCCTCGCGCAGGAACTGCCTAACCTTCCGCCCTTCCGCAGATTTGCCTCTTACAATGCGTATTCCGAGGGTTGGGCGTTTTACGCGGAGCGGCTGGGCAAAGAAGCCGGTTTCTACCAAGATCCCACTAGCGAATATGGACGGTTGGAGAATGAGATGTGGCGTTCTGTTCGCCTGGTTGTGGATACAGGTGTGCACTACAAGCACTGGTCGCGCCAGCAAATGGTGGACTTCTTCCGCCAGCACACCGCCATGGATGAACCCAACATCCAAACCGAGGTGGACCGGTACATTGCGTGGCCCGGGCAGGCGCTGGCTTACAAACTCGGTCAGATGAAAATTGTCGAACTGCGCGAACGCGCCCGAGACTCGCTCGGCGACAAATTCGATATCCGCGCCTTCCACGATGCCGTGCTCGCGGACGGACCACTCCCCCTCGAGGTGCTGGAAACAAGAATCAATGCCTGGATTGGCTCACAGAAAGCCGTCCGAGCCTCCGCAAAATAACAGAACAGACTTCGGTAGTGGGTCAATTTGATGTAGAGGCGGCTTTATGCCGCCATATGGCGAGGTAAACTCGCCGCTACAACATCAGATTGACCCACTACCCAGACTTCCTGTCTCTTGACAAGCGAGATAAGATAGGCTACAATTCTACCGTGAAGCTAGGCAAGAGGTCAGGACCTTGCCGTGAACACTATGCTGCAATGCTGTTCTACCCTATTCCCTATTCCCTGTTCCGTATTCCCTGTTCCCTCTTGTGGCTCGCCGCGCCACAGACAAGAAGTCTTTCGTGGCAGGGGGAGCAAAAAAGAATTCTTCAAAATTGAACGACCGACGCGGGAATGTCTATGAAAACAAAGGCCCGCTGTGGAAAACTCGGGGGAGAAGCCGGAATATGTATGAAAACACAGGTACTTAGCCGCTAAAAGCCGGAATGTCATTGAAAAGAAAGGTTGTTAATCGATGTTGATTCTCCAATACCTGAGGGTCACACGGTCATGGGGGCTCTTAGCTTGAAGGCGGTCACGCGAGTGCGCGACCGCTGGAGCGCGGGCGTCTCGCCCGCTGTGGTGGGAGCGTCTCGCTCTCGCACCAAGGAAGTCTTAACGTCATCGGAAAAAAGGCAGGCCGAAACTGAAGGGGGCGGGCAAGGTGCCCGCGCCACAGCGGGCAGGATGCCCGCGCTCCACATGTGGCGTAATGCGCTTGGAATCTACACGAGCTTCCGTGTATACTGTGCGCTTGTTGGCACTGGTTTTCGGTCAAGGTGAGCGTGCGAACAGTTGCCGACCCATCCTGTCCCCGCACCTGTTTAACCCCACCGCTATACAACAGCGCAGTGGGCAAAGCCATCTCAGCACCCAAGGTAGTGAGTTGGGCGTTTGGGTACCAGCCGAATGAGGCTGGAGAAAGGTCACAAGTCAAATGAAAGCGGCAGTTTTTTACGGGCCGCGAGACGTGCGGATCGAGGATGTGCCGAAGCCCACGGTTGGAGCCGGGGAGGTTGTTTTGCGGGTCCTCCGCTGTTCCGTGTGCGGGACGGACAAGCGCATTTACACCCATGGGCAGAAGAACGTAGTGCCGCCGGCGATAACCGGGCATGAGATTGTGGGAACCGTTCACGAGATCGGTTCAGGTGTGGGAGGTGGGCTCCACATCGGCCAAAAAGTTGTGGTCGCCACCGTGGTGGGCTGCGGAAGGTGCATTTACTGCAATCGCAAGCAATACAATCTCTGCGACTCATTCACAGCGCTGGGCTACGATTACGCCGGGGGATTCGCGGAGTACGTCAAGATTCCTGCCCCTGCGGTGGCGCAAGGCAACGTGATTCCAATTCCGAATTCCATGTCCGTGGAGCGCGCGGCGCTGATCGAACCGCTTTCCTGCGTCCTGAACGGCCAGGAGTACTTATCTCCTCAGCCGGCAGATCGTGCCGTGGTCTTCGGAGCCGGGCCCATTGGCCTGATGCACGCCAGCATTCTAAAGGCGCGAGGTTGCGACCCGGTGATGGTGGCGGACGTGTCGCAGGAACGTTTGGAATATGTTCGCGAGTTTGGGGTCGGTCTGCCCGTGAATACGTCCGGTGGGGACGCTGTCCATAAGATTATGGAGGCAGGCGGGGAAGAGAAATTCGATGTGGCCATAGTCGCCTGTTCCGTGAAGGCGGCCCAGGCCGATGCGCTGAAGCTGGTTCGCAAGAAGGCGCGGGTTTCATTCTTTGCCGGCGTGCCCAAGGACGACCCGGTTCTGGGCGTTGACACCAATCTGATTCATTACAACGAGATTTCCGTCTTTGGCTGCTTTGCTTCCAACCTCCAGCACTACCACCAGGCCCTGGAAATGGTCTCCCGCGACGACTTGCCCTGGGATCGCTTCCTTACGCACCGCTTTAAACTGCAAGATATGGTCAAAGCCTATGCCGTGGTCGAGGCGGGACAAGGAATCAAGGCCGTCATCGATTGCGAATAGAAACAACCACGATGGATAAAGAATCTCTGGCGCAATTAATTGCAATCTCTCGCGCGCTCGGCGCTAATCCGGACTACGTCCAGGCGGGCGGCGGCAACACTTCGGTGAAATCTCCGGACGGGCGGACCATGGCCATCAAGGCCAGCGGTACGCCATTGACGGCGATGAGTGAGTCAGCCGGGTGGGTGGAACTGGAGACGGCTGGAGTCCTGAGCATCTTCGATCGCAAGGACCTTGCCAGGCTGGAGACGAATGCCCGCGAGGCGCGTGTGCTGCAACATCTGTCCTCCGCAGTCAGCGGCGGCAGCGGGCGGCCATCCGTCGAGAGCGCGCTCCACGCCATGCTCGGCAAGGTGGTCATCCACACCCACCCCGTTGCCGCCAACGCATTGAACTGCGGGCCTGGGTTGAAGGCCCTGGGGGAGATTACACCAGCGGGTGAACTCCCGCCGCTCTGGGTGCCCTACACCGATCCCGGCTGGCGCCTCGCAACTACCATCAAGTCTGCTGCTGAGGTTTACGAAAAGAAACACAACCATCCTCCGGTGGTCATTTTCATGGAGAACCACGGCCTTCTCGTCTCGGCTCCGGAGGCGCAGGCATGCCTGGCGCTCCACAATGAGTGGGTGGGACGTTGCGAGCGGTACTTCTCGCCGGAAGCGCCGCTGGTGCACGCATCCTCTGGCCTGGATTCTGCGGCCTTACGCAAGGCCATGGTCTCGTTGCGCCGCACCTGGCGCGAGGCGCGAGGAGGCGCTCCTTTCGCCCGCTTGACGAATGATACGGAGTTGGCCGGCGTGGCGTGTGACTCGAGGGCAGAGACGTTGGCCGGTGGCTCACTGACACCCGACCATATTGTTTACACTGGCTCCCGCGCCGTGCTGGGCGAATCACTCGACGATTTGGCCGCGAAGCTGAAACCGGCATTGAGCGAGAAGGCTCCGCCAAGGGTAGCCATGATTAGAAATGTGGGGACCTTCCTGCTGGCTGAAAATGCCACCAAGCTTGATGCGGCGGAGGCGCTGGGCGTCGCCGCCGCCAAGATCACGCGTTTGGCAATGGGGCGGGGCGGCGCGCACAACCTCGGCCCGGCTTCTGCCGAATTCATCATCAATTGGGAGGCGGAACACTACCGCTCGGCTTTATTTGGCGCCGCTGCCGCTCCGCTGGCTCACAAGGTCGCCTTGGTTTCAGGTGCGGCCTCCGGTCTGGGCTGTGGGATTGCCCAGGGTTTGGTCGCAGCGGGAGCGGCGGTGGCCTTCTGCGACCTTGACGACAAAGGCGCCGAAGAAGCGGCCGCCACCTCGCCGGAACCCTCGCGCGCACTCCCGGTGCACATGGACGTCACCGACGAAGACGCGGTGGCTGCCGCATTTGACACCCTTTTGCGGCATTGGGGAGGCCTGGACATCGTCGTTTGCGCGGCGGGCGTTGCGCCAGCCTACGAGCTAGTTGACATGCCGGTGGATATGTGGCGGCAGGCGCTGGAGGTCAACCTCACCGGCTATTTCCTGGTGGCGCGGGAGGCGGCTCGCATTATGCGCGCACAGGGTGACGGTGGCGCAATGATCATACTCTCCTCAAAGAGCGGCTTGGACGCTTCCCGAGCCAACTCTGCTTACAACGCTACGAAAGCCGGCGAGCTCCACCTGATGCGCGGCTGGGCGCTCGAGCTGGGGGCGGATGGTATCCGCGTCAATGCTCTCGCCCCAGGCAACGTCTTCGAAGGGTCGAAGATCTGGAACCCGGAGTACATCAAAACCGCTGCCCGCAAGAAGGGGATCAAGCCTGAAGAGGTCATCCCCTACTATGTTTCGCTGACCGCACTGAAGCGCGATATCAAGCGCTCGGACGTTGCTGCTGCCGCCGTCTTCCTCTGTTCCGACGCGGCGCGCTGCATCACCGGCCAGACACTGGTGGTGGACAGCGGACAGGTCATGGTTCGATGAACAGCCCAGCGCTCGAAAGAACGGCCGAACTTGAGACCGAGCTTTACCAGGGAGGGCTCGAACAGCGCTTGCGCGCTCTCCGCCAACTTTGCGCCCAGCTCGGCCCCAGACCGCACCGTGGAACCAACTGCCACATTCACACTAGCGAGTCGTTCAGCGTCTTTCGCTCCCCGACGGAAGCGGTGTGGCAGGCGGCGCGGGAGGGCCTCGCCGTCCTGGGCATCAACGACCACTACACGATTGCGGGGCACGAGGAGTTCCGCCGCGCCTGCGATCTGGCGGGCATTGCGGCGGCATTTTCTCTCGAGGCCGTGGCCATGGACCGTGACGCCGAGGCGGACGGCCTGCTCCTCAATGACCCCGATAACCCGGGCCGGGTGTATCTGTGCGGCAAAGGTGTAACCAGGAATCCGCCTGATGCCTCGATCGAAATGTGCAACCTGGCGCGCATGCGGGCGGCCCTCGAGCGGCGGAATCGTGAGATGACCGAAAAGGTCGATGCCCTCTTCAAGGATCGACTGAATGCCGATGGCCCGACCTGGGAGTCCGTTCGTGGGTTGACGCCGCGCGGCAATGCCACAGAACGGCACGTGGCCTGGGCAACGCTCGAGCGGTTACGTGAATGGGCCGCAGTGCAGGGAGTATCCCTTTCGGAAGCTCTTTCGATTTGTTGTGGGGCTGCTCCGCGGGCTGGGGCTGACGACGCCGCACTACAAATCTTCCTGCGCGCCAAACTCCTCAAGGCAGGCGCGCCTTGCTTCGTGCGCGAGTCCGAGGAGGCTTTTGTCTCCGTCGAGGAGCTGCGCAGGATCTTCCTGGCCTTCGGATCTATCCCCACTTACCCGGTCCTCGGAAACCCGGTTACCTCCGGCGAGCGGGACATCGAGGCTCTCCTCCACCGATTAGAGGCGACGGGCTTCTACGCCATTGAGGTCATCCCGCACCGCAATACGCGCGAGCGTCTGGCCGAAATTGTCTCGACCGCGCGGCGCCGCTGGTGGCCCGTCTTCAATGGCACGGAACACAACACGCCGGAGGCTCGGTCCCTCCTCGACCCCTTCGCCCTCGACCCGGAGTTCGAGCCCTGGTTCCGCGAGAGTGCCGCGCTGCTGCTCGGCCACCAACGGCTCGTCGCGCGGGGTGAGGGGGGGTACGTTGATCTTGAAGGCAGACCCACGATTGCCGACCCGCGCGCCAGGTTCGAGCGCTTCAGTCAAGCGGGTGGGTAAACCCGCAGAAGGCAGGAGTCAGAAGACAGGAGTCAGGAGTCAGAATACAGAAGGGTGGGCGCCGCCTATCCGATGTTACGGCAAGCAGCTCGGGAGCTGGGCATTCTGTCTTCTGACTTCTGACTCCTGACTTCTGTCTCCTACGTGCAAAACTGATTGCAATTCCTTGAGTGTTGGCGGAACATAGCAGGTTTGGCTTGATGAATTGGTTTCCTACCTTAGAGGCGGAGGACAAGAAAAGTGGCAAAGCAAGAAATTCCAATAGCAGAACCGAAAGGGAAGTTAGGTGTTCTCACGGTCGGAATGGGGGCAGTCGCGACCACAATGATCGCAGGGGTGGAAGCGGTTCGTAGAAAGATTGCGCTCCCTATAGGCTCTCTTACACAAATGGGTACGGTACGCCTGGGAAAACGCACCGATAAGCGGATTCCCAAGATCAAAGATTTCGTGCCCTTGGCTAATCTTGGGGACCTGGTTTTTGGTGGCTGGGACCTTTTCACTGACAGCGCCTATGAAGCAGCCATTAAAGCCGGGGTTCTGGAAAAAGCCCAGATTGACCAGTTGAAAGATTTTCTCGGCGCGTTGCGGCCGATGCCCGCCGCGTTTGAACAGAAGTGGGTGAAGAACCTTCATCCCAACAATGTCAAGACCGGCAAGTCAAAAATGGATCTTGCCGAGCAAGTGATGGAAGACATTCAGCGCTTCAAGAAGCAGTCAGGCGCTGACCGCCTGGTCATGATTTGGTGCGCATCGACGGAAGTTTATTCGAAGCCGCATCCTGTTCATGACACCCTCGAGAGCTTTGAAGAAGGGCTAAAGTCAAACAGCCCGGACATCTCTCCCAGCATGATCTATGCCTACGCTGCCTTGAAGCTGGGCATCCCGCACGCCAACGGCGCACCGCATATCACTACGGATATTCCTGCCCTCACTAGCCTCGCGGTCGGGAAGAAGGTCCCCGTGTGCGGTAAAGACTTCAAGTCAGGTCAGACCTTCATGAAGACCCTTCTGGCGCCCGGCATCAAGGCCAGGCTGCTGGGACTGAAGGGTTGGTTTTCAACCAACATTTTGGGTAACCGCGATGGCGAGGTGCTGGACGATCCCGAAGCTTTCCGCAGCAAGGAAGAAAGCAAGCTCTCGGTGCTCGAGTACATCATTCAGCCTGATCTTTACCCCGAGCTTTATAAGGGTTACTACCACAAGGTGAGAATCGAGTACTACCCACCGCGGGGCGACAACAAGGAAAGCTGGGATAACCTCGATATTTTCGGTTGGCTGGGCTATCCGATGCAGATTAAGGTGAATTGCCTCTTCCGGGATTCGATCCTGGCCGCTCCCATGGCGCTGGACCTCGTCCTTTTCATGGACCTCGCTCAACGCTGCCCGGACCTGGCGAAGATGGGAATCCAGGAATGGTTGTCCTTTTACTTCAAGAGCCCCATGTGCGCCGCCAGCGTTTACCCCGAGCACGACATCTTCATTCAACTCATGAAGCTCAAGAACACTCTCCGCCACCTGCGAGGTGAAGAGCTGATCACTCACTTGGGATTGGAGTACTACGACTAACTGAGATCACACATTTCATGTTGCGACCAGCCCTGCGGAAAATGGGTGCTGGTATCATTTGCAAGACATGGGAGCTGCAAGTCGCAGTCATTCCCGCGAAAGCGGGAATCCCCTCCGCAAACCTTCGGAAATGCGCTGTCTACGGACTGGATTCCCGCTTTCGCGGGAATGACCGGCCTTTCGTAAGGGATGCCATTCCAAATGACAGCACCGGCGGAAAACGCCAACCGGGAAAGGAGCGCCTCTGTATCGGTTCCTGCTTATATGCGCGCACTGGTTTTGGATGGGGTTGGTTTCGGTCACCTGCAAGTGCAGCGAGTACGGACTCCCCGTCCTGGCCCGCGTCAAATGCTGGCCCGAGTAGATGCTGCGGGGATTTGCACGTCGCTCATCAAGCTGGTTGAGCAGGGTCCGGACCACAAACAGTTGTATGGCTGGGACCTCGAGCGCTTTCCACTGATTCTCGGAGACGAGGGCTCCGTGACGCTTGTGGAAGTCGGGCAGGAATTGAAAGACCGCTACCATCCCGGCGAGCGATATGTCATTCAACCTGCAGTTGATCACCCACCTATCAACCACCCGGAGCGATATCGCGACGGGGGCCGAGGCGTCGCCAAGGTCGGTGTCGGCTATACGCTGCCAGGACACCTCGCGGAATATGTTCTCGTCACGGAAGAGACTGTGGCAGCGGGATGTCTTCTCCCGGTTCGAGACGCGGGGTTCCCATTCGCCCATGCGGCCATGAGCGAGCCTTTGTCCTGCTGCGTCTCGGCTCAAGACCACCATGTACACTTGCTGCAGGAAACACCTCTGGGACCGCGCCAAGTCATAAAAGGGCTCAAGCCCGGAGGAGTAACCGTGGTGATCGGTGCAGGGGCTATGGGCCGGATGCATGTGGACTTGGCGCTTAGCTACAGACCTCGTGCCATGGTGGTTGCTGACCTCCTCGAGGCACGGTTAGAGCTGGTAAGGACTCTGTTGGGGCCGCGGGCAAGCAAGGCCGGAATCGACCTCGAGGTCGTCAACCCGGGGACAACTGATTTGAACAAGTTGGTGAACCAGCTCACGAATTATAGCGGGGCCGATGATGTGATTGTGGCCGTTGGCTCCAAGAAGGCCATCGAGAGCGCTCAGAGCCTGGTCGGGCGGGGCGCCGTCCTGGACCTGTTTGGCGGCTTAAAAAAAGGCGAAGAGGTTATCGGCCTCGACACTGGGATCGTCCATTACAAGGAAATCAATGTCACCGGGTCCAGTGGAGGTTCCCCTTGGGACATCGCCCGAACCCTGGAGTTGATGCTTACCCGCGAGATTGACGCCGGGTGCCACATTACTCGAATTGGCGACCTGGAACACTCCATCGAATTCTTGAGAATGGTAATGGCTCAGGAAATTGACGGCAAAGCCGTGGTTTACCCTCACCGGCGTACCGCTGAAATCCGGGCGGTGAAATCCTGGAGCGGCCAGGATGAGCGGGAATACCTAACAGGTTGCTGAAAGGGATAAACGAGTGACGAGTGACGAGTGACAAGTGACGAGCAGGCGTCGGGAGACAAGAAGCAGTGGGCAACACGTGGAGACCGGCGAAGTTCTCCCGCCCGTCGCCGCCTCCTCAATCGAGGAGAGAACCGGGACTCCCCTCCTCAGATGAGGAGGGGTTAGGGGGTGGTGGTGATCACCAAGGTCATCTCCCGATCGTCCCGATTGCAGCATCAATTATGAACGCGACCGCCAGCGAGACTCCCCTCCTCAGTTGAGGAGGGGGTAGGGGGTGGTGGTGAACACCAAGGTCATCTCCCGATCGTCCCGATTGCAGCATCAATTATGAACGGGACGGCCAGCCGCCTCTTTCAACTGACGACTGACAACTGACTACTGACCACTGACAACGGACAACTGACATTGAAACTTACAGGCCAGCGCACATTTGTTGGGTTCGGCTTCGGGGCCATCCAAGCTGGACTGTTTCTTTACGAAGCCTTCCGGTCCGATAATTTCGGCCGGCTGGTGGTTGCGGAAGTGGTGCCGGATGTCTTGCACGCGGTGCGCGACGCCGGAGGACGTTTCTCCCTGAACATCGCGCACTCGGACCACATCGAGGTCGCGGAGGTTGGGCCCTTGGAAATCCAGGACCCGGGCTCTGAATCTGACCGGCGCCGCTTGGTGGAAGCGGTCGCGGAAGCGGAGGAAATCGCCACCGCAGTGCCCAGCGTGCAATTCTACACTTCCCCTGATCCCGGGAGCATACATCGCCTCCTGGCTGAGGGGTTGCGACGCAAGGCAGCCGCCCCGGGGCCACAGGCAATTGTTTACGCGGCTGAAAACCATAACCATGCGGCGGAGATCCTTCAAGCAAGAGTTCTCGAAGAGATTCCCGAAGAGGAAAGAGAGCGTGTCTGTTCTCGTGTCCGATTCTTGAACACCGTGATCGGAAAAATGAGCGGAGTCGTTTCCGACGCGGACGAAATCAGATTGCAGGGCTTGGCCACCATAACCCCCGGCGGCCGACGCTCCTTTCTGGTCGAAGCGTTTAACCGAATCCTGATTTCCAGAATCCGATTTGCGGGTGTCGGTGAGGCCCCGCCTTTTCAGCGCGGCATAAAGGTTTTTGAAGAGAAGGATGACTTGTTGCCTTTCGAAGAAGCCAAGCTATACGGCCACAACGCCACCCATGCCCTCGCGGCCTACGTCGGCACCATACGCGGCCTCGAACGTATTGCTGACCTCAGCCAACACCCGGATATCTTCGCTTTCCTGCGTGCCGCGTTCATTCAAGAATCCGGAGAAGCGTTGGCCCGGAAGCACGCAGGTAAAGATCCGCTCTTCACTCACGAAGGCTATCGGGAATACGCTGACGACCTGCTTGCCCGCATGGTTAATCCCTTCCTTCACGACAGCGCGGAAAGGGTTGGGCGCGACCCGCAGCGAAAACTGGAGTGGGGCGACCGCTTGGTGGGAACCCTGCGCCTGGCGTTACACCAGGGCATTCAGCCATCTCGTTATGCCTTCGGTACGGCAGCCGCACTTGCCGTGCTGGATCGTGACACCCTGGAAACAAATATCCCGCTGGCAACATGGCTCGACCCGCTCTGGCAGGCCGCCTCGCCCGATAAGAAGGAAAGAGAAAAGGTCCTCGACCTGATCGAAGAAGGCCGCAATCGACTCAACAGATGGCGCGACTCCGGGTTCCAAAACCCGGAAGACTTGTTTTCGTTTGAGTCGGCTTGAGCCCCGTCAAATCTATCAACAAATTCCCGTCGCCTCGGCGCGAGAGGACCGTCGTGCAAGAAATCCTCGATTATCTTGATCGCAGCACTCAGGGCTGTGGTTCCACTTACGGAACCATCAGTATTTGTGCCCTTCGTGAATCAAATCTTTGATCTTGAGTCCGCCTAGGCGGTTACGCTTTTGGATTTCAAGAATGTCGGCGACGGCCTCAGCGGGAGTTTTAGTCGAGGGACCAAGATGGAGAGGAATAGACTCTTTTTGCGCCAGGGTTTCCAGAGCCCGTTCGATGACCTCTTCGGGCGAGCGATAAGGACCGCGCGTGAGCTGCTTTTGTAGCAACTCTTCGCCGTGCGGTGTCAGGCGAATGGTACTCATGTGTAGAGTATACGCGAAGTGTGAGATTCCTCGCAATGAAAAGCAAGCGTAGCGCGGACCTGTTTTGGAGGTCTGCGGCCCGTCCCCAATTGACAACAAAAAACCGCGGACCTAAACGACAGGTCCGCGCTACGCTTGCTGCTCGTCTCCAAGACGTGGTTTCGTTTCGTAACGGGTTCGAGAATCATGATATGGCTTCCCACGGTTTGCCGTCGAGAAACTGGCGAGGTGTCTGAATGGGAATCGATTGAAACGAATCGAGGCGCAATAAATGACGGTCGCCGGAGATGATCGCTTGCGCGTGTGCGGCGACAGCGCACTCCAAAATCCGGTCATCATCAGGGTCATCCGTAATCACTGCTAGCGACACTTCTGGAAGGACTCGGGTTCCCCAACTCCAAACTAAGCGGCAACGCGCGCCAATCTCTTTAAGGCTCCAGCCGAATTTCTCTTCCAGGATGCGTTCGACCTCGGCTTGAATGGACGCGGAGAAATAGATCGCACACACACCCTCGGCTGCCAACTCCAACACCTTCCGGGGAAGACCGCCAAAAACGAGCGCGGAGACAATGACATTCGTATCCACGACGATCCGCATTATTTTGGCGTCCGTTTGTGGCGCTTCTCCTGGCGGACTTCGTGGATAAGACGATCCACATCATCCTCGCGGACGCCCAGCGCTTGGGCTCGGGCTCGGCCATAAGCGTTGGTTTCCTCCCACCAGCGTTCCCGTTCGTAGTGCCGAAGTGCTTCGCGCACCAACTCACTCATGGTACGGTTTTCCTTCTCAGCTAGCTTCTCGGCCCGCGAGAGCATCTCCGGTGGCAAGGTCACGGAAAGGGTCTTGGTTGATCGCATGGCGGTACTGTAGCATGATTTAGCAAGATATGGCGTGATTATCGCGGGTGGCGCCGACATTGGTTTTTATGTCGGCGGCCCAGGCGATGCGTGATTCACCCGGCGTTCGGCGGCTTCCCCGGCGCATACACACAAGGCGGTGTACGCGCCACCCGTGGTTTTGGCGGCGCGGCCCGTGAGAATTCGGATTATCTTGTTAGCGGCGCGGCAAGAACCCGCACCGCTGGAAAAGCCGCAGAGCCTGCCCTGAGCGGAGCGAAGGGGCCGGAGTGCGGGCCCTGCGCTACGCTTTCAGGTCGCGCAATAACCGTTCGAAGGACTTCTGGTCCGGGCGATGTCGTAGGAGGCTTGCATTCGCAGGAGCGTGTCCATCTTCGCTCCAAAGGCTTTTTCAATGCGCAGCGCCATGTTTCCGGAAAGGCTGGCCTTGCCGTTGAGCAAGCTCGACAGGGTAGGCCGGGAAACCTGAAGCGCCGCTGCTGCCGCTGTTACCGACAGGCCCGCGGGCTCGATAATCTCCGTCCGAATGAAATCTCCCGGATGGGGGGGGTTCTTCATGGGCATGGCGTTTGCTCATGAGAAAAGCCCACGGTCAGGACTGCTCGCCCGCCATTAAGATCGGCGGACTTTCAGCCGCGGCGACACCCTGGCTAACTGCTTGGTTCCTGAGGCCGCAACGCAGGTCGCCCTAGCGCGAGGACTAGAAATACAGCGTGATGAACTTTTGATAGCTGGGGACGCCGTGTATGTATCCCCAGCCGTTAATGACCCGGTCCCAGGCATCCAGGATGAACGAATGGGCGCAGTGGATGGAGGTCGGGTCGCCGGCCACTTTGGCATTCCACGGCGTTGGGCCTGGAGGCGGGACGGCGACACCAGTGATCCCGGACCATAGGCGCGTCAGCGAAATGTGGCTGCTGTAGTTATCCGACGACACGGCCTTGGACTTGTTGTCTCCCCAGTAGGCCGTCAGGCTCCATCCCAGCAGATGGGACTGGGGAGCCGAGGCCGTTACCAGGAATGTAAATGTCGGTGTTCCCGTGTTGACGATCGCGCAGGTGTTTACGGGCACGTTGCCTGGTTGCTGGAGGATCTGCTGGATGTTAACTACGGGCACGGTGTTGTCGATCATCACACTGGCGGAGCGGCCAGGGTCGGTGTAGTGCCCAATCTCGGAGGCCGCGCTCTCAGCGGAGAACAGTTTGATGCTGATCTTGTTGAGGCCGTTCGGCTGGCCGGTAGTGTCCAGTAGAAGTCCCAGCCAGAAGTTGAGCCAGATCTGACTGGCGGAGCGCAGGAGATAGTAGCCGTTCGTCGGCACCGTGGGTTGCAGTTCGAACTCGTTGAGAGGGACGCTCCAGAGATAGTCGCCGAAGGGCTGCGTCACCTGCACCCCCGGCGCGGGCGGTCCCCCCGGTCCGGCGATGAACACCTGATAAAAATTGGCTCCCAAGGTCCGCGCGTGCTCCCAGTTGATCATCAGGGGCAGGGTGCCTCCGAAGGGGCAATCCTTGACCTGGAAGAAATAGGTGGGGTCCACGGTGGTGTCGGCATAGCCGTTCGGGAGGTGCGTGGCGTCCGCCGGCACGAAACCGATGCCGAGGAAAACCGGGCCGGCCGCCGAATACACGGAAGCGGTCAGATCGACCTCGCTGACCACGGTCGCGCTGGCGATCAGGAGTTGATTGGACGAGAGGACGGCGACACTGTAAGGCGCGGGTGACGTAGGTCCGGCGATTGCCGTGACCGTCGCCGGGGAGGTGGTGAGGTCGGCCTTAAGCACGGTACCAGTGGGGTTGGGTTGCGGAAACAGGATGACGCTCTCCCCGGCGTCCGCCCAGGTGAGATGGCGAGGGGCGTTCAGGCCGCTCGCAATCACGACACTGGTGTTCGTCAAGAGGTCGAAACGGGTGATGGTGTCCGCGTCGCTGCTCACATAAATGAAACGACCGTCGCCGGTCACCAGCACGCCGCGGGGATAGGCAATTGTTGCCACAACCGCTTTGGCGCCGGTAGTCAGATTGATCCGCTGTATGTGGCCGCCCGTGAATTCCGCCACGTATGCGACGCCATGCGCTTCATCCAACGCAATCTGGTCAACGCCGTTCAGCCCGGCAGCGACCACCGTAGCGGCGGCGCGGTTCATGTTGGTCAGGCTGAGGCGGAGCAGTGTGCCGGGCATTTCCGTGACATAGGCGTGGAGGCCATCGACGCTGAGTTCAACATCCTTCGGATTGGTGAACCCGCTGCCAAGCACGGTCTTGACGTGAGTGTGGGCGGTCACGGCGCTGATGCTGCCTGCGCTGGCGTCGGCAACATAAAGTTGATCGGTACTGAGGCGATAGGAACTACCGATCAGATCGGCAAAACCGGTGGCGATGGTCGTAGGTATGGGGAGCGGCATTGGTGCCTCCAGTACACAGGGTTGATCCCCGTGTCAGTCATATTAGGTTATTGGCGAAAGCCCCTTTCAAGTGTGATTCTGATGCAAATCTAATGTTATGTCAAGAGAATAATGATACACTTGCCAACACCCCTCGACTTATTCCGTTACGTTCGCCCGCATCGCTCGCGGCCATACCCCCTTTGCGCCGTCTAAATGGAAAGGGCTCAGTGGGTTACATCGATAAAACCCCCTGCGCGTTGAATGGAGCACAAGGTCCTATGGCACCAAGCGTAGCGCGGACCTGTTTTGGTCCGCGGCTTTCAGCTTCAAATTCTCGCCTTCTCATCGGCTGGTCCCGCGGCTGCGGGACACGCGGTCAACGGTCAGCCCGCACGGCCTCTGCTGTTCGGCGGCCTCCACGTCCGCATACGCATTGAGTACCGCAGACCTGTTTTGGAGGTCTGCGGTTCGTCGCCAATTGACAACAAAAAACCGCGGACCTAAACGACAGGTCCGCGCCTGCCGGCTTCCGTGGCTCATGGAATCACCTGGCGCCGTAAACCCGACTGGAGAGTTGTATTCAGTGGCGCTAACGTGTATGTTGTTGGTCGGTCGAGAATCGAAAAAAGAGATCTCAGTTTAGGACGCTCTCTTCATAACAGGAGGTGTGGATTGAAACTCAAAGAAGGCGTTGTCTCTATAGTGCTATTCAGCTTGTTGACCACCACGGCTCTCGCGCAGATCAGGGGCGGTTCCTTCACGCTGCGCTACACTTCGTTTTCGCCGATTGTTTCTCTGGCCGCAGGCATCTTGATTCTGATTTTCCCCAAGCTCCTCAGATATATCGTAGGCTTTTACCTAATCCTGGTTGGGCTGCTTGGGCTCTTGGGTCGCTGACCAGCTCGCAGCAGCGGCTGTTGAAAACCGGCGTACTCCCGGTATCGACGCTCGCGCCTTTCCTCCAGCAGCCAGTGCAATCCCCAACCGCGCGAAGTCGCGTTCCTCTGGCTTGCGCCTCGATCGTAGCAAATTCACGCTCACGAAGAAGTGGCGGTCATAAAGGAACGGGCGCCGCAACCTGGACATGCGATCAATCTACGCGCGATGCAGTGCGGACGCCATAGTGAACCGAACCGGCGAGCGCTGGTCGGCGAAAAGCCGCGCACCTACAAGACAGGTCCGCGCCACGCTTGATGTGGAGTAGTGCTCTTGAGCCGCATACTGCATAGCCGAAAGCGCGGAGCCCTATCTTGTCCGCGTCGGGTCGTTCGGAAGCGCGTTGCTGTGGCCACCTAACCAAAGCTCTTATTTGCTACGTGGCTGGCGCAGAGCGCAGCTCTGCGCTTGAGCGTGCCATATCAGCGCTCATCATGCCCACCCACAAAGGCCGTTTTGCGTGCGGACAGATGCAACTCCTGATCTGCAGGACCTATCGCGGCGGCAAGCTTTTTCAGAGTGATCGGCTCCGCAGGATTTCAGTCTTGTCTGTGAGCCGCAGAGCTGCGCTCTGCGCCAGCCCCGAAAGCCTTTGCAAAGGGGAGATGCGGGGTGGCGGGGCATCCTGCGCGAACACCGAGCCACAGCGCCAGGATCACGGGGCTTTCCAAATGACGTGGCCCGGCATGTCGTTGCCAAGCATGACAATTGAGGCGGCGGAAGTTTGCTGCGTCTGGCCCGTCCTTGGCGTGCGCGTCTTTGGGCTCCCCAAGTCCATCTCAAAGCCTTGCGGATCGTGGAGCATGATGTTCGGCGCGCCCGACAGATCAACGCCCATGCCGATGCTTACCTTGCCTTGCGCGTCGGAAAGCATGATGCTCGACCCGCCCGACGGATCAACGCCCATGTCGATGCTTAGCTTGCCTTGCGCGTCGGAAAGTATGATGCTCGGCCCACCCGACGTAGAGAAGTGCATGTCCGCGCGTGGGTGGCCTTGCGCGTCCAAGACGCCGATGGCTGGCCCATCCGACGGGGAGACGCCCATCATCGCGCGTAGGTGGCCTTCGGCGTCGTATACGTGGATGAACGCTACGCCTGACCCGACGCCCATCGACACGCGGCGGTTTCCCATGCTATCTACCACCTCAAATTCATGGGCCGTGATCTTTTGGGGCACAGGCTGCGCTCCGTAGATGGTAGCTTCGAGCCTTTTCAGTCGCTCGACAAGTTCTGTTTCGCTCATAGCTAATCCCTCCGGGTTGGATTGTTGGCCTTGCGGCAAACAAGCGGGAAGGAGTCTATCACACGAAAGCACGGCTGGCGGGGCATTCTGGGGGGGGTGGTGTCCTAAAATAGCTTGAAAAATTTCAGAACTGCGCAAATTTTTGGCTACTGGAGGTATAATATAGAATTGGGGGATGAATTGCATGTGTGGGCAGCATCCAATACTTGCGGTCACTAGCACATAGGGTGGGTTATAAATATGCATAATATCATGAATACACTATTTCGTGCGGCTCCGACGGTACTACACTCAATCCGAGATATTTTGACAATCCTTTTGAAGTTCGGTTGGGTCCCCGCTTTCCTTTTTGGGTACGATAGACAAAGACAGAGGGTAAGATTGGGGATGTCAGCGGTTATGTTACGAGCTACTCCAACCTTTATTCCAGACTTAAGCCTAAGGATATATAACCATAGGCAGGACCCCATAACTCTTCAGTATGCCGTCTACACCAGCGCAGTGAAGGGAGAAGTTAGGAACCTGCTTCGTCCAAGCCAAGGTGATATTGTCTATGAACCTTCCAAAATAGGCATTTTGCCGCTGCCCGCTTCTAAGGTTGCCCAAGCCACATCAATAAAATTGGTGTTTGACCGTGAAACAAAAAAAGTTAAGAAACGGCAGCTTAAATTTCTTGTACAGGCGGCTAATATACAAATGGGCCATGGGGACCTTCCAAAAGCTGACTACTGATACTGCTTCCCTACAATCCGTCGGCCTTCACAGCAAGCAGAAGTGAGCCACGGTCACTGCTTTTCTGACCGTGGGCTTTTCTCATGCCCGATACCCAATGGCAATCGCACGTAATCAATCTGGATGGGACACGCAGCTACCGTTGCCTTGTCCAAAGCAAAATTGTTGTAACTCGACCACCGCCAGAAGAACCCACGGTCAGAACTGCACTGCGTGGCTAACCGCTAGCCTGAGGGACAGTGGGGCTGTGATAGGTAGAAGAGTAAGCTAACGCAGTGACGATATTCCCTAGAACAGCTTTCGAGGGGGGTCTCGGGGTAATGCTTTCTGCTCTCCTCCGCCTTGCCTAACTTAGCACAAGCTTCTTCAGGGTCCCCCATCATCAGCAACGCCGCACCCAGCCTTGCTCTGCACTCGAAAGCGTCTGGGTTTCTTTCCAGGTAGTCACTTTGCTTTTCTATAAACGCCTCAAGTGGACCTTCATATATGATCCCTGGAAAGTTGAAGAAATTCTGCTGAAACATAATGCGTGACGCTTTGAGTAGCTCCGACCGTTGTTCCTCTTGAAAAGACATGGGTTATCTCCTTAGTTTTCAATTTCAATTACTTGCCGCCAATATGATACTGCGAAAAGAGCGGGCCACGGTCAGCGTTTTTCTGACCGTGCGCTTTTCTCATGCGCGATACCCCAATGGCAATCGCACGTAATCAATCTGGATGGGACACGCCGCTACCGTTGCCTTGTCTAAAGCAAAATTGTTGTAACTCGACCACCGCCAATCCTCCCGCCGCTTCACTAGCCCTTTCTTCACGGGATTTACGTGCATGTACTCCAGACGCTCATTGAATTCCTTCTCGTCGCGCACAAAGCAAGCGAAGCGCGGACCTGTTTTGTAGGTCCGCGGCTTTCTGTTGTCGATTGGGGGCAAACTGACTTTGGCCCGATTTCTGTTCATCATCCAGAATTCGTAATTCACCTTTCAGCATTCCCTCTTCACAATTCTCTCCGCCCATGCGAGTATTTCCCTCCAACTGCCATTACCGAGGTTCAAACCATCGCCAACCCAGAACACCTCCAGATCCTCAAGCAAGGGGCCGACGCTTGGAACAAATGGAGGGCGGAGAATCCAGAGATAATTCCAGACCTCGCTGGCTGGCGCATCTCTGAAACGGTGATGCCGTGTCAAGGGAAATTTGGTTTATTTTTCTTTACCCTTGACAGGTCTCCGCGCACACCTCCAAGATGTCCTCAGCCGGTGAAGCGGAGGCGGGCTCTGC
>Ga0208456_1000501_pt1 | contig 24196 bp, 20 predicted proteins | sample June2015DPH_4_10_2_FD_184691 | JGI IMG/M metagenome (GOLD analysis project Ga0208456, IMG submission 184691) | Peatland microbial communities from SPRUCE experiment site at the Marcell Experimental Forest, Minnesota, USA - June2015DPH_4_100... | ecosystem: Environmental > Terrestrial > Soil >... | reverse complement strand
GGATCGAGCGACTACGCGGTAAAGGTTTACAGTTTCGATGAGGGCGAGCCCGATCCGGATCTCACGCGATTTTCGATCGAACACGACCGCGAATACATTCTGCCTGTGCTGCGCCAGGCGCGGCAGGTGAATCCTGACCTGTTCCTTTTTGCTAGTCCTTGGAGCCCGCCCGGTTGGATGAAATTCAACGGCACGATGCTGGGCGGCTGCATGTACCGCCATTACTTGCCGGTCTACGCGAAATACTTCCTCAAGTTTCTGCAGGGGTATGCAGCCGAGGGCGTGCCGGTGCAGGCCGTAACACCACAGAACGAAGTGGATGCAGATCAGGATGGCCGAATGCCCGCTTGCACCTGGTCCCAGGAGAGCGAAATTGAATTTGTGCGCGACCATCTGGGCCCGCTTTTGGAAAGCAGTGCGATACCGGCCAAGATCTGGATTTTGGATCACAACTACAATTTGTGGGGACGTGTCGTGGACGAACTGGAGGACGACGAGCTTCGCAAATACTGTAATGCCGTTGCCTGGCACGGCTACGCTGGTACTCCCGACATGATGACCAGGGTCCATGAGGCCTTTCCGGGGGTAGAGATGTATTGGACGGAAGGCGGCCCGGATTACAGAGACCCCGGCTATCTGACAGATTGGTGCAAGTGGAGTGTGACTTTCAGTGGGATCCTACGCAACTGGTGCCGCTCCATCACCTCCTGGAACTTGGCACTCGATGAGCGTGGCCGGCCGAATATCGGACCGTTCTCATGCGGCGGCGTGGTGACGATCAACTCGCAGACCAAGGAGATCACACGCAGCGGACTATACTGGGCCTTTGCTCAGTACTCCCGTGTCATCCGTCGCGGGGCTCGTCGCTTTGACTCGCAGAGCGCGGCCGTTGATCTACAGCACGTCGCCCTTGAAAATCCAGACGGCCAACAGGTGCTCGTCGTTACGAACGCGGGCCCCGCAAGGGCGATCGAGCTGCGGCTCGCGAATATGGCGGCCCGGGTTTCATTGAAGGAGAATTCAGTAACTACCCTGGCTTGGCGGTGAAGGTTGGCCAAGTGCCGCAACTATACCGTACCGGCATCAGCAAGGCCGAGAGCGCTCCCTGCTGTTCCCCTTCGGTTACGGCCTGTCCTACACGCGGTTCACTTACTCGCCACTGACGCTCAGCACCAAAACGCTGAGCGCCCGCGCGCTGGACTCAGGGCAGGCTGCGCCGTTGCGCGTGTCGGCGGAAGTGAAGAATACGGGCGGCCGCTCCGGCGAGGAAATCGTGCAGTTATATATTCGCGAGCAGGGCACGAGTGTGGCTCGCCCGGTCCGCGAACTGAAGGGCTTTCGTCGAATCGCGCTGGCCTCCGGTGAATCGAAGCGCGTTGAATTCACCATCGGCCGCGACGAGTTGGCATTCTGGAATATCGAAATGAAGGAAGTGGTGGAACCGGCGCGCGTTACCGTCTGCGTCGGTCCCAGCTCGGTGGAAGGCTCGCAGGCCTATTTCGAAATTGATGAATAGTCGCCCGGTGGCCAAGCATATTTGAGATTTTCAGTGCTGCCCGGCTAGTCGACAGTCAACAGTCGACAGTTCAGCAAGGGGTCGCGAAGCAATATCCGTTCCACTCGCGAATCGGAACCCCCTCACCTCCAGCCTTAGGGGCGCGCGGGATTTTCTCGAATAAGGACATTTTTGAAATTGCCCTTTGACCTGTTGTTCAGAATTTCAGGAATCTAAAATCCAAAATCCAAAATCTAAAATCGCCGTAGGCGCTTATTGAGCGTAGAATTACGAATTCTGGTACGTTGCTTTCAATAATTCGATGGAGGAAGGTTGAAATGAAGCGAATTCTGCAAAGCTTAATGCCCGCCATCGCCGTCATTTTTTTATTCTTGGCCCCCAACACTGCATGGTCCCAAGCCAAGCCGGCTTTCGCGCCCAACGAGATGGACAGCATCCTTTACGGCGCTGCGTACTACACGGAGTACATGCCTTATGAGCGGCTCGAGCAGGACGCCCAACTGATGCAGCAGGCTGGCCTCACGGTGGTTCGCATGGGCGAGTCCAGTTGGGGTTTGTGGGAACCGGAAGACGGCCGCTTCGAATTCGGGTGGATGGACCGCGTAGTGGAGCGCATGCACAAGGCCGGGATCAAGGTCATCATGGGGACGCCGACTTATTCCATTCCGGCGTGGCTCTACAAGAAGCATCCGGAAATCGTCGTCACTAGGCTGGACGGCAAGACCATCACGTATGGCTTGCGTCAGAATACCGACCTGTCGAATTCCACCTATCGCTACTACTGCGAGCGCGTGATTCGCAAAATCGCCCAGCACTACAAGGACAACCCGGCGGTGATTGGCTATCAAATCGACAACGAAACCGGATCGGCGGGTGTGGCGAACCTCGATGTGCAAGTGGGTTTTGTCAATTACCTTCGCGCCAAGTTCCAAAGCGTGGAAAAACTGGACGAGATTTGGGGGCTGAACTATTGGGGCCAGAGGCTCTACGGCTGGACGGAAGTGCCGCCCCGCGACGGAATCATCAATCCCGGCTGGAAGTTGGAGTGGGAGCGATACCAGCAGTCGCTGACCACCGACTTCCTGAACTGGCAGGCTGCCCTGGTGAACGAGTACAAGCGGCCCGACCAGTTCGTCACCCAGGACCTTGCAGGTCCGCCGCGCCCCGACGTGAATGAAGAGGATATCTCCCGCTCACTCGATATTCTGGCGGCCAATCCCTACCACGACACGCAGGACCGCTACGACGGGGAATCCCCGAGCATGGCCGGAGACTACACGCGCTCGCTCAAGCAGACCAACTACCTGGTGACCGAGACCAACGCGCAGACGATTGGGTGGGATTCCAAGGAGCAATATCCTCCCTACGACGGCCAGCTCCGCCTGGATGTTTACACGCACATTTCTTCCGGCGCAAACATGGTGGAGTACTGGCATTGGCACTCCATCCACTACGGCCAGGAAACGTACTGGAAAGGCGTCCTCGCGCACGACCTCGAACCCAATCGCGCCTATGCGGAGGTCAGCCGCACGGCGCATGAGCTGGAGCGCGTGGGGCCGGAAATCGTCGACGTCAAGCGTCCCAACAAGGTCGCCATTCTTTACAGCGATGATTCCTATTACGGCATCCAGTTCATGCCCTTCAGCGACCACGCGGACTACCGCTCAGTCCTAGCCGGAATGTATCGTGCCCTGTACAAGTTGAATGTCGGGGTCGATTTCATCTTCCCGGATAGCACGAACCTTTCAAACTATAAGGTGATCGTTGTCCCTCCGCTTTACATTGCGAGCGACGACTTGCTGAACAAACTGGCCGACTACGTCCACCAGGGCGGTCACCTGCTCATGGCGTTCAAGAGCGGCTTCTGCAACGAGTACTCGACGGTACGTTGGTCGATGGCGCCCGGACCTATGCGGAAAGCGGCGGGCTTCCGCTACCAGGAGTTCTCGAACTTGCGGCAGCCCGTGGCGCTTAAGGGCGACCCGTTCCAGGCGGGCGCTGACAACCGGGTCTCCGATTGGGCGGAAATGCTGATCCTGGAAGGCGCCCAGCCCTTGGCCTATTACGACCATCCCTTTTTCGGAAAGTATCCGGCCATCGCGCGTAACCATTTCGGCGCAGGCACGCTGACCTACGAAGGCAGCCTCCTCTCGCCGAAGCTCCAGGAAAAAGTGCTGCTGGAGGTGCTGAAACTCGCCGGATTGAGCGGCCCGGACCAGCAACTACCCCAGCCCGTGCGCGTCAAACATGGCGTAAACCGCAAAGGCAAAACGATCCACTACTACCTGAACTACTCGAGTGAAACTCAGACCTTTGTATACCCCTACGGTGCTGGTCGGGATTTGCTGGGTCAGACTGCGGTGGCCCCCTCACAGTCGATTACGCTTAAACCCTGGGACCTCGCGATTGTCGAGGAGAAGTGACTACGCTTTGGAGTGCGGCAGCTTGCTGCCGCTTTCGGTCAGGGCAGCTTGCTGGCCGTGGACTGGAGCGCGACAGTGGACAGGTGAGGCGCGAGCAAGCTCGCGGGAGAAAAGCGGCAGCAAGCTGCCGCACTCCAGAGCGCCTACGGCGCTTCCTCGATCCACGGCCAAGGGACGGTGTTCTTAGGCGTAGATTTCGGGGTTGACAGGGTTAGGCGGGCAGCGGCCTTCGAGCGCGGCGAGGAGATTTTCCGCTGCCAGCATGGCCATGGCCAGGCGGGTCTCGGAAGTGGCACTCCCCACGTGCGGCGTCAGGACGACGTTGGGCAGGGCAAGCAGCGCCGGGCGGATATGCGGCTCCTGCTCGAACACGTCCAATCCGGCGCCGGCGATCTGTCTTGACTGGAGCGCCTCCACCAGTGCGGCTTCGTTTACGACTTTACCGCGCGCCGCGTTGATGAGGAAGGCCGTGGGCTTCATCATGGCGAGCTCGCGGGCGCTGATTAGGTGATGGGTCTCGGGCGTAAGGGGAACGTGCAGGGTCAGGAAATCCGCTTCGCGCAGCAGTGTCTCGCGATCCACGAATTGTGCGCCGAGCTCCCGCTCTTGAGCTGGTGTGGGGCGGACGATATCATAGTAAAGGACGCGCATGGAAAATCCGCGGGCGCGGCGCGCCACGGCTTTGCCGATGCGTCCCAAACCGTACACGCCCAACGTCTTGCGATAGAGGTCGGTGCCCCACAGGTACGCCCACTGCCAGTAGCGCCAGTGGCCCTCCCGGACGTACCGGTCGCTTTCCACAAGGCGGCGCGCCACGGCCATGAGCAGCGCGAAGGCCAAGTCGGCCGTTGTCTCCGTGAGCACATCGGGAGTGTTGGTGACGAGGATGCGGCGGCGCGTGCAGGCGGCCACATCGATGTTGTCGTATCCGACCCCTACGTTAGCGATCACGCGCAAGCGCGGCGCCTGCTCCAGCACTTCTTCGCTGACCCGCGCGCCGGAGGCCACCAAGCCCTCGACCTCGCGGCAAGCTTCCGCCAGTTGTAGGGGCTCAAGCGGCACATCTTCTGGATTCATCTTCCAATCGCATCGCGTCGCGATACGCTCGACTGCCAGGGGCGGCAGCGGCCGGGTAATGAAGACCTTGGGAAGGCTCAGGTGTTTCTCCTTGGCGAAATCAGTATCCCGCTAATTAATCCAGCGGCCGGCCTCGTCCTTCTTTTCCTGCTTTCGCATGTAGACTTCAAATTTGCTGCGCAACCGGGCGCGGCGCCACTCATGATACCGCAGTTGCAGGCTGTAAGGCAGGTTCCAGCCGCGGAGGTAAAGAAAGCCGAAGAGCATTCCTCCCAGGTGCGCAACGTGGCTGATGCCCGATCCGGGGCTGCCGAAGGAACTAACCAGTTCGATTACTCCCATAATCACCACGAACCACTTCGCCTTGATCGGGATGATGAGATAGAGGTAAATTGGCCGATCAGGGAAAAGCATGCCATAGGCCAGCAAAAGGCCATAAATAGCCCCGGAGGCGCCGACCGTGGCCGCGCCCGTGCTGCCAGGCAAAACTGTGCTCAGCAACACATCAAAGATCCCCGCCCCGATCCCGGTTAGGAAGTAATAAAAAAGGAACTTGCGGCCACCCCACAGCCTCTCGAGGTCTGACCCGAACATCCAGAGCGCAAACATGTTGAAGAGGATGTGAAAAAAGCCCCAGTGGAGAAACAGGTAGCTGCCGAGTTCCCAGACATACAAGCGGTGCAGGACATCATAGGGTTGGAGCGCCAACCAGGCATAGGGCGCGCTCCAACCAAATATCTGCTGGGGAATGTAGGTGACCGCAAAGGCCGCCGTCGTAATGATGATCAATCGCTTGACCACCGGCGTGAGCGGCGGCCCGAACGAGTACGCGACTTGCCGATACCGGGGCATCATTAGAAGCGTACCACAAGAGCGGGCGGGAAGTGCAGATGCCAGGTGTCGAAAGGCTAAAGGTTAAGGGATAAAGGGTAAAAGCTAAAAACTTAAGGGTGGAAGGTAAAGGCTAAAGGGTGAAGGCTAAACGCTAAACGATAAAAAGGCTAAGGGGTGTCCTTTACCCTTTATCCTTTACCCTTCACCCTTTAGCCTTTACTCCAGTTTCTTCCGGCCCACGGCGAACAACGCTCCGGCCATCGCCAGGAAAATCAGCAAGCCGAAAACGCTGGAGCCTGCGAGCCCGGGCCAATACTTGGTTCCGATGGCAACTTTTTGGTCAAACTCGAATCCCACCAGCGCGGCCAGAATCAAGCCCCCGATGGACCCGCCCGCGATGAGCCCCGCAGCAAACAAGGCGCCGCTGGAGACTTCGCCTTCCCGGCGCTTGGTAATCATCTGGAGCAGCCCACTCACCACGCCTCCCATAAAGATGGGCGCCGTGGTAGCAATGGGCAAATACGAACCCACTGCGAAAGCCAGCGAGCGCACGCCGCAGAGCTCCATGACCACCACGATGAACACGCCCAGCAGCACCAGTCCCCAAGGCAGGCTGTGGCGCAGGATGCCGTTGATGACCGTGCTCATCAGCACGGCCTGGGGCGCGGGAAGGCGCTCGGAGCCGATGCCCACGCGCTCCTGGAAGTCAATCTGCTTGTCGGCGGGATCGTAGTAGTAGCGGCCATCCGGGATGGCATGGGAACCGATGACGTTGAGCACCTGATAGTTCTTCCCGTTTCTTGAAGCCTCGCCCACCACGCGCATCTCCGCCGTTATCTCGACATTCTGCAAGGCGAGCGGCTCAACCCGCGTGTAGGCCCGGTTGAGCAGAACCAAAGTGAATCCAATCACCAGAACGGAGGTGAGCGCGCCGACGATCATGGCAATTTCCGCGCTACGGGGAGTCGCGCCCACCAGGAAACCTGTCTTTAGCGATTGCGAAGTTGCTCCACCCACCGCCGCGGCGATGCACACGATGCCGCCGATGGAAATCGCCACCGCAGGGTAAAAGCCGGAAGTCCAGCCCGCGGCGACAAAGAGCAGGGAGGTCAGCATCAGGGTTGCAATAGTCATGCCGGAAATTGGATTGGCGGAGGCTCCGATCAGTCCCACGATGCGTGCCGACACGGTCACGAAGAGGAAACCAAAAACCACCACCAGGATGGACGCCACCAAGTTTCCGCTGACCCCGGGATTAATCCGGAAAGCGAGCACGGCCCACACGATCAGGATCATCGCCAGCGAGCCACCAAAGATCACGGTGCCCGGCAGTTCTCTTTCCGTCCGGAGGGCGGCGACGGGCTGCGCCCCGCCCTGGCCTTTTCGCAACTGTTGGAGGGTCGAGCGCAAGGCGCGCACGATGGTAGGCAGCGTGCGGCCCAAAGTGAAAAGCCCTGCCGTAGCCACGGCGCCGGCGCCGATGGGGCGGATGTAGGCGCGCCAGAGGGCGAAGGAATCCATGTCGCGGATCAGGACTGTGCCGGGGAAAATGGGGTGCTCGAGCCCTGCTCCAAAGAACTTGATCATGGGAATGGTGACCAGCCAGGAGAGCACCCCGCCGGCAAAAATCATCCCCGCCGTGCGCGGGCCGATGATGTAACCCACGCCGAGGTATTCCGGCGTGATGTCCGCCGCCAGGGTCGCCCCGGGATACCACCCCGGCTGGTAGATCGGTCGTGGCCGCCAGAACAACAGAGCTTCATTCAGAAACTTGTAAGCAAGCCCCAGACCGAAACCGGCAAAGACCTTTCCAGCGAAGCTGCCGCCCTTTTCGCCCGCGATGAGCACGTCCGCGCAGGCGGTGCCTTCGGGATACGTCAGCGTGCCGTGCTCCACCACATTCAACTGGTGTCGCAAGGGAATCACAAAAAGGACGCCCAGCACGCTTCCCACGAGTGCTAGCAGCAGAACGCGGGGGATATCCGGAACACCGAGCGAATAGCCGAGGAAAATCAGCGCCGGTAAGGTGAAAACCACACCGGCAGCGATGGATTCACCCGCCGAACCCGCCGTCTGCACGATGTTGTTTTCGAGGATAGTCGATCGCCCCAGCCACTTGAAGATGCTGATGGAAAGCACCGCGACGGGAATGGAGGCGCTCACCGTCAGCCCGGCGCGCAGCGCCAGGTAGACAGTGACCGCCCCGAAGACGATGCCCAGCAAGGCGCCCAGGATGACCGCGCGCAGTGTGAATTCGGGGATTACCTTGTCAGGTGGCACGTAGGGACGAAATACAGCTTGTTGGCTTTCTTGTGGCGATTGAGTGGCCATGAGTCTCCTCGAAGACGTAGCGCCGACCTTTAGGTCGGCAAGTGCCGGGCTGAAGCCCGGCGCTACGAGTCAAGCTTCACGAAAAATAAACACTCCTGAATGGACGATTGATAGCTGAAAGCTGTCGTCACGGGCCGAGTTTGGCGCGAGCTTTCTCATTCACATGCTTACCGTCCACGCTCTTACCCGCCAGCTTCACCATCGCAGCCTTCATCACCTTGCCCAGGTCTTTGGCGCTTGAGGCGACTGTCTCCTGGATGGCAGCAGCCACTGCGGCGTCAATTTCTTCCTCGCTTGCGCCCGCCGGCAAGTAACTCTCAATGATCTTGATCTCGGCTTCTTCCTTGTCCGCCAGGTCGTCGCGCCCGCCCTTGCGGAACTGCTCCACGGAATCACGCCGCTGCTTTATGAGCGTGCGGAGAACCGCCAGGGCCTCCGGATCTCCCACGGGCTTGCCGAGTTCAACCTTCTTATTCATTAGGGCTGCTTTCGCCATGCGGAGGACGGAGAGCCTTAGCTCTTCCCTCGCTTTCATGGCGGCAACCAAGTCCTTTTCAATCTGCTCCACGATTGGCATGCTGATTCATCCCCTCCGGTTTCTTGCCGACTATACCACAACCCCCAGAGCAATAGTGCCCTCTTTAGGGCCTGTCACGAAATAACTCTTATATTTCCTGACTTAGTGTAGCGGCCGGCTTCAGCCGGGCACGTGGAAGGGCACGTGGAAGTGGAAGCGGCCAGCGTTACGAAGTTGTCGAAAAACGTGCGGCACCGGGGCGGCAGGGCGGGGCGGAACCGGTCCTGAGGTTCTTGCTCGGGGACGGTGCTCCTCTTCCGGTTTTTCTGTGCTGGGGCTAATCCTGGATTGACACAGCGACAGCCTCATTGCACAATGGACATAGGTGAAGGTGTGTTTGGAGGGTTGTTGAAATTGACCCGCTATTTTAGACGCTGCAACCCTCCCATCACCTGCGCTGTGCGCCCGTAGCTCAGCTGGATAGAGCACTTGCCTACGAAGCAAGGGGTCGGGTGTTCGAATCACCCCGGGCGTACCATTCTTTTCAAGAAGTTACAGGGGATTATCCGAACTGAGTAAGTACCACTTCGTACTACTTCAAGCCTCAAGTAGCTTTTTGGTGAGTTTCCGAATGGCCTTTCGTCTAGCAGGGGCAACTGCCTGCGTGTAGACATTCATGGTCGTCTTGATGTCCGCGTGCCGCAGGAGTTCCTTTTGTACAGCAAGGTCGGTTCCGATGCTATGGATGGGCGAATACACCTGGGTGTGCAAGTGCTCTGTTGCTACACACGTGCCTATCGGTTCGGAAACCCTGTTGCGCGCTGAAAACGAAGCATCAACTCTCGTGGATGTGTTCGAGGCCGGAGCAAGCTTCAGGGTGGTGGGCGCATTGATCTCCCGGACTGACGAAGAAGCCCCGAGAATTGCATCACTTGTGGCCAGTTCCGCGGTTTTCAGGGTTCCACCGGAACAGCCCTTGAGGTGATTCGCAAGCTCGAGAAGCAGCTCGAAACATTACCAGCAACTGCCTTCCTGGAGAAGCCGCAGATCCAGGCCTGTGGCTGAGAGTGATCGCCTATAACCTGGGGGACCTGTGGCGGCGTCTGCCAGTGGGCGAGTCTTCAGCTCTTCGAACGATCAGAAGGATGGCGTCATCCAGTAATAGCCGTTTCGCCGTCAGCAGACACCTGCCCACCATGCACCTCTAGGATCCGATCTGCCAGCTCCCAAACGAGCGGCGCATGACAAATGAAGACAACCTGGTGGAAGCGCCCCAGGTCCATGGCCCGGCGTAGCATGCGCACATACTCCTTGCCATTGACAGCACCCGGAGCTGCCACCGTTTCGTCCCGGAACAGAGTTTCGTATCGAATGCCCTCGCCTTGCCGCATGTTGTAGATGCCGATGCCCAGGTTGACGGCTTCGTTGACCAGAACGAACTGCCCACCCAAAAGTTCATCCACGAGGCACGTACGGTCCAGATTCTTATTGCGGGCCTCCACGTCAAAATCGTCTGCCATCCCCTTGCCGTCTGCCCGATCCTTCATAAGCGTGGGGCACAGCCAAAGGAACCACGGGACGCCCCGGACGCGAGCGCTGCATGCGGCCCTTCACCCCATACCTGGACAGGTCCGAGGTAGAGAAAAAACGGGCTTAACAGTTTAGACTTGACAAGCTCCAGCCAATCGGCTACAGTGCTAGCGTATGGCTGGAGACGTGGTACGTGGTAGGCAGTAGGTGGCAGGTGGGGAATCAAAAAGAGGTGCTGGGGGCTAGGTGCTAGGGACTGGGGGCAGGGGACTGCGGGACGAAGCTCTGGCCGCCGCCGACTCGTGCCAGCATCACTCGCTCAATTTGTCCTGCGGCTCAAGAAAGCCTACCAACCTTGAAGAGAATTTCTTTTTTTGACCCAACGACGCCGGAGTGTTGATGAAAACAAAGAAGGTAGGGGGTAGGGGGTATAGGCGTTAAGATAAGCCGTGTTCAAATGGCCCCGGAAGGGGCCAACGGTGAATAGCCGCAGGTTTTAACCTGCGGATAACGGGACCGCACAGATTTACGCAACCCCAACGGGGTTGACCGGTCAATGGGCGGCCCCTCCGGGGCCGAAATGCTTTCTGGGCTTCTCTTTCCGTAGGTTTCATCCCGCGTGGCGGGACTACTCACGGTGTCCCGCTTCGCGGGACGGGAATGGTGTCGGAACGATGGAAATGGTCCTTATCTTAACTTCTATGGGGGTAGGTGGCAGGTGGGGAATCAAAAAGAGGTGCTGGGGGCTGGGGCTGGAGACTGGGGGACGAAGGCCTGCGCGCCGCCAGCGCGTGACAGCATCACTCGCATAATTTGTCCTGCAGCCCAAGAAAGCCTGCCAACCTTGAAGAGAATTTCCTTTTTTGACCCAACGACGCCGGAATGTTATTGAAAACAAAGGACGGCCGTGAAAAACTCTGGAGCTTAGCGGGAATGTATATGAAAACAAAGGAGATATCAGCAGAAAGCGGGAATGTTGTTGAAAAAAAGGTAGTTAGTAGGTGATAGGTGGGGAATGAAAAACAGGTGGTAGGCGGTAGGTCGTAGGTGGGGAATGAAAACCAGGGGTTGGGGACTGGGGGCCTACCCGCCGCCGGCGCGTCCCAGCATCACTCGCGCTGAGTTTCGTTCCTATTTGTTTGACAGAAGGGGATTTGTCGCCAGTAACCCCCTCCGGATGCCGTCAGTACACGCTGGGGCGGGTGATCGTCACAGACCGACTCTTCCCGAGCGATCCCTCGGTGCCTTGTAAGTGGACGTGAACCGCGAAAGGCCTGCGGGGCGGCGTTTCGATGAAGATGTGCGGGCGATTCTCTGGACTGCCCCAGGGACTATTACTCACAGACTCCGCCCAGAATGCCCCAGCCGTGTCCGGCCTGGAATGACAGGGTGCAGTGGGAACCGCTCGCCAGGCGGATGTTGGCCAAATACCACGAATAAGCCTTGTCGGGAGCGAAAGTGATGCCCCTTGAGTTTCCCCCGCAGCAGTAGGATCGACCGGGATGAGGCTTGTCGGGAGCGACAGTGATGCGGGAGTTGCGCAGCCAGCGCCGCGTACGTTCCGAGAGGGGAGAAGCCTTGGCCAGATCTTCCACCGTGAGTTGCAGCGGATGCGTCGCGTCCAGGTTCGCGGTGCCGGGTTGGATTTTCTCAATCGCTTCGTGGGTTTCACGGAACATTGTCCACATCTGTAGCTTGGCGTGGTCCACGAAGACATAGCAGGCCAGCAAAAAAAAGCTGCTCAGGAATGCCAGCAAGGCCAGAGGCAACACATTTCGGATCACAGACAGAGTGCTGTCCTGGAGCTGTGTCCGAAAAAGCCGGTAACTTTGGATCACCGCGAAGAGCAACGCCGGGACCAACAAGAACGCCAAAAACGGTATGGGAGTTGCTCTTATGACGAAGAAGTTGATGTTTGAAACTGTATCGGTGAATCTGAAATCTGCGAAGGGATCGAACCTCGAAACAACGAGGTCCATGAGTTTGCGCGCAACCGGCTCGCCGAAATCACTTGCGAGACTGAGGGTGATGATCACCGGCAAAAGCCACAGCACCGCGCGCACCGTCCCGTTCACCGCGCACGCGCACCAGAATGAGGCAAAGGTCAGGAGTGACGCCGCGAGCAGCCAAACCATTCCGGTATGCACATCCACAAACATGAAAGGCGATCCGAATCGGAATCCACCCGCGATCAGCACTAACAGCGGAAGCAGCACCGCGCCAACGACACTCGCGAAGAGGGCCATCAAAAGCTTGATGAGCCACTGGCGGCGGGCCGACACCGGCAAGGTCATGTGCCAGGAGTGCGTCCCCGACGTTCTTTCTTCCCCCAGCGACAGGCTTCCGGCGAGAACCGCAATCAATGTGCTGAACGCACCCAACATGACCACCGCCACTGGGAATTCCTTGGTTGATCCGCGCTCCGGCACCAACCTGAACATGGTTAAGCAAGTCCCGCCCAGGACGTACAACAGGGTGATTATCCAGACCGGCCGCAGCAAACGAATTTCCTTGCGGATTAAGTTCAGAACAGCTCCGGTGGGATGGCAGCGAAACCAGTCGGCCAATGCTCCCGGCATCACGTCCGGTCCTGCCATCAGCAGATCATCGCCGGCCATGCCTCCCGTCACCTGGAACCGCGCCAGCGTTCGCCGGCCAAGCCAGAGCATTACACCTGCGTAGCACAGGAAGATGCAGCCGGCGATCCAAACGGCGGTATTGGTTTCTGCTGGCGATCCATGTCTGGTTGCGCGAATCCATCGCGCCAGGAACACTCCGGGAACATTGAAGGCTCCGAGGACCATAGTGTTCAGGACGAGGCCGCCGATCGTTGATCTTGCAAAAAGTGTCCAAAATGTCGCCGAAGCGATCGCGGCGAAGATCCACGCTCCTGCAACCACCCAAAGCTCCTGGTCTTGCGAAAACGCGGTTCGCGAGCCAAAGGAAAAAAATTCCGAAAGCGGGGTCCGCGAGCCAAAGAAAAAAAACGGAACCGCCGACAGGACGGCAACCAGGGTGACGCTCAACTTCTCGCCCCAGATTTCCATCCGGGCGACGGGTTGAGTGAGCAGGAGGGTAAGCGTTCCGTATTGGAATTCGTTGCCTAACGAGAGAGTCGCCAGCAGCGGAATGCCGAAGAAGAACCCCATGAAAGTGAGCACCTCATTCCAACCTGCCGTATGAACGAGCGGCAGCGCGCCGACAAAAGTCACTGCGCACCAGGGCAAGAGCAGGGGGCGTGCCTCCTTGAGGAGTCTCCTGGTTTTGAGGTTCATTTTCTTCTCCTAGGATTTCAAGGTCGCGACAAAGATTTCCTCCAGCGTCAGTGCCTCCGTCGAGAGCGTCTCCGGATTGTGCTGCCGCAGGCGCTCCAGCAATTCAGGGCCGGCGCCATTGACGATCAACTCCAGCTCGCGCCCCTCGCGGCGCACGCGCAATGCCGCTTGGAGGTCGAGTTCCGGCGGCGATTGAGCAAAGCGCGCGCGGATTTTCTGATACCGCTCGCGGGCCTGGTCGGCGTCGAGCGTCAGCACGGCGCGGCCTCGATCGATGATCGTGAACTCGTCAATCAATCCCTCGAATTCGGCGATGAGGTGGGTGGAGACCAGAATCGTGCGGCTGCCCGGAATGCCTTGCTGGTACGCGCCGATCACCGTCTCGATGAACTCGCGGCGAACGATGGGGTCCAGGCCCGAGGTCGGCTCGTCGAGCACAAGCAAGTCCGTCTCCGGGCAGATCGCCGCGATCAACGCCACCTGGGTTCGCTGACCCTTTGATAGATTTCCGGTGCGCTGCGCCGGATCGAGCTGGAAACGCTCAAACAACTCCTGCTCGACCTTCCGGTTCCAATTCGCACGAAATGAAGCGAGGTAATCCAGGGTCTCGCGAACACTCATCCACGGATAGAATGCGACCTGGTCCGGCACGTAAGAGAGGAGGCGCTTCACCGGGACTTCGTGCTTTGCCGGATCGAGACCGAATACGCGCACCTGTCCGCGCTGCGGACGGAGCAGATTGAGCAGACACTTCATCGTGGTTGTCTTGCCCGCGCCGTTGCGGCCGAAGAGTCCATAACAGCGGCCGGGCAGCACGGTCAGGCTCAAGTCATGGACCGCCTCTGCGCGCCCGTAGGCGTAGCTGAGATTCTCAATTTGGATGACGGGAGTTGGAGAGTTCATGGCCGGTCAATCCTCCTTATGGTCTTCATGGGCGCGCCGTTTGTCATCGAGCACATCCAACCGTTCATGGATCAATTCCAGGAATTCATCGCGCGGCACCTGCAAATGGTGCGCTTGCACTATGGCTTGGTCGACCTCCTCGATCAGCAGCTCGCGCCGGACTTTCTTTCGTAATGCCGATTGATTCTCTTTCAGGAAACAACCCCGCCCCGGCAGCGTTTCAATGACCCCCTGGCTTTCCAGCTCGGAATAGGCTTTGGCGACCGTATTGCGGTTGACGCGCAGTTCCTCAGCCAGAGGACGGATAGATGGGAGCGCCTCGCCGGGCCGCAGCGCCCCCGAGGCGGCGACGGCCTTGATCTGGTCCACGATCTGGAGGTAGATCGGCATGCCGGACTTGAAATTGATTTGGAGTATCATAGGCGTCTCTCTGACATAGGACAATAGGACGGTCCTGCCCGCCCCGCAATAGTACTTCCGTACTGCCCGAAACTCGGCGGCGGCTCTTGTCTCCGCGCGGCGAGACCCTCGCCTGCCCCGCCGCTTCGTGGCAGGGAAATGTCAAGAAACGTTTTGGTGGACCGTAGGGGATTAAATTTCAGTGACATTTGGTATCTGACATGGACATCCCAGGGCGCCCATAGTGATTACGCGGCGCACCAGGTTAACTTGGATGTATAGTCGCGGACTCGGAGGCTACTCCAGCGCCTTGGGTTTACTCCTATGCAGTCAGGGGTCACTTGGCCGTGCAGGCGTAAAGTGAGCCTTGCGTGGGCTGCTGGGGGCATGGTTGTCCCGGAACGGCGTTCGAGGGAATAGCCCCTCGTTGGTCGCCCTGTCTTTGTCGACGACTCCGCAGAGGCAATCCGCCGTGCTGGCCGAGTGACGGCGCACTTTAGCCAGTGAGAGACTGCTGCCGGGCGCAGCTCGTCTCGCCTCACTTTTAGCTCTGGAACAACCCCAGCCGATCTGATGTCGTGGCGGCACTCGATGGCCTGTGCGAGGCTTTACGCCTGGGTACACTTTCAAGTGAAATACCGAACATGAGGAGTTGTGTCACCACTGCCGGGATTGGAGTTGGCGGTGGAATGATCACTTCTGGTACATCCCTCTCCGGAGGTTCTGGTTCTATTTCCGATGGTGTCTCCACGGCCCGAACTCCGAATACTTCCGCCTGCTTCTCCGCGAGCCGCTTCCAAACCGCGGGTGGCGCCGATCCGCCGCGGCGGACCCTTTATGTCGGCGACCGTTAAGAAGCCAGGGCAGGCCACGGATAAGACGCGGTGACAGAGATGTTGCCCGTGTTCGTGGGGCGCATACATGAAAGATCCGCCGCGGCGGATATGCGCCACCCCCGAAATTCTTCCTGCGCTCGCTCATACCCCGACTGGTTCAGGAGGGGGCAAGGGGGTGCTCGTCCCCTTCATCTGCTCGATACGCCGGCTGGCGCAGAGCGCAGCTCTGCGCTTTAGCGTGCTATATTAGCGCTGGTCATGCCCACCCACAAACAGCATTTTGCGCGCGGAAGCTCCAACCGCTGACCAGCAGCGCCTATCGCCGAGCCAAGTTTTTTGAGAGTGATCGCCTGATATCAGTCTAGTTTGTGGGTCGCAGAGCTGCGCTCTGCGCCAGCCCGCGTGACCTTCCGATGGAAGGACTACGCGCATCACAGCCGGCAACGGACCATGACCCTTACGGGCGAGGAGTTCCTGCGCCGCTTCCTACAGCACGTCTTGCCCAAGGGCTTCCCGCGCATTCGCTACTTCGGCTGGCTGGCCAACCGCCGGCGTAGCGAACTGCTTCCCCGATGCCGTGTTCTCCTCGCGCAACTGCAACCAGCAGCGTCTGTGGCTCCTACGGGCGAGCCCGCCGTCTGGCTATGCCCCTCTTGCCACGGGCCCATGCGCGTGGTCGAACGGCTGACGGCCTCACAGATCCTCGACGCCGAAAGCAGGAAGGTAAGCATTCATGACAGTTCCTAACGACTTGCTCACAGCCGGCCTCCCCGCGTGCGCTTCCACACGCCGGGCGGAAGTGTCTTGGGCCACCTCGAAGTCGTTGCGATCGCAAGCCAAACCCCTGCTCCGACAAACCACCATCCTCCCCGAGCGGCATCTTCAATGGTCTTCCCCCCACCTCTCGTGCGTCCTATCCGCCGTTCGGCCATCCGTTACCATTGAAAACCCATAGGCCCTAATTAGGGGGACGCCGCGCCAGCGGCTTACTTCTAACGGCTCTATCGAAAGTGCCCCGAACTCACCCCTCCGCCATCATCACAATTCACCCGTCGGGGCACTTCCGATAGAGACCTAGCGTTATACATCAAAGTGGATTGTTTCCGAGTGGGCCGTTAGGCGACCATCGAGGAGCTATTTCCTCGAACGCGGCATTGTGGACCACGACAGGTACATGTCGGAGATTGCGACAAGCCAGCCTGTGGATCGCAAATATTCCGTACGTTTGCGTCGACCAACGTTATTGCATTGTTCTCAAGCGCTGAAGACTTCCAGCAGAACTCACTGGGGGTTATAATAGGCGGGCAGTTAGGGAGTGACTGAGTAAGCGCAACTGCGGCCTTCAATTGAAGGGAGAGTTTCGTATGAAGACAGCATCTGGCCTCGCACGTCTCGCAATGGTCGTGTCTTTTATCCTCCTCGGTGCTTTTTCTCTCGCGAGTGCGGCGACGGGTGGTTATCACCTGCTCAAGAAATACCCTTTCGGAGCAGCAGAGGGTAGTACCCGGGAGTATTTCGACTATATTACGGTCGATTCTTCTGCGCGTCGCGTCTACTTGTCGCATGGCACTGAGATTAAAGTCATCGACGCCGATATCGGCACCCTGATCGGCAACATTACGGGCTTGAAACAGGACCACGGAGTTGCCATCGCGAGCGAGTTCGGCCGGGGATTCATCACCGACGGAGCCCAGGGAAAAGTGATCATTTTCGAGCTGAAGACCCTCAAGGTGATCGGCGAGGCGAAAGCTGACAACGACGCCGACTCCGTTGTCTATGACCCGGCCTCCAAGCGCGTCTTCGCCCAAAATGGTGACCCCCATAGCTCTACGGTGATCGATGCCAAGAGTGGAGCAGTGGTGGGGACCATCGAGCTAGGCGGGGCTCCCGAATTCGCCGTCGCCGACGGCGGGGGAACTCTTTACGTGAATTTGGAAGACAAAAACGAAGTGGTCGCCATCGATTCCCACACGCTTACGATCAAGTCGCGCTGGCCGGTTGCCCCGGCCGGAGGGCCCACGGCCCTCGCGATGGACATCCAGCACCGGCGGCTGTTCAGCGCTGGCCGCAACCCGCAGATGCTCGTCGTGATGGATGCCGACAGCGGAAAGGTTATGCAGTCGTTCTCGATCTCGGCGGGCGTGGATGCCGCCGCTTATGAGCCGGAAACAGGCATGGTCTTCGCCTCAACTCGCGAGGGTATGGTCCATATCTTCCATGAGGACTCGCCGGACAAGTTCAGCGAGGTCGAGACCGTCAAGACCGAGTTCGGAGCCAAGACGATGGGGCTCGACACCAAGACACACAACCTATTTCTGGACACGGCGGATTTTGGTCCACCTGCAACCTCCACGGCAGGCCGGCCCGGTCCGCGACGGACGGCCGTTCCGGGAACGTTCCGCGTTTTGGTTTATGGCCGGTAATGGATCGTGCCATTTATTCCAGTAGCGAGGCCGCCAGCTTTGAGTGGCGGCGAGCATTCATTCAGACTTACCGCGAGCGAGGCATTCTGAGGTTGGGGGCCCGTATCCCTGCCGAAAGTCTTCATCCCTTCTGGCAAATGCCAACTCAGATTACGATTGGTACAATCTAAACCTTGGGCACCCAAGAGGAACTGACCTCGCTGAACTTGGCATGAGGATGCGCGGATTCATTGTCGTGGCACTTCTTTCACTCGCCTCCGTATGTGGGCGCATAACTTTTGCTGAAGACAAACCGACAACTTCAGAGGCCATCCCCCTTACCGTGCCGGCGGGCGTGCCTTTGCATGTGGTACTAGAGAAACCAGTACCGATCAAGCATACCGATGCGCCCGTCGAGGCAATTGTCGTCGATCCCATTTTCGTGTTCGACCACATGGTTATTCCTAGCGGTACCCAGGTTCTCGGGCGACTGGCGAAGGTGGAAAGCGCTTCGCGCAAGCAACGGGGTCTCGCTATTGCCAATGGCAACTTCTCGCCCCTCCGCAAGGCGCAGGTGGACTTCGATACACTGGTACTCAAGGATAGGACGCGGCTCGCCCTCCACACGGTGGTGACGCAGGGAGCGCCGAATATGGTTCACCTGGTGGCGGGCGAGCAGGGTAAGAAGAAGGGACGTGTGAGCCAAGCGGTGGACCAGGCTCGGCAGCAAGCCAAGGCCCGAGAGCAGGAGACGGTGAAAGAGATAAGGGCTCCCGGAAAAATGCAGCGTGTCAAGGCGAGGCTCTGGGTCGAATTCCCCTATCACCAGCCCAAGCTCGCGGCGGGCACACACTTCACTGCCGAGCTCAAGACTCCGCTGGAATTAGGCAAGGAAGACCGCTCGCCGAAACAGTTGGAACGCCTGGGGGCGGAGATACCGCCGGGAAGCAACGTGCACGTGAGGTTGCTCACGCCCTTGAGCTCGGCGACCGACCACCAAGGCTCCCCGGTTAAAGCTGTTGTGTCCGAGCCTGCCTTTTCCCCCGACCATCAGTTGATTCTTCCCGAGGGGGCGCGGCTGGAAGGTGTCGTGACACAAGCGCGTCCGGCCCGCCGCCTGGGCAGAAATGGACAACTTCGCTTCACGTTCCGGGAAATTGAGTTGAGTCCCGGAGCCCCCCGGCAGGTTCAAGGGACACTTCAAAGCGTGGACGCCGCTTCGGGCGGTCACGTCGAACTCGACGCGGAGGGTGGCGCTCATGCCGTCACTCCCAAGACGAAGTACATCGCTCCCGCCATTGATGTCCTTTTGGCGACCTCTTCTCTCGACGGCCTCGACCCTCATAATCATCGACGCATCGAAGAAGGGCGGGGACCCCAAGGCCCCGACGTGGGCGGAGGAGTTGTGAGAGGCGGCGCGGGTTTCGGGCTCGTAGGCAGCGTGGTCGGCTTGGTGGCTCACTACCGCCCGGTCAGTGCCTGTTTCGCCTTTTATGGAGCGGGCTGGTCTGTTTACACCCACGTCGTGGCACGCGGCAACAACGTCGTCTTCCCCAAGAACACTCCCATGGAGATTCGTTTTGGAACCCATGGAGGGCAGAAGTCACCACAAGGAAATTAAGAGATTCTCTTGAAAGTATCAAGAATGGCTGACCCTGGCGGCGATCAACTCGTGATTGAAGGGGATTAACGGCGGAGGGCAGAGCGAAGCCGCTCAACTATTGAATCGCCTACTCGGAAACAATCCCAGTGCGTTGCGGCTCCTCATCCAACGTTGGCGGTCACTTGGCCGTATAGTCGGCTACACGTGGAAGTGGCCGCGTAGGTGGACACTCACGCGGCCTTTTTCGCTAACTTTGACCTAACTCCGAATTGCGCTTGCTTACTCGTCGGCTCCGTTTCCAGTATTTCGGGTCGATTCTGAGTACGGAGGTCACCCCTGTTGCCAAATTGATGAAGCCGCCGTGATAGCCGATTTCACCGTAACGAAACAGTCGGGCCAGTGAGACCAGCGCGTGTTGGGCGAGGGTTGAGTTGATAAATGGTTCTTGTTTCTCGAGGGCAGCAGCGGCGCTGCAACTTGGTTCTCCATCGTCGTCGAGACTCGGGTCCACAATTTCCGGGTAAAGCTCGGCCGCTGTGCGCAGGCGCAGCTTTGACCTGCGGTTGCGCTCGTTGAGCGGCTCACCCACGATGAACTGCCCGCTGTCTGCATTGTTGCCCACATCGAGCCAGTACGAAACCGTGCTCCAATTCCCAACCGCATCGCGAATCGCGGCCCGTGCGGCCCGCGTATCCACGCACCCTACAACGAAATGAGCACGCAGGTCATCGCCAGAGTAGCTGCGCGAAATAAAGGTTCCTGGCCGCCTGACCAAGGCCCGACTGCATGCCGCTCGCACGCCATCCGGGTTGACTGTGGACGCTTCCAGGGAGAAACTCCAGCGCCGTGGCGTCTCAAGAAGCGTTTCCGTCATGTCATCAATCCCCAACGAGGTCCGTTGATTATCCGTCCTCTTAGCTGTAACCTTATGCCATGCCTGACGACACACGATCAGATAAGCGCCGGTCGGAGCGTGAGCGGGTCCAAATGGCTGTGACTCTTGTGATAGAGGGTGACGAGGCTGAATACCTCGCTACTACCGTTGACCTCTCCCCTCATGGCTTGCGACTGCAATCCGACGCCACCCTTGTCCCGGGCCAGCCCGTGGGCCTCCTTCTTGCTACCGAACCCGACTGCTTCATTAAAGCGCGCGTAGTCTGGGTAGGCAAGGTGGACTCGGCCCAAGCTGGTCAGGCAGGATTCGAATTCTTGAATCCCCTTACAGGGCCAGTGTGATGAATATCGAAGAGGTCATACCCTGCCTTTTAATGAGATTCTCCATAATGAGATTCTCCATGCGGGAAGAGCGGCTTTATCCCTCTCATTGACTCAGCACTGATGCCACTCGAAACAGTGAACGGGTTTGCTCCCCCCTTACGCTGCTTGGAGCTCCGCCGTGCAGTGGGGACAGCGGGTGGCTTTAAGCGGTGTACTGAGAGCCGGGTTCTCGCCGGCCTTTGCAAGGGCGGGAATGACGTTGACGCGGAGTCCCGCGAAGCGGGATCATCCACCTTGGCCACTGTGATGAGCACAGTGCGGCCGGCAAGAAGCGGCATGAGTTCAACGAACACAGAACCTCCTTTGTGGCACATGTACTGACTTTCACCAGCGCCACGTGTATCGTTAATTGGGAAGAAGATTAGGTAGTGGGTCGCTTTGCGTGAAGTGACGCTTCGTCCGTGTGGCTGAGTTAAAGGGGCTACGGCAAGTAGTTTCCGAGTTGCCGACGGCCCGGAAGTATTACAGGTCAAGGAGTAGGGAGCCGTGACCACGCGTCAACACAAGGTTCACACTCAACTCGGCCGAGCCGCAGTCCAGATCTTTGCCGCCAATGATCGCATGAACCAGGTTCTTATCGAACATCTTGACCCTACCGCCTGGAGAGCTAAACCGCCCGGCAAGGCCCGCACCATTGCGGCGATCTTCACGCACATGCACAATGTCCGCTCCAAGTGGGTCAGGCTTACAGCTCCGCACCTGAAGGTTCCACCGCAGCTCAACCGCGCGCACTGCACGCCGCAGCAGGCCCGTGCGGGATTGGCCGAGAGCGCCGCTCGCTGCGCGGAGATGCTCGCTGAAGCGCTCGGCGGTTGTGGGGGCCGCGTCGAGAAGTTTCGCAGCGACGGCTGGGCTCCGCCTTGGCCGGTTGGCCTGGAAATGCTGTGCTACATGCTTTCTCACGAAGCCCACCATCGCGGGCAGGTGTGTATGCTCGCGCATCAGCTCGGATTCCCGTTGCCGAACGAGGTGGCGTACGGGATCTGGAATTGGGAAAAGCTGTGGAAAGAGTGCGGGTCGTCTGGCGGCCCCGGCTACGATTCTTAAGGAATCGCTCAAGGGCACAGGCCGCCCGGGGGATGGGCTGCGATGGTGGAGACATCGAGGCCCAGCCGTTGGGGTTGTTGTAGAAGCTCCGGGCGGCGGCAGCGGTCAGAAGCGGGCGCCCGAATCCCGTGTGTGGGAGGGCGCTGCCGGAACGTGGCCCGAACCATCACCACACACCGCTTCGGATTGTGGGCGGTTGACGGCGTACTCGGAAGTAATCCACTTGGCTGCAAACGCCCATTCAGGAGTCTGACCCACTACCAAAGATTGAGTTGATCGGGATGGGTAGGCGAACCACAGGCCAGATCAGATTTCGGTGCCGAGGAAGGAAGGAGAAGGAAAAGTGTCAGAATAGTGGGTGGCAACAGCAGCAGTTGCGGGCTCTGGGAGTCTTGGAAGGCGTAGGACTGGCCTCATGCCGGCCACTGGAAGCACCCCCGGCACCGAAAAGTAGGAGAGAGCGTTGTATGCGGAGGCGGTGAGATGTACACTATTGGTCGGCCGGAAAATCAAAACGGAAATTCCGGCTAGAACTCTCGGGAGTCAATCGTTTCAAAGAGGCACTTATGTGCCGATCATACAGGGTGCTCGCGATTGCGCTCGGGTTTTCCATCGGGGTCTGGTCGTTGGGCGATATCCCTACCCTCGCCGCCGAGACATCCACTAATCCGGAGCTTATCAGGCAAGAGATTATCCAGTACGGAGTCGGCGCAAATCTAAAGCTACGACTGGCTGACGGGGAGAAGCTGAAAGGGTCGCTGGTCTTTCTCGCAGAAGATGGATTTGATCTGCGAGCCAAGCCCAAGGAACCTCCACGCCACGTCGCCTATAGCCAAGTGACCGAGGTCAAGCCGACCGTGCTCTTCTACCGGGCGAAAGGTCAGCCGGACGCAGTCGAGGCCCGCCGGACCGTGCTGGGCCTGGGCGTCGGTCATCACATCCAGGTCAAGACTACGACGGGCAAGGAATATCACGGGAACATCCAGACGATCGACACCGACACCTTCACGATGCTACCCGACCGCCAGGCCTCGTCGGTGCAGATTACCTTCTCACAGGTTCAGTACGTCGAGCAGAACCTCAGCAAAGTTGCGCTCATCGCGATTGCTGTCGTTGTGGCAGCAACGATTGCCATAGTAGTGCTGGTTGTCGTTTACGTGCACGCCATCAACAAATCTTTTTAGGGACCTTACGGTTTCCCCCGGCGCAGAGGGAGGATCGCCACTTACTGCAAGCGCTCCCTTGGCAGGCATCAGCCCCCAAGAAACCCAAGAGGACCAGCACGTATATCGCATTTGAAACTGCTCCCACCCGCCTTGCGCCCACGCTGGCAGGCGGAGACCCTTGCCTGAAACGGGTGCCGCGTCCGGCCCCTGTTCGGGCATGCCGGGCTTCATCTTGCTCAGAATCTAACCTTTTCAACTTGGGCAACCTGTGGCGGCGGCTCTTTGCAAACATGGTGCGGCGGATTGCGCCGAAGGCGAAGGTCCGGTTTAAGCAGCGAGTGCGGGAACTGACGTGGCGGACACGGGGAGTGAGCCGGGAGGAAACGGTGCGTGAACTTTTGTCCTACCTCCCGGGGTGGCGGAGCTACTTCGGGTTCTGCCAAACATCCTGGGTGCTTGTACACCTTGATTCGTGGATACGGCGCTGGCTGCGGTCGGTGCTGTAAACGCAGTGGAAGTACGTTCGAAGACGGCGGGCGGAGTTGCAGCGACGCGGGGTGGGTCGCGAGTGGGCGAAGAAAACCACCTGCAGCAACCTCGGGCCGTGGCGGCTCAGCCAAGACCCTTCGATCTGCCAAGTCCTGCCCAAGGCCTTCTTTGATGCGCTCGGCTTGCCTCGACTCGCCGCCGGGTCTTAGCTTAACCCGCCGAACCGCCGTATACGGCTCCGTACGTACGGTGGTGTGGCAGGGGGGAGCGGGCAACCGCTCCCCCCTATGCCGATCGCGCGAAGGGCCTACTTCGACTTTGCGACCACCAGGTTATTGGTCACCGAGAAGACGCCGGAGACGCCGTTGGCACGGATGTTGGCCATATTCTTGTCGGCTTCGCTATCCACGACGCCCTCCAGAGTCACCTGGCCATTCTTCACAATGATCCGGATCGGCTTGATGACCGGCATGGCGTAACGCTCCAGCGCCGTAAAGCCGTAAATGGCTCGATAGAGCGCCAAGCGCAGTTGGTCGTCCATGGGCGAGGGGGGAAGCACTTCGATCTGGT
>Ga0208456_1000467_pt1 | contig 25529 bp, 26 predicted proteins | sample June2015DPH_4_10_2_FD_184691 | JGI IMG/M metagenome (GOLD analysis project Ga0208456, IMG submission 184691) | Peatland microbial communities from SPRUCE experiment site at the Marcell Experimental Forest, Minnesota, USA - June2015DPH_4_100... | ecosystem: Environmental > Terrestrial > Soil >... | reverse complement strand
ATTAGCTCCCATCGCCGCTATCGTCACGCTCCTCGTACTCTGGAAGATTCGCGAGTCGCCAGTGCGGGCTTCTTCGCGCCTTGATATTTGGGGCATCACGCTCCTCGGGATCGCGATTGTCGGTTTCCTCGTGCCCCTGACCGAAGCCGGTGTCTGGGGGTGGACATCCCCCTACACGCTCGGCCTGTTTGCGATCGCGATAATCGCCGTAATCGCCCTCGTGTATGCAGAGCTGCGCGTCCGCGATCCTCTGATTGACCTTAAGCTCAAGGGGGTGAGTCACGTCCTTGAGACCAACCTCATGATGCTCATCGCAGGCTTCGCGATGTTTATGATATATCTCGCGATGGTGTACCTCACGCGCACCCCCCCTCCGGTCGGCTTTGGCCTTGACACGTTCCAATCGGCACTAGTCTTTGTTCCCGCAGGGCTTGTTATTCTGATCGCTGGTCCGCTGTTCGGAAGGATCGTGCAGCGTCGAGGCGCCAAAAATGCCCTGCTGCTCGCGTCCTTGATCGTAGTGGCGAGTTTCATCTGGTTTATTCTCTTCAATGCGACGCTTGCGGAGATCGTGGTCGGGACGGTGATATTGTTCGCCGGTATCGGAGGCGTCTTTGTCGCCGCTATCAACGTCCTCATCATGTATGTTCCACCGAGCAAAACCGGCGCAGAAACGGCGCTTAATACGGTATTCCGATTTATAGGAGGCGCCGTCGGCACCGCCGTTGCAGGAGCGCTGCTTACCCTCTATGAGGCCCCAATTACGGTCGCCCTCCCAGCGGGGCCGACCGTAGTTCTCGCCCCAACGAATCAAGCTTTTGCGTACATTATTGTCGTAGCGCTGATTTTGAGTCTCGTCGGCGTCGTGACGGCGTACGTGCTAAAAAGGGCCCCGGATGTCGAACTACCGGACACTGAAGAGTCGCACATAGCTGCAGGCTAGAAGAGGGCGCAACGTAAGGCCCTGTTTTGCAAGGCGCGGAAGACATCACATTTATCTAATAGCGCAAAAAAAAGGTCAGCAGGTGATATGTCGTGGAACAGCGTCAGCTTGCGGGAATCTTCTTGATTTTATTAATCATCTTTGTTTTTGTGCTTTGGTGGCTGCTTGCGTACCAGTTTCGCGTATTGGGTTAGCGTGCGAGGTTCGTAAGTCCCGTTTGTGTCCCACGCGATTCAGTCTAGCCGGCAGTGCAACGGCGGGCGAACTCTCAAAGGGTGCGGCGTCGTATCAGCCAAGCAAGCCCCTTTGCGGGCGTTTCTCTATGCCGCATTCACGATTAAGTGGTTAAAAGCGCAGTCATTCGGCTTACAATACCGAATGTGCTTCTCGTGCCGAACGTTGCTTTACGATTGTCTTGGTCTTTGGCGCGAGCAGGGCGGCATACGCCTTTTTAACGTCTTCAACGAACAAATCCGCCATATCGCGGCTGAAGTTCTGCCTGACGACGATGCGCATAATGGTAATGTGATCGGCATTGGGCGGGAGGGTGTAGGCGGGGACGATCCAGCCGCGTTCGCGCAGCTTGGCCGAAAGATCGTACACTGAGAAGTCAACGGGCTCCCCGAGCCGTAATGTTATAACGGGGAGGATCTCAGCGGCATTGAGGACGTCAAAATACCCCGTGTCGTGGAGGCGCTTGGTGAGGTACCGGGCGTTTTCTAGCACTGCGTTGGCGGCCATCGCGTACCCCTGCCAGCCGAGTCGAAGCAGGTTGTAGTACTGTGCCAATAGCATCCCGCTCCCGCGAGAGAAATTGAGCGTGTAGCTGGCCATCTCGTCGCCGAGGTAGCTGACGTAGAACATGAGCTCCTCCGGCAAGTCGCTCATGTCGCGGAAGATCAGCCATCCAAGCCCAGGATACACCAATCCATACTTGTGCGCGGACACGTTGATCGATTTCACTTGGGGCAGCCTGAAATCCCACGCGAGCTCCGGTTTGCTAAAGGGCAGAATGAACCCGCCGATTGCGGCGTCTACGTGAATGGGAATGTCCCACCCGCGCTCGTTCTTCACGTCGACAAGCAGGTCGTTAATATCCTCGATCGGGTCGATCTCGCCGGTAAACGTCGTTCCCAAGATAACACCAACACACGTGGTGTTCTCATCAATAAGCTCAGCTACCTCCTCTTTAGTGATCGTAAAATTGTCCTCCTCGAGCGGAATCACCCGGGGCTCCACATCGAAGTACTTGGCAAACTTGTCCCAGCAAATGTGTGCATCAGCGCCGAAGATGACGTTCGGCTTGTCAGAGGGTTTCCCTTCCGCTTGACGGCGTTTTTTCCACGTCCACTTGTGGGCGAGCAGGCCAAGCATCACCGCCTCGGACGATCCCGCCGTTTCGGTTCCGGCAAACGTTACAGGGTCGGGCGCATTGAAGAGGCGTGCAAGCATGTTGATGCACCGCTTGTGTATTACCTCCGTCTGCGGGTACTCGAACTGATCGGCAAAGTTCTTGTGGATGTTCTCAACGATGAGTTGCGTTGCCTGCGGCTCCATCCAGGTCGTCACAAAGCTCGCGAGATTGAGGGAGGGGTTGCCGTCCAAGTTCATCTCATCGTGTACCAGTTGATACGCGCAGTCGGGCCGCATGCCAGTTTCAGAGAGTTCGTACTTTGGCACCGGTAACGTGCAATAGCGCGAGGTGTACGCGGGCCCGACGACTTTCTCAGGCTCTTCAAGTTTCTCGAGGTCTACTTTATGGGAGAGCATAACATAAAGAGAACAGCGGTCGGTAAATAGTTGCCGGACTCCATAAGAGACGTGGTTTGCCGCTATACCGCCACAGAAAGCCCCTCTATAGAGTTGTGCCTTTGGACGTTCTCTTTGCTCCATCGCCACTCGCCAAAACCAGCCACCACGTGTAATGTGGGGACATTTTGCGACCACAGCTACGAGAGGGACCGTATAGAGATTATGGCCTGACTCACCCCCATCAGCATAAATAGTAAGCACTGCAAAGGCGAGATTATGGAAAAAAAGCGCGTCTTCATTACCGGCCTCGTGATCGCGCTGCTATCCTTCACCGTCGTTGTAGCCGGGTGTACGTCGAGCACAAGCAGCAACAACGCCTCGAGTGCACCAGTGCAAACAAGCGAGAACGCGTCGATGACAAAAACAGGAAACGTTAACACCTCGAGTGCACCAGTGCAAACAAGCGAGAACGCGTCGATGACAAAAACAGGAAACGTTACAAATGCCACGCCCGGAGAGCCGGTAACCGTGGCGCAAGGGCGAAGTTTTACGATAACGCTGCGGTCAAATCCTTCGACGGGATACCGTTGGGACCCTCAATATGACCGCGCCGCACTGTCGCTTACCGACAGCGTGTTTATCAGTGATCCTAACCCACACAATCTTGTCGGCGTGCCCGGATCGCAAGTTTTTACGTTTCAAGGCCTCGCAAAAGGAACGACCACAATCACGTTCGACAACGTCAGTCCGTCGCAGATTGTGACTGAGCAGACGACTTACACGGTGACCGTTACGTGAGTCGGCAGTGGCACGAGGGGCACACGTCAGCGCTGCCACACGCGAAGTGATTTGGACAGCGCCGTACTTTCGGCAACCGATGCGCCGAGCAGTATCGCGAGAAAGATCTGATCATCGACGGCGCCGAGACGCTTAGCTCCTTTAATGTGCGTATCGAGGCAATATTCGGATCCGAGAGCGGCCGCGGCTCCGATCGCGATAAGCTCTTTAGTGAGTCCATTTAGCGCTTGGTCAGTCGCCAGCTGTTCATTCTTATAGAAAAAGGTTTTGAGTGCTGCCGGATTGTGCCTGAGCTCTTGATAAACTCGGGGAACAAAGCCATAGTAACTTGTCACTCTTTCTAATATCGTGCGCACTTCCGCGTCACTTCTTCGTGCATCTCATACCTCTTTAGCTCTCGACCACGCCTAAGGGGAATCTATTGCTGATAGTTCGAGAACCTAGCATGCATCATCGATAGCAGTGTTATAAGGATTACGCACGCGGCGTGTCGGTGCCGCTTAAAGCGCTGAAAGCGCCAACTGAGGCGCTTCAGACGTCAAACACATAAAAAATTGTTCCAAATCACGTTTTTGTGTCAGGCACTTCCTTCTTCTCTAGGGAGCGATGCACCGTGCTTACAGCGGCACTCGCGCATTTGGTCCACGGTTCTCGGTCAAAGGGTGTAAGTATTTGCATTACAGAGACTTTCAAAAAAATTCTTCAAGGAGGATAAAATGCCAAGAGTAGTGCATTTCGAGCTGCCTGCCGATGACCCAAAGCGGGCGATAGCGTTTTACGAGAAGGTGTTTGGCTGGACGATCACAAAGTGGGAAGGGCCTATGGATTACTGGCTGGTCGCCACAGGATCCGATAAAGAACCGGGAATCAACGGGGCGATAACTCCGCGCATGATGCCTGAGCAGGTGACGACGAACACCATCAGCGTCGCATCTGTCGATGACTTCATGAAAGAGATCGTGGACGCAGGCGGTAACGTTATGATGCCAAAGCGGGCGGTTCCGAGCCAGGGGTATCTCGCCTACTGCACGGACACAGAAGGCAACGTTTTTGGCGTCATGGAGCTTGATCCGTCCGCGAAATAATGAGCTGATTGTCGACCAACTCTGCCCCCGCTTAGCGGCTCGCGCCGTACATTTCCAAGGCATCTGCGTGAGTGACCGCGCCAAGCTCGCGCTCAACTTGTCGCCACGCAGTGAAACGGATGAAACGACGGTTTAGGCACTTTTCTTTTCTTACCACGATACTTGAAGCGCTTCCTCAAGCGGCATCGCAGGTGCGACGTGGGCCACGCCGAGGCTGCTGAACGGTCCCGTAACCTTTAGCAGTGATGCCTCATCAGGTGCCTCGAAGATTGCAACCGAAATATGCCTGCCGATGAGTACGTACCGGCCTATCAGCTTGACGGCTTCGGGATACTTGAACTGTTTCCACATTTCACGGACCCGGTCGGTATGATCGGGGTCGAATTTAAACCACAAAATGAACAACATTCTTTCACGTCCTAGCGCTTTGCGCAGTTTGGTGGCGTTAGGGCTCAAGCTCTGGATCAAGAACGAGACATCGCGTTTTGTTTCGGACCAGGCCTCATCCTAGCGCACAACTGGCAATGCAAGTTTCGGGCAATAGTCCTTTCACTATTTTTTTGGGCTGGCGCTTTATCAATGCGCGCCATCAAGCAGCCACAGAATCGCGCGGTGCACCCGACGGCCGACTAAATGAGATGATCGCTGCAAACACGGTAAACACAGCTGATACAAGAAACGCCTCGTGCATCCCGAGCTCGAAGGCTGCTAAGACCTGAGGCGTGCCGCCGAGGCCGCCCCCGTACAAGAAGACGTGGAACAAGGCGACCTCAGGAATCTGGCTGAGGACAAGCGGGAAAGCAATAGCGATGGCGAGCATCTGACCGGTGTTCATGAGCATAGACCGTATGCCGGATGCGATCCCGCGCTCGCTCGGCTTAACCGCGCTCATAATCGCGTTCATGTTCGGTGACGCGAAGAGGCCTGAACCACCGCCCATGAGCGCCATGTACACGGCGAGGATCCAATAAGGCGTTGTACTCACCACTGTACATAGCCCGAGCAACCCCACGGCGGAGACGAGCAATCCGGCCGTTGCGAGGTAGCGCGCACCGTACCGATCGGAGAGGTGTCCTGAAATCGGCCCGACGACCAAAAAGGCGGCACCGAAAGGGGCCAACATAATGCCTGCCGTCAGCGGGTCGTAGCCATAGGGCCCTTGCAGGAAGAACGTAAGCACGAAGAGCACTGCCCCTCTGGCAAGCCCATTAAGCCCATTAGCAGCCGAGGCGAAGGCAAAGCTTCGATTCTCGAAGAGGTGCAGGTTGAGCATCGGCTCCGGAGCGCGTCGCTCCGCAACAACAAACAGCGCGAGGCTTACGGCGGCCACGACAAAGAGGATGTACACGACTCCTATGGCGGTCATGGGAAAGGCATAAAGCGACACGCCGAGAAGCAGTGCCGCCAATCCCAAGGTGAAGGTCATACTTCCCTTCCAGTCAAAGCGCTGTCCTTTCGGAAGCGTCACTGGCTCTCTGAGCTGGAGTATCCCCCATATCGTGCCGATAATTCCAATTGGGACGTTTATGAGAAACACCAATCGCCACGAGATCGCCGTGAGCACTCCGCCAACGACCGGGCCGAGGAGGAACCCTGCGGAAAACGCGATCCCGTTCACCCCCAAGCCGAAGCCGACCCTTCCCCTGCGGAATGCATCAGTCACGATCACCGCACTGTTGGTGATGAGGAGCGCGCCGCCCACGGCCTGCACCATGCGGTAGCCCACTAAATCCCAGCCGTGATACTGTGGCTGTGAAAGTCCGCACAGCAGCGACCCGAAGGTGAAGATGACAAAGCCCAGGTTGTAGAGGTTCTTGCGCCCCAGCATGTCGGCCAGTCGGCCGACGACCGGGACCAGCGCTGCAAGGATGAGCATGTAACTCAGCAGCACCCACATGACCGTTATGAAGTCTGCCTGTAGATCGGCCATGATAGTAGGGAGCGCGATAATCACTGCCGACGCATCAATCGCCGCCATCAGCGCGCCTATCGTGGTCACTGAGAGAGCAATCCACTCGTAGCTGATACGCTTATCTCCCGACGTCTTCGTGTCCATTTCCTGGCGATTGTTCGCTTGTGCAGCTATATATGCGTGCTGGCAGGAGCTGCCCGGGCGCCACGTCGTGAAGCGTGCGGGTTCACAATCAGCAGCGTTTTCAGACAAGCGGAGTCAGCGTTAGGCCTGCCTCTGGGCCGTTATACTCATCATCAGTGAACTTGGTCCATCCTAGACGAGTCGCTCGAGACTGTATCTGAGAAAGGCGCACGATACGCTCCGCACTTCGAGCTATCAGTTAATAAAAAAGCGGACCTGATGTATATCTCAGGCGAGGATCAATCACTTTCGCACTGCTCGTCCGTCATTAATAACAAGGCGCACGTTCATTCCGCCAGCTGGAAGAGAGTGGAACTATGAAGAATAAAGCGCAGCTTTATGCGAGAAGGCGGGAGATGTATCGTCTTTATGTTCAAAAATTGAACATGACGGAGATTCTCGATAAGCTCTCCGTCAAGTATAGCATATCTAAACAGGCGTTGTGGCAGGACTGGCAACAGCGAACCCACTGGGTTTACGACGTCTTTGATCTCGAGCCTGCTCACGTTTTGTGACGCATTAACAATCAAAAGTGGCTAGCCTCGGTCGATGATACGCTTCACATTCTGCTCTAAAGCTGTATCCGCAGCTCTTCGATCTCTCCTAAAGTTTGATGGAATCGTTGTTTTCTTTTTTTGTGAGGAGTTTAGCGATGGCTGTGCCCTAACAAAACTGATAGAAAGCGACAGCTTGCAGTTTATTGCAGCAAAAAACAAGATGGGGCTCTATGGGGTATGTGGGGCAAGAAAAACTCTTGTCAAATGGCGTGTTTGAAAGTCAAGGTACCTTTGTCTTAAAGAACACCTGAGCAGTTGTATTTGCTCGGCCATTGACAGTTGGTGTTTTCTCCTCCACATCACCCATAGAGGGTAACATTATACTTAGCATTACATCATCTTATAACTTTCGTAAAATCGCCGCGGTTTTGAGACGAAAGTGAATTGAAAACTGCTATTAAGAACAATTTTTTTCACTTTTTTTGGCCTTGCTTTTATATATTTCAGCGCGCCGCGTGCCTAGAGTTTTGTGGTCGCTTCGATCAGCATTAAGAAGCGCCAGTTCTTGCACTGAACATAGCTACGTTTTTTTGACTGGCTAAATTCCTTTTCTTGACTCACGCCACCGCAAAAAGCATCTATGCCCGGAAAAATTATTTAAAGATTTGAATTGAACGATTTTGTGGTGATTATGAATGGAGGAGGAAATAGAACGAATCCCCGTTGTGCCGAGCGCATCGCTATGTCACGATAAGGATACGTACACGATCGAAGTGGAACTGCCCGGTGTACACAAGAAGGACATAGAATTTGAGGCTGCTGAAAACAGCTTTTGTCTGAGCGCGCCGAGAGATGATATCGAATACTTCGGATGCTGGATACTTGCGCACGCCATTGAGCCGGAAAAGGCAAAAGCTACGTTCGTTAATGGACTTTTGAGAGTTACGGTACCGTTAGCAGAAAGTTTCGAGGGAGTCAAGGTTCCGATAAAGTAATCTTGAAGCGATAAGCCAGCAAAGGCTTATCTTTTTTGTGTACGATTGCAACACGTGGCAGTTCGCGCGTTTTATTTTCTTCCCGCTACACACGCTGGCGTTTGTTCGGCTTTTCGCCTCTTGCGCACACGCTTTAAGCGCGGACAGGATAATAGCCGCCCGGATCGCTTGTACTCCGAAGCTCCGGGCGCGTTGATCGCGATTTGCTACCCAAGGTCAAAAAAGCCGATGGCCCTACAACGATTTGTTTTGCTAAGAATCGCTCAGTTATTAGCCTCTCTCTTCTTGTGTTTCTCGAGCTGTCGTAAGATGTGTTGGTATTTGCGCTCTAGTTCCTTGTTTTCCGTCTTAAGTCTGTCATTCTCCTTCTTCAGGCGTTGAACTTCAGCGCGCAGTCGGTTAAGCTCTTCTGAATGCTTAAGCTGCAGTTTTTCATTTTCTGTTTTCAAGCGCTCGTTTTCCACTACAAGCAAAGATTCCTTGAGCATACCTGATGATACTGCATCTAAGCATAAATAGGGGCCGTCGCTAAAAAAATTCGGTATTCAGTCGTCAAGCACGACGCAGCCGCGTGTACTTCGTAACATTGCTGTATGGAAGAGCGCAGTTTAGGTGGCTGCTTTGAGCAATGCTGCTGGAAAACAAAATAAGAGGCCGCTGCGTTATCAACGTAAGTCAGATCCCGGAGCTGCTTAGGGCATCAGATGCGTTCAGGCGTATGAATTGGCAAGAAGCGAAAAACTGCAGTTAGAGAATTCCGGGAAGAGCGTCCCCTCGAGTCAGTACCTCACACCCGTTGTTAGTGATGTGCACGACATCCTCTCTTCGGTAACCTCCGATGCCTGGCGCTGCCAATACGGCGTGCCCAATGCTTACCGTCATGCCGGCCTTGAGCACGATCTCGCCGTGTTGTGGGTAATGACTCGGGTGAGGGTACTCTTCAGTCTCAAGTCCAACGCCGTGGATGTAACCGGGAACGACGTACTTAGCGAACTCGGTCTTTTTGATGGACTCAGCCATGAACTGCGTCACCTCCTTGACTTTCCAGCCCGGCTTTACCGCGTTGATGACCCCCTGCTGGGCCTCATCGTAGGCATCAGCAAGCTTGACGAACGCCGTGCTTACGGGCTTTGCCACCATGCCACCTGCAGCTTCGGTGCACACGAAGGTGCGGGCCATATCACAGGCATAGAGATCAGCGACGGGGTGGAGGTCAACGATGACCGGATCTCCCGCTTTCATCACCCTCTGAGAGACAAATCCGTGCAAGCCGAGCGAGCGCTCACCCGAGTTCACAAAGGTGAGAAACCCCAGACGCTCCGAACCCGCCTTTCGCAAGGCGTATTCAGCCTCACGCGCAACGTCGTTCTCTGTTGCGCCGGCGACGAGCGCATCTGCTGCTGCCATCATCCCGAGCTCTGCGGCCTGAGCAGTCTTTTTCATGCGCGCTATTTCGTCAGCCGACTTCACCATGCGAAGCTCGCTCATGATCTCGTCGTTTTCGACCATATTGATCTCGGGATTGAGCTTTCTGAACCGAAAAACTTCGAATCCGGGAGCGGTGTGCGTATCAAAACCAACGGTCGCTTTACGAAGGTCACCTTCCCGCATCGCGTTAAAGAAGTTTTGCATGAGCTCGTTGACGTTGCTCGAGCCGCGGATGTCGTTCACCCACGTGCTCGCGCGAACCTGCTCCACCTCGGGCTGGAACACGATGATAGTAGGGTCAGCGTCTTTATAGAACAGCATTCGAGCCTGTCGCCGATAATCTCCCGTGATGTAGTAGTAGTTCTCAGCCCCTGCAATGAGCATCGCATCGACGCCCTTTGCTCGCATTACCTCTTGAATCTGCTTTTTTCGTTTGCCATAGATAGCCATTTTTCCTCCGAATGTAGGTGAAGAATGCAGTCAAGCAGGTGAAATAACCCTTACCTGCGAACCACGTACATACTACTCTCGACGGACTTTTCAAAGGTACGCATATGCTCGGTGCGCGTGATGAGATATAGCCGACCGTTTCGCTCTTCGATGAATTTCTGATCTTTAAGCTCAGATATGCCCGCTTCAATCAGGGTTTGCGGCGTTGCTTCATCGTCTAAGCTACAGGCAGCACACGCTTGATATATCTCAGGTGAGGTGAACCCTTCACGTTTTTCTGGTTCTTCTTCTCCCTCTTCTGTCAGCATCGCGTACAGGACGCTTTGAGCCCCTAAGCTCAGGTGCCGTACTTTATCAATCAACTCCTGACTTTCCGGGGCTTCTTCGCCTGTGTAAGGGGTTTCCTTGTTCGATTTTGTCACAGTATTACCTCCTTATCGGTATTCGAGCTGGCTAGGCGCGAATCATTGTCAAAAGCATCTTAAAACGCTTTGTAGCTTGGAGCGCGTGAGGGACGTTTGCGGGCATTACGACCATGTTCCCCTCATTCGCGTGGATGGCGTTGCCTCCGATCGTGATCTCTGCTTCACCGTCGACGATCTGTACCACTGCGTCGTACGGTGCCGTGTGTTCGCTCAAGCCTTGCCCCTCATCGAAAGAAAACAGCGTGATAGTGCCCGCTTTCGTATCGATCAAGGTCTTGCTGACGATAGAATTGGCCGAGTATTCGATGAGTGTTTTCACGTCAAGTGCTTTCCCTTTGCACATCTCAATCTCGCTCAAGTTTATACCCCCAACATGGTTGCTATTTAAGCCGTACTTAGTTAAGGGCTGCGCTTCGAAACGGTTGTCGCTTTCTTGGAGACACTGTGTTCGAACAGAACACGGCTGGCGAACGCTCAAATGATTTTTCGCGCGTTTTGCGAATGAAAGCAAGACTCTTCGCTAAGCGATACAACGTAAGGCAGTGCCATTATTGCGCAAACCCAAGCGCAACGATGAAAAACCAAGAGTGCAATGTGTATTGACGTGCACAGCATGACTGAAGAATCGTTGGATCATACAACGGATGCCTACGCATTACAGGTGCAAGGCCTGACAAAGAGATACGGTGACCTACTCGCCGTTGACGATCTCACCTTGCAAATCAAGAAGGGAGAGATATTCGGATTTTTAGGACCAAACGGAGCCGGAAAGACCACCGCGATCAACATGATGGTGGGGCTGCTGACCCCGACAGGCGGTACGGTACTCATCAACGGACAAGACCGGCAGCGTGTGCCGAAAAGTAGCATAGGCATCTGTCCGCAAGAGCTCGTTTTGTGGGAGGAGCTGACGTGCGCAGAGAATCTCACCGTCATAGGCGACATGTATGATCTTTCACGGGCTGTAACGAATGAGCGCGTGCAGACATTGCTCGCCGATCTCGCGCTTTCTGAAAAGGCGAAGGCCCGCGTATCCCAGCTATCTGGAGGCATGAAGCGCCGGCTCAACGTTGCGCTCGCCGTTGTTCACGATCCTGACATCGTGGTGCTGGACGAGCCCTCTGCGGGCTTAGACCCGCAGTCCCGCTTGCTGCTGTGGGACTTCATTCGCTTGCTTAAAAGCAAGGGAAAAACCACCATTCTCACGACCCACGCCATGGAAGAGGCCGACGCGTTAAGTGACCGCGTTGCCATTATCGACCACGGCAAGCTCCTTCAGCTCGACACCCCTCAGAACCTGAAAAGGACCATCGGCTCTGGTGATATCATAGAAATGCAACTCGCCGAATCTGAACGGAACGAGACCGTGATGGCTGGCCTCAAATCTGTTGAAGGTATCCAAGAAATCAAAGACGTGGGCGGAAAAATAAACGTTCGAGCATTGAACGCGGTTAGTCTGCTCCCTGAGATACTCGAACGTGTCGACGCAATGCGCGCCCGCGTCTCAGATATCGCGATTCGGGAAAATACGCTCGAGGACGTCTTTATCTATCTCACCGGAAGGGGGCTGCGGGAGTGACCGTCAAGTTCCTATCATTAACGGTAAAAGGGCTCAAGCAAGCACTCCGAGACCGCCGCTCTCTTTTCTTCCTCCTGCTATTCCCGGTCGTATTCATGATCATTTTTGCCTTCGCTTTCGGCAGTCCCAGCTCGCTTGGCACCGGGACGACGCCTCATAAGATTGCGGTGATCAATCTCGACCAGGGGGCAACGGTATCCATTAACAATACCAACCAGCACGTCAACGCCGGCGCGAATTTCACCGAGCTGCTCGGAAATGTCACGTACGAGGGAACCGACACGCACATGTTCACTCTCACTAACGTCAGCTCAGATCAGGCCCAGACGATGCTCAAAAGTCGCGGCCTTGATGCGGCGATTACGATCCCACAGAATTTTTCGCAGGCGGTCATTTCATTGGGCAACGCCTCCGCGCGGACTGAAGCGACTTCAGACATCGGCCTGCAGGTAATCAACTCAAGCAGCGCACAATCGGCCGCGCTGAGCAGCCAGCAGTCAGTGAATGCCACGCTCCCGAGACAAAGCAACGTCACGGCCCAAGTCGTTGTCGAAGGGGATACGGGCAGTTCCGCGTTCGGCGCCGCCCAAGGCCTGATCTTCAACGTCCTTGAACAATATAAGAGCCAGATACAGGCCACGGCGGTTCGGCAGGTTGATGCGACGCTGGGGCAAAACCACAGCCAGCTGAACACCAACTACATTTCAGCGGCCGTACAGCCCCTCACCGGCACGCGCTCGTTCACGTATTTCGACTATCAGGCGCCGGGATTGATTGTGTTCGCCCTACTCCTGCAGGTGAGCAGCGTTGCACAAGACCTTGCGAGAGAAACTGAAAGCGGAACGCTAACCAGGCTCAAAATGTCCAACATGCGGTCATTCGACCTGCTTTTCGGCACGCTGCTGACGTGGATCGTCATCGCCGTGGTGCAAATTTTGCTGCTTTTCGGGGTCGCCGTCGCACTCGGGTTTAAGTGGTCGGGCGGCGCGAATTCCATCGGACTTGCCGTGTTTATTGGCATCATCGGCGGTATAGCCTCGATTTCGCTTGGCTTACTGCTGGCGGCGTTTGCCCGAAACGAGCGGCAGGCGGCACAATTAGGGGTCCTTATTGCCGTTCCGGTATCCTTCCTCACTGGGGCGTTCTTTCCGCTTCCGAGTGAGCCTCTTGGAACCGCTTTTGGAACGACGTTCCAGGTTTACGATCTGCTCCCCTGGACGCAAGTCGCAGACGCGATTCGTCAAGTTCTCGTGTTCGGGAGTAGCTTCGGCGATGTTGCGATCTACGTGGGATTTGCGATTGTTCTCACCGCGATCCTCTTTGTCGTCGGCGTGATCTCTTATTCGCGGGTGCGATTGCGGTCGGAATAAAGCCACCCTCGCAGAATACTATAAGGAATATCGTAAGCAGCGTGAATCTGTTCAACATCAGCGTGGTGGTCTCTTCTCGCACCCGTCTGCGGGCGTTGAAATAGTCAAGCAGGCTGTTCGTTTCTTCTTTAGCCCGACAAGCAGCGCAAATGAAAAAGTATTTCGTATGAGTGAGCCAGAAATTGTAGGGATATTGATGGTGAAGAAAATAGAAATGAAAATGGTCGATGAAATAAAAGCGGCGTGCTTGTTCCATAGGGGTGCAGTTGCAGCGATAGGCGACGATATGGGGCGACTTCTAGGGGAACTCATGGAATGGGTGATGAAGGGAGGTCTGCAGATGGTAGGACCTCCGTTCGCGGTCTATTACAGCAGCCCTGAAGAAATGGCGCGAGGCGAAATGCAATTTGAGGTGGGAATCCCCGTCGTCGGAGAGGCCCAGGGGGATGACAACATCCAGATTAAGACATTCCCGGCGCAAAATGTACTCTCAGCGATCCATAAAGGACCGTATAGCCAAATAGCGCCTGTTTATGCAGCATTGATGGAATATGCTACGAAAAACGATTATGACGTCACTGGCGCGCCTATGGAACTGTACCTAACGAATCCTATGGAAGTGGCAGAAAGCGAATTGCTAACCGAAGTGCGCTTTCCCGTAGCAAAGAGATAACGCGAACCTGCAATCATTAGGCACCTCGGACTCTTGATTCATAGTGTCGTGTCACGCTCGTATGTAATATTTCTCGTAGCGCACAGTCGTGTGAGCGAGGTGCTTTCGGGCCTCGTGGATTTGTTGTTTTGGGCCTTTAAATGCAGGACCCCGCATCGTTGCTTTCACCTGTGCTATTCCGTATTCAAAGAATCAGCAAACGCGCTTAGCTTGTCTTGATAGTCCTCTTTTTTTACGTCCGCGCCGCGTAAAGCGAGAACACTGGCCGGGTTCTTTCCATACAGCGCTTCCATATCGCTGAACAAACGTTCGTTTTCAGTGCCTCCTTGCGTACAAAAAAATGCAACGCGGTTAAATTTCGACTTGTTGGTGGTGATATAGGTCCGGATCGGACTTGACATCATACCGCCCCAGGCAGGCGTTCCGAGTGCAACTAGGTCGTACGATTCAGGATCGTGAATAAGGGGCTCCAATACCGTCAGCCTCTGAGTATTTGCGTCTCGTCCGGACCTGATAAAGCCGAGGAGCCCTTTGCGTTTCTTTGTATCGATGAGCTCTTCACTATTGCACCGCAGCAGCTCTGCGAGAGCTTTTCCTACTTTCTTGGTAGTCCCGGTTCTAGAATAAAACACTACTCGCGCATTCACCGTTTTTCCTCCGGTCAATTAACACTAATGACGGCTTTTAAATCTTATGGTGACTGGTAGGGTGACGATCGGAGCTTGAACACCTCGGCCGGAAGAATAGGCAAGATCACTTTTTGATAGAGGGATTAGATAGCGTTTAAAATGGAATTAATTGTCGCCAGCTTTTTATCGGTTGGTATGCCCTAAAATGCCATGCGGTATGACTCTGTAGGGTTTTAGGTAACTCAAGTCATACTAGAGGAAAAGGGACTCTTGCTTGGGTATGACCTAGTAGGGCTTACCAGGTTCTCAAGTCATATTAAAGTAAGAACGACTGTTGTTTGGGCATTTCCAGAGCCTACGCAGCCTTCCACTCAACGATTAGCGTCGTTTCCTGTGCAGGGCTGGGTAGGGGCGTGCAAAACCAACGTATCGAGGCGTTCAAATCGCAAAAATGGCAGGCCTGTGAGCGGGTCCACTGATTCGAAAGGCAAAAAGCAGCTTCTTGATTAAATGGGGTCCGTGGCGGCTTCTGATAATATCGCTCGCCGGCCGTCTGGGAGACGGCATTCGAAATGAAGCTAGAAACTATTTAAAACGACGTCAGAGCGCCCGTCGGAATCTGCTTCCAATGGAGCTTTAACGAGCCCGGGACTTGCGCCTAGAAATGCGCTGGACGTCGCGCATTTGTAAAAATAAAAGTCTCCGAGCTACAAAAAACCTTCATTTCTAGTCCAGATTTTCAAAAGGAAGTCAAAATGGAACCGAAATCGTTAAATATAACTCCTGCAGTGTTTAATGTGTCGATGCTGGAGAGCGAGGGCCCGCTGCGTGGCCCTACCTCGAACCGTCTTTTACTGCGTGCGGCGGACCCCGCTCCGTGTTGACGGCTACGTGCTGGCAGTCTCTCTTTTTGTTGCAGTATTTTAATACGGATCGTTTCATAAAAAGCGGTTTCAGACCTAAGTACGTTAATGCAACGTAGTGAGTAGCATCGAAGAGCTTATCCGTTTTGTTGTGCTGTTACAATGTCTGTGTGTGTCTCACGCTTCTCAGGGTTGTCGGGGAACCTAATGGAACCAGTGCTGGTTATGAGACGTTTAGGCTTTTCTTCATCAGGTTCAACACGTTTGTGTTCTGTAGAGAATAGCTGATTACGGTTCCAGCGCCTTCATTGTTTATCTTGCTGATGAGGGCGAGCGACACGTCGACGGTGGGAGGTCTCGTCGTAACTATCGGATTCGCGGCGTCTAACGTTAGGACGTCGTTCGCGACCTCGGTTCGTATGCTCGAAATGACGTTGCTTTCTGGTTTTCGCGGGCTGTATAGTGCATTAGGTAACGTGTAACGTGCCTTGAAATGTGCAGGAACCTTTATATATAAAATGTCTTATACTATATCTTTAGATATATCAATAAAATAGTGGAATTTGCATGGATCACCGAATGTACAAAAATGTATGGCAAGACTGGGCAAAAGCCCAGAAAAAATGGACCAAAGGACAATTTATGGATCTTCCGTTGTTCGCTCCTCCGAAGCGGGAACGCGGTACGCTTAAATTCGCCGCGTTAATGGTGCTCAAGGAACAGCCACTTCACGGGTACGCTATCATTAAGGCAATAGAAGAAAAGTGCGGGTATTCGCCGAGTCCTGGAGTCGTTTATCCTACGCTCCAAATGCTCGAGGACCAGGGATATGTCGTAATGACCCAGCAAGAGAATAAAAAGGTGTACGCACTGACTGATGAGGGGCGACGGTGCCTTGAGGAACACCGTGACGTGGTCGAGCATATTGATGCAAGAGCACAAATGCCGAGGTGGAGTTCAATTCCTGGAATCAGCACACAACTACGCGAACTTACCCGGGCGATCTTTGCTAATTACTGTTACCTGGACGAAGACAAGGTGAAAGAGATCGAGGTCGTCTTGGAAGATGCTCGGAAGCGCATAGGTGAGGTTATTTTTGAGCCTTAGTGGCGTGAGCCGGAATGGTATACATCTGACACTGTGATGCAGGAAAGAGGGAGGTAATTGACGTGAACGTGTCTTGCGTTGGTCGTGTTGCGGTTCCTTCGCCGCAATGCCTTAAGTGCAAACACTTAAATCGTGAAACGCTTAAATGCCCCGCTTTTGGCGACAAGCCAATTCCTGACGACATTCAACTTAACCTTAGTGATCATCGGTATCCGTACCCAAGCGATCACGGCATACAATTTGAGGATAGGCATATTCAACTCGTTGACGCGCCTTCAGCGCCGTCTAGAGGCAATTAAGCTTGCACGGTTTTGTGTAGTTCTCAGTGCTCAAAATCACGCTGTAAGCCCTCTAGCATTCAAAGCGCATTTTTTTGCTGAGGGGCGCTGCGCGCCAAGAGACTATATTGCTGGGCAGCCGTAGACGTTCGGCGGGAGTTATCTGCTTACTTAACCACTAAAAGCGTAGCTTCGTCAGGCCCTGCGGGAAGTTGTCGGTTTACGAGTTCGATTATCTCTTGTTTGGAACGTTCCATGCGCCGAAGATCATACGCGTGCCTCATAACCGCTGCGTCGAGGGCAGCTTCAATTGACACTGCGTGGTACTTTATAGGCCTCTCACTGGATTCTTCAATCATTCCTCGCTCGCGAAGGCCATTGAGAGCGTTGAGCACTTCCGAGCGTGAGGCTTCTGTCATTTCAGCGAGCTCAACAAGCGTCTTGGCGCCACTGGTGAGCAGCGTTAAATAAAGACAAGCCTGTTTTTCGTCGATGCCAAACATTCGTAACCGTTCTGCAAGCGCCTTCTCCACGACCTGGGAGTACCTTGCGTATGATTTTATACGTATGGGTCGGAAGCCGCAAACGGGGCGGTGCTAGCTAGTTTTATGCGCGGAATTTGGCTGCTTTCTGGGCGTAAAAGGGTCCCATCTAAATCACAGGCTCTTTGATATCGCGTAGCAACCCCGCGCCACGATACGCAACTCTAGTTCTGGTCGATTTTTGCCTGCCGGGTTTGTGGATAAACCCCGTTTCAACTCCGATTGTGGCCCGGCGCAGCATGGTTCGTCAGCTTGAGGAATGGACTGGCTACAGCCATCTTCACGCTGGCAACTTCACTACAAACCGGGCGCCGCATCCTTCGTTGCTCTCCGCCGTGATTGTACCGTCGTGCAACTCGACGATACGCTTGCAGACGGCAAGGCCAAGGCCAGTGCCTTTTGCCTTATTCGTAAAAAGAGGGCTGAATAGCTTTTCTTTGATGCCTGCGCCAATGCCGACGCCGGTGTCCTCGACGCTAATGAATACCGCTTTGTCTGAGGCGGTTGCGTTGATCGCTAGCGTTCCACCCTCGGGCATCGCTTGAATCGCGTTTAGGATAAGGTTCGTGAAAACTCGCTGCATAAGCTGCGGATCGAGGCTGAGTGATAGATCGTCAGGGATATCGGTGGTCACGTGAACCTTTTCAGGGACGTGCATGGAAGCGAGCGTGAGGGTGATGAAATCGACTGCCCGGATTGTCGTTTGCTCAGGATTGAGTGGCTGTGCAAAGGCCTGCAAGTCGCCTACGATCTTGTCCATGTAGCGTACTTGTTCGTCAATGAGGTTGCAGAGTCGGTCGACGTTGTGCCAGTCTACATCTCCTCGTCTCTCCGTGGGTTTGAGCGCGTCTTTCTTCTTCTGCAAGTCAATCGCAAAGCGAATTGCTTGTAGCGGATTACGCAAATCGTGACCGACCATAGCGGCGGTTTCGCCGATCGCGGCGAGGCGTTCCACACTTTTAAGCGCTTTTTCTGCCTCGAGTCGGGCCGTAATATCGATGCCGGCACCGAGCACGCCGGCGAAGTTGCCTTTGTTGTCAAACAGCGCCGTAAACATCCATTCAATCCACAAGCGGCGTCCTTCTTTTGTGGCGTTCTCGGTTACCGTTTGCATGTAGCCTGTGGGGGCGTGCAGAATATCTTGTGTGAAACTGTCAAAGTCGGTTTCAGTAAGATCCGTTATCGGCAGGAGTGTGTCCGCTAGCGTACGTCCGACAAGCTCGGATTCAGTATACCCGAAGAGCTGCTGTCCATGCTTGTTGACGAAGGTAATATTGCCGAGTAAGTCCGTCTGTAGGATGACGCTGTTGACGCCTTGAACTAGCTCCCGATATTTGTGCTCACTTCGCTCGAGCGCCGCTTCGATCCTGTTGCGCTCAGTTACGTCGGTGCCGGAACTTAGTGTGCCGACCATAGCACCAGCGGCATCTGTCAGAAGTGCGTTGTGCCACTCCATGTCGCGTTCTTCGCCACGCGCCGTCAGCACGGGGCTTTGATAGCGTCTGAACAGCTCTATCTCTCCAGCAATGATCTGCGCAAATCCTTCGCGCGCCTTTTGTCGGCCACGGTCCGGTACAAATTGTTCAAACCAGTCTACGCCTAGCGCCTCTTCTTGCTGGACGCCGAGGAGTTCGCACCCTTTACGATTTAGACGAGTAATCCGTCCTGCCGTATCGAGCACGACCATCAGGACTTCCGCCGTATCTAGGTACTGCTGGGCCTGATCTCGTTCGCGCCGAACGGTTCCTTCAATCCGCTTGCGTTCCGTGACATCCCTCGCCGTCGAAATAAGCGCTTCAACTATCCCATCTTCATTGTAAATTGGCGTGAGAACATATTCGTAATCCTTCTCGCCTTTGGGATCGACCCAGTGGAACTCGTCGGTCACCGGACGGCCGGTTGCGAACACAAGGTCACCTAGGGCAATCATGCGCTGCATCGGCTGCAGTGGCAGTCCGAGCTCTGCCCAAGTTTTGCCCACCATGTCGTGCGGCTTGAATCCTAGCGCGTGGGCTCCAGGCCGATTGACGTAGATGTAGCGGATCTTTCGGTCAAAAACGTAGATTAGATCGGCTGACGCCGACAGAAAACCCTCGAGAGTGCGCGTCTGCTTTGCCACCTTTCCAGCGAGCAGCTCATGCTCCTCGCGTATGCGTTGCTCGTCAGTGACGTCACGGATCACGATAACAATACGCGTGACGCGCACCTTTTCACGAACCGGATAGATCGAGAAAACCTTACGCTTAGTGTCAATCACTACTTCGGTCCGAATAGGCGATTTTGAAGAAAACGCTTCTTGCTTCCACGAAGCTATCAGCTTCGCCAGCTCGCTCGAAACGACCTTGTCCACTGATACTCCCACCGCTTCAGAGAAGGTCGTACCGAGCCAGAGTGCCGCTGCTTGGTTAAGAGCGAGGATAACACCCCCCTCATCGAGAACCAAAACAGAATCAAAGAGCGCGTTTAGGAGTGCATACGCAGCGGGTTCTGACTCACTAACTGGTGTGGTGACATCATCCCAGCCTGCGTACGTCAGATTTTCATCTTTAAGTTCGCGCATACTCTCACGCTTTTGGGAATGAAGGCGGCAATTATGCGTTGGCATTAGAAGTTTATTAAGCTTGTCGCTTAGGGAACAGCGTTTAATAGCGATAAGACGGTGCGCAGAAACTTCGAGCACATACGAGCGCGATGTACTGGATTCTAAATCTGCAGTCGATGCAGGTATCGAATTCACACGCTCTGTGAATGGCGTTGGTTGGTCACAGTGGCCGTTTCGCTTTAGCCACCAAGAAGCCAGTTTCCGTGAATAAAAATTAATAGCATTAAGCGTCTGGACTAGTGAGGTATACGCATGGATGACGCTGTAGATTACTTATTTCAGGCACTTTTCGCTCTTACTGACTTACGAGTGCTGCTACGCGAGACCGCTCCATTGCACAAGTTCGATGCCAAGCAGCAGGAGCAAGCCCGCGACGCTCTCGCACGAGCAAAAAACGCGCTGGAAGAGCTTGAAGAGGAGCTTCAAGAATGAAAATCGCCGGGAACATACCGATCCGTGAAGTCGAAGAGAACTTCATCAACATCCAACCGATCCAAGCTGCAGGCCGTTTGACCGCAGAGGCGATGAAGGCGCTCATCGTCTACGGAGACGGTTACTCGACGTGTGATCAGTGTCGCAAACCTTTTAGACTCGATAAGATCACCAAGCCACCCATCGCTGAGTTCCACAACGATCTCGCACGGTTCCTCAGCATGGATGAGGCGCGTGTTACGCCAGGGGCACGACGTGCTTTTCAAGCCGTTTGCCTCGCACTTGTTAACAAAGGTGACACGGTTTTGGTCTCAGCGCTCGGACATTACACCGAGTTCCTCGCAGTCGAAAACGCGAAGGCCACGGTCCGCGAAGTCCCCACAAATGATGTCAATATCGTCACGGGCGACGCTGTGGCGCAAAAAATTGAAGAAGTAACGCGCGAACAAGGCAAATCGCCCGCCCTCGTCATGCTCGATCATTTTGACTACTCTCTCGCAAACGAGCACGATGTCGTAGGAGCGGCGAAGGCAGCCCATCAGTATGACACTCCCATCCTGTACAATGGCGCCTATACCGTTGGCATAAAGCCAATTGACGGCAAGGCACTCGGCGTGGACTTCGTCGTTGGCAGCGGGCACAAGTCGATGGCGTCGCCCGCGCCAAGCGGCGTGTTGGCAACGACGAGCGAGTACGCCGACACGGTGTTCAGCACTACACAGATGATTGGCGATGTGACCGGACGGCAGTTTGGCGTGAAGGAGGTTCAGATGCTCGGCTGTACGCTTATGGGCGGCAACATCCTTGCCATGATGGCGTCTTTTCCGACGGTGAAACGTCGCGTTCAGGAATGGGACGAGTACGTCGCTAAGTCGAACTATGTTGTCGACGCGCTCCTTGGCATAACCGGGAACACGTGTGTTAGCGAGTACCCGCGCAAGCATACTTTAACTAAGGTGGACACTACCGGAAGCTTTGACACCGTAGCGCGGACTCACAAGCGACGCGGCTTTTTCTTTAGCGACGAACTCAAGCAGCGAGGCATTGTTGGGGCTTTTGCCGGAGCGACGCGCGCGTGGAAGCTGAACACGTATGGCTTGAATTGGGGCCAGACACGCTACGTCGCAGATGCCTTCAAGGAAGTCGCTGGGAAGTACGGATTGTTGTAGGGGGGGCAGCGAACTCTGTTGATCTATGCGCACGCTCCAATAGGCCAGCGCATCTCCCCGTTGCATGAACAGAATGTAAACTCCTTTCAATTCTTAGTCTTTTCCTCATCCGTTATTTATTTCGGGTCTAGACGCCACTCAGTGGATGCAACACGCTGTGCTTGACCAGACCACCGTCCAACCCTCCGCAACTTCCGACAAGCTGCTCGAAGGCAGCGGCTCTTCGCTCCGGGGGTCGTACACACTGCAGACCAAAGTATCTGGGACATAACGGCAACCGTCGGTGCGCCTCTTCGATCACGCGATCAGGCTATATGGTGGGTACCCGGTGTGCGCCAGCGCATCAGTCGCAAAGCAGCCATCTGCTTCATAGAGCCGGAAGAGGTCAACTATGGTGCGCTCGCCCTCCCCGACAATTCCTACGTCCATGTCGTCAGCGAGGGAGGACGGCAGTGTCGAGATATGCACACCCCCTATTAACACGGGCAGCTCATAGGTTTTTGGCGATGTGTGCGTAGGTGGCTGCCCTGCCGTAGTTTGGCGTGGTTGCTGATATTGCCGCAACGTCGGGATGAAACGCCTCCATCTCACGCTCAACGTCACGGTCGACTACTTTAAACGTGAAGAAGCCTGGTTCAAAATCCTGTCTCAAAGAACTCGTAGATACCCCAGTCCCAGCGGCGCGTGCACTACCTCAGCCGGTCGCGTCGCATCAATCGTATTGATAAACATCAATCGCGTGCTCAAGCTAGCTATCCGTTGAGCTGACGTGTCAAGCCTGTGCTTAGCAGAACTAGACAGCAGAGCTCATCAACGTACACCGTCAAGCTGCCTTAATACCATTTCCAATTATCGACATCAGGTAGCGCAACGCCCATTACAAGATAATATTTAAGCGCTGTGGGCTTCTCGTTTTTTTTGCAAGAATCATCAAGCATCACGAACGGACAGGAGACACTTCCTATGGACAGTCTTTTATAGTCGCCGGTCTGTCACAGCGTTTGCGAAAAAAGCGTCAAATTCGCTAAACGGGTCATTATGTTTACGTATAAAGAGTATGGCCTTAGGATATCATCGGCCATTCCCTTGTCAAACCGCACCCAAAGCAGAGAGCCCGCGGACGTTATTATTCGACTGGGTTACATCGGCGCACTTCCACACGCGTCAGAAGCAACGAAAGCGGGGACAAACTTCAGGGTGACCGCGCAGGGCGTATTCCTGTTTTGGGACGGGATTGGAACCATTCTCGTGCGTAAGGGGCGAGATATCATAGTCGACCCAGCTCAAAAAACCGACGATCGAACGCTTCGACAGCTTCTTCTGGGCCCAGCTTTTGCTGCCCTGCTCCATCAGCGCGGGCGATTGATCTTGCACGCAAGCGCTGTCGCCATAAATGACGGAGTTGCTGCATTTGCTGGGAACCCGGGGCAGGGCAAATCAAGCCTTGCTCTCGCGCTCTATGCACTGGGCCACGATATCGTAGCTGATGACGTCACGTCAATAGAGTTCGATGGTGTCGTACCAATCGTCTTTCCGAGCTCTCCTCAGATAAACGTCTGGCCGGAAACGCTCTCTGCACTAACGTACGACCCTGCCACACTGAGCAAAGTCGAGCACAATTATGAGAAACGTGTTTTTCCCGTGACTGAAAGATTTTCGATGCGGCGCCTTCCCCTCAGAAATGTCTACGTGCTGCGCGAAGGGGACGAGGCAGCCATTGAATCACTTAGTGCACAAGAAGCGTTCATTGCGCTCATTCAGCATTCGTATGCGGTCAAATTGCTCGATGGCTCAGACGCAGCTACGCACGTTCACCAATGTGCAGCCCTTGTTAAGACTACAGGCGTTTGTAAGGTGATTGTTCCTCGTAATCTCGTTACCCTTCCTCACGTGGCACAAATGATCGCCGATGCTGCCCGACAGCGACCTCTCACCTCCAACGATAGCACGGGTCTCGGAGAGCGGAGCATTGACCTCTAGCGGAATGAAGACACGGCGTCGGAACGTTGCTTATTGTCTGCCTGCCTGAGATCTAAACAACAGTGTTATCAGTATTTAGCAACGACACCCGAAAACGTGGCTTGCTCGTCACGTGAATTGCATCAAATATCGTTCTGCCTTCCAAGACACGAGCGTGGCGATGCTCACCGGCACAGGTGCGTTTAAATATGCGACCTTAGAAAACTACCGTAGTCACTGGTGACTTTAGATGACTGCTATTATCGGCATTTATCGCCTTGACGGGAGCACCGTCGCCCAGTCTGAACTCCAACGCATGATCAATCGTCTCGCCCAATATGGCGAGCCTCGTTGTGCGTCTCTCGCCCGATCTGATTATAGCGAATTCGGACGACAAAGCATCTTCCTATCCTCATCGGGCGATTTCTAGCAAAACAGGAGATCAGTTCAATCTCACGTTAAGTTAGAGAAACCTCATTGATAGCTGTGACGGTACTCAACGGTGAGGGAAACGCGTCACGGTGGATCGCAAAGGCGAAGTCGCCGATGAGGTGCTCGACGCACGACTCGCCCCAGCGCTCGTAGGCAGCGAGGGTGAGGGCGCTGTCGGTGATCTCTGCTGGCGGGGTGGCGATGTTGAGCGCGGTGATGAGCTCATCGCGGTTATCGATACGGGCATCGGAGGTGATACCAAGCGCGCCGCTGACTAGCGGAAGCTTCTCATGCAGAGACTCAGGAGTCGTCCAGAGCATGAGGTGGCCGAGACCAATCGGCCCTTCGTGCCACGTATCAGAGCCATCGGGGCCGCGATGAGCAAGGCGCTCGGTCATGCGACGGAGTTCACTCGGATCAACGGTTTTGCCATCGACGTGATAAATACCAGCGATGCCACTCATCTCTGACCTCCTCTGAATGCTGTAATCTCGCAGCTACGGATACCTTTGTGCATAACGTACCGAGTCGCCATTGCTCTCCCGACGACAACCCAAGAAACCGATGAACCTTAAGCATCATCGATGACGGTGAGCAGATCGTGCTCAGCAAGCTCTGTAAGGAGTGCGATAAGGTCACGCTTACAGCGATCCGCGTCGACGTCATACTCATCGAGTAGGGTGTCGCGCACGGCACGTAGCGTCCGTGGTTCCTGGATGAGGTCCCAGATTCGGGCGCTGACCGTGTCGAGACCGTAGTAGACGCCGTTCTTGAGGTTGAGTATTGCCGCTTCATCGCCGAGATCGGCCGAGGCTTGTTCGGAGGAGCGGACGACGGTGGAATCTAGTGAGATGGGTGGGTGAGCGGTCATGTACGTCGGTTTCATCGCTTGACGGATATATAAGCAGCGATTGATTCAAGGGATTGATTAGACATTTGCTGTCGGCGAGTGCTCGCGTCCGCGGTGCGCGTTACATTGTTCGCGGTGTAACTGCACCTCACAGATGCGAGCTCGCGTCATACGAATCGTAGTGGACAGGGATTGTGAGGGGTGCTTCTTTCCTCCAAATGACGCGGCAGATCAGCGGGCTCTATTTCGCGATACGTCCCTTGCGACTTGCGCGGGAGCTTGCATTGAGGGGTCCACAGCTAACCGAATATCGCTTATGAGTTGAAATACAGCAAGCGTAGGCGGCACCTCAGCAGTTCAAGCTGAGACTTGGCTCGCCGTCTCAGGCCGGAGCGAGTTTGCGAGCACGTCCGTGAGGGGAGGCGTCGGGACAGGCTCATTTGTGGTCTCACTGTCTCATCGTCAAGCGGCCTTTCTGAGTCTAATCGTGAGCGATGATCCCTTGCACCCTCACGCACACATTGACGACATAATGGTGGTTTTCGGGGCCTGCATAGCTGAGATTGAGGGCAATGA